>SWCD01022246.1_pt2:0-15000 | contig 16656 bp, 15 predicted proteins | sample 4693011 | NCBI WGS metagenome assembly SWCD01 (sample SAMN10267278, study PRJNA491770) | bioreactor metagenome | isolation source: DHS bioreactor inoculated with marine | place: Japan: Omine Ridge, Nankai Trough | reverse complement strand
CTGAAATATTCAATTCACTCATAATCATTCTTACGCCACGGTCAACTAGCTTGTTGTTACTTAATTGCATATCTACCATTTTGTTTCCTTTCACCCTTCCTAATTGAATCATCGCAGTGGTCGAAATCATATTAAGAACAAGCTTTTGTGCCGTACCAGCTTTCATACGTGAGCTTCCTGTAACAAATTCGGGTCCCACAGTAACAACGATTGGAAATTTTGCCGTTGTGGCCAAAGGACTTCCCTCATTACAAGTTATACAGCCCGTTGGAATATTGTTTTCATTACACCTTCTCAAGGTACCAATTACGTAAGGCGTAGTTCCCGAAGCCGCAATGCCTATTACAATATCATTTTCTGAAATGTTTTCCTTTTGAAGATCTTGCCAACCTTGGTTTTCGGAATCTTCGGCAAATTCCACGGCTTTGCGGATGGCGGTATCACCACCGGCAATCAAACCAATAACCAAGTCATACGGAACACCAAAGGTGGGTGGGCATTCACTGGCATCAACAATTCCTAAACGGCCACTGGTTCCTGCGCCAATATAGAATAGTCTTCCGCCAGCCTTTAATTTTTCAATTACTTTTTCGGTAAGTTTTTCAATCTGCGGAAGTGCTTTTTCAACAGAAAATGCAACGGTCTTGTCTTCGTTGTTGATGTTTTGAAGCAATTCAGAAACGCTCATTTTTTCCAAATGATTGTATTTTGAATCGGATTCCGTTGTTTTAATAAAAGACATAAACAAATTTACGATTTATGATTGACGATGTACGATTTTTGAATTGTGATTTACTGGACTGTATAATTAAGAGTTGAAACTTCAGAAACCCTGAAATAACCCAACGGATAATTATCAGGATTTGTCTGGTTCACAATGTTACCGCGGACAGTTGCAGGTTGAGTTTCGAAGGGTCCACCGCCTTGGTCACTGGTTTGTTGTAAAAGTATAAACATAAAGTTATAATACGCTTCACTTACACCGTATATATTGAATTGCACCTCATCGCCGGGAGCCAAATCTTCCACCAAATAGTATCCAAAAATTGTGTTTCCGTCGAAGAATTCGTCACTATAAACATCAAGTACATCACCTCTTTCTGAAATCCCCTCGAAGAAATAGAAATTTCTTGCCCCTGGGGGATCCGTAAAATATGCTTTCAGTTCAATATCTTCCCCCGTAAAACCGCCGTCATCGCGCTGATCAACGAATTCCAAAGGAGAAACTGTGTAAAGCGTTTCTGTGGCAGTGTAGGTTTCATCTTTGTAAATTATAGAAAGCGTATATTCAATATTTAACTGAGGCACAAGATTGGCCGTATAAAAACCATTATCAGAATATGTAAAAGGATAAACAGTTCCGTTTTCATCGGTAACGGTTACTATTGCATCTGTAATAAAAGGTACTCCATTATTAAAAAAAGGAGAACTGGTCGTTAACCGCACACTTGCTTGCGAAGCTCCATTTTCCCAAACATTCAAATTTGCTTCTATAACCAACCTTGGAGGTGCGTCATTAAGTTCAACGTCTATTACATCTTCACACGAAGAAAAAATTCCGAAGAAAATCACCAATAAAAATAACTTCTTCATAGCTTAAAATTTAAAATTGTAGGTTACCGAAGGGATTATCCCAAAAATGGAGAGTCTTACAGCTTCATTTAGACCCGTGTCAGTGTTTTCCCGAAAGGAGACCGAAGCAGCATTTTTACGATTATACACATTGTAAATGCTGAAAACCCATTCGCCTTTCCAGCGCTTTGTACTTTCGGGTTTTGGGGTCCAGGTGGCAGAAAGGTCCATACGGTGGAACGCTGAAAGACGGCTGCTATTTCGTGCTTCGTAAATGGGAACAACTACACCGTTGTATTCATATTGTCCTTCCGGGTAGGTAGTTGGTATTCCTGTTTGGAAGATGAAATTGGCGCCAAAGGACCATTTATTTGTAAATTCGTATTGTCCGGTTATAGAAATATCGTGTGTTTTGTCCCAAGGCGATTTATACCATTCACCATTATTTATTCCACTTTCAGTGGGCGTTCTACCGGGGGTGCGCTGTTCGCTTTTTGAAAGGGTATACGCAACCCAACCTTGGAATTTCCCTGTGTTTTTCTTGAAAAGCACTTCCAGTCCGTAAGCTCTTGCCTCACCGTTTAAAAGAATTTGTTCTACCGCATCATTGGCGATTAAATCTGCATCATCTACATAATCCAAACGGTTTTTAACTTCTTTATAAAAAGTTTCTACCTCTAGAGAATAGTTATTGAAATTTCTGAAATACCCCAATGCTACCTGATCTGCCAACTGTGGATCAATATACTTTCCGCTGGGCGCATAAATGTCAAAAGGTGTGGGGGAAGTGGTATTGCTGATTAAGTGAATGTACTGCGCCATTCGGTTGTAACTGGCTTTGATGGAGGAGTCGTCATTCAGCAAATAGGAAATGGCAAAACGCGGCTCCAGATTGGCGAACGATTTTATGGTCTCGCTTCTGCTGAATGAAACGGTATCGGTGGGGGTTGCTTTCTGATAAATATCCAAGCTTTCATTATAAATTATAGGATTATCATTTTCATAAAGAAATAGTTCGTCCTGTCCCAAACGGTTAAAAGTAGACAATCGAAGTCCTGTTTGTATCGAAATTCTATCTGAGAGATCTATTTCTGCATCAACATACGCGGCGTTTTCCCAAGCGTACTTATCGGTGAGTTTAAAGGGATTTATTCCAGAATCTTCCGTTGTTGGTGTTACATCGCCAGGATTGAATTTGTAATAAATGCTGTTGATTCCATAGCGCAAATCAATATTGTTTGAAATATAATGTGTGAAATCATATTTCAAATTAAAATTCCGGATGCCGCTGTCAAAATCAAATTCAACAAACTTCAGCTCTAAACCATAATAGTAATCTGAATAAATCAAAGATAAATTTGAAAACAACTTATTTGAAAAAAGATGGTTCCAGCGCAGGTTTAAAGTTGTATTTCCGAAGCTATTCGCGAAACTGTCCGATATTTCAAAAACATCCCTTCCGAAGTAACCAGATAAAAATAAGCGGTTGTTATCATTGAGATTGTAACTAAGTTTGGCGTTCAAATCATAAAAATAAGCTACGTTGTCATTATCAAAAAGTGGTAAAAAGAGGTGGGCATAACTACTACGGCCACCCACCAAAAATGAGGCGACATTCTTTTTAATCGGTCCTTCCAAAAGCAAACGGCTCGCTACCAGCCCAATCCCGCCGCTGGCATGATATTCGCGTTTGTTTCCGTCTTTTTGGTAAATGTCTAAAACCGAAGAAACCCGTCCACCGTAACGTGCGGGAATTCCACCTTTATAAAGCGTTAAATCTTTTATGGCATCTGGATTGAAAACTGAAAAGAAACCGAATAAATGTGAGGAATTATAAAGTGTGGCTTCATCCAACAAAATTAAATTTTGATCTGCTGCACCGCCACGAACATTGAAGCCACTGGCTCCTTCGCCGGCACTTGTAACTCCCGGAAGTAGCGTTATTGCTTTTATAACATCCACTTCGCCCAAAACCACGGGAATTTTTTTAATAGTGGTTGTGGAAAGTGTATTGGCACTCATTTGTGAGCTACGTACGTTTAATCTTTCGTTGTTTGCTTCAATTATTACCTCATCCAGACTTTCGGTATCGGTGGTAAGAGCCAAATCCTTTTTCACATTTTCAGAAAGTGAAATTTGTACTTTTTGTGCTGCAAAACCAATACTGCTGTACACTATTTCGTATTCACCTTTCGGAAGAGTGATCGAGTAATAACCATATTGATTTGTGACCGTTCCTGTTTGAAGAGACGGTATAATTACATTTACGCCGATGAGCGTTTCTCCAGTTTCTGCCTCGGAAATAGTACCGCTTATTGTAAATTTTTCTTGGGAAAAAGCTAGCGCAGTTCCTAAGAAAAACAAAAAAGTAAATAATTTTTTCAGCTGCATAGATTTGTTGGGGTAAAAAAAACCTCCAGCAAAGCTGAAGGTTTATAAAACGATATGTTCTTTACTTTATTTCTGAAAGTATGTTATTTAAGGTTTTGCTTGGCCGCATAACTTCAAAAACCAGTTTTTCAGTGGGTTCATAATAACCCCCAATGTTCACTGATTGGCCTTGTACTGCTATAAGCTCCTCATTTATTTTTTCTTCATTATCCTTTAACTGTTTTGCAATTGACGAAAAGATTTTTTTCAAATCTTGATCCTTTTCTTGATTTGCGAGTGCTTCGGCCCAATACATTGCTAGATAGAAATGGCTGCCGCGATTGTCAATTTCGTTTACTTTTCGTGAAGGTGATTTGCTATTGTCCAAATATTTTTCTGTGGCTTCATCAAGGGCATCTGCCAAAACAATTGCTTTTGGATTATCGTATTTTGTACCCAAGTGTTCCAAGGAAACTGCCAAGGCCAAAAATTCACCTAACGAATCCCAACGTAGGTGATTTTCCTCTAGAAGTTGGTCAACGTGTTTTGGGGCAGACCCGCCAGCTCCAGTTTCAAAAAGACCACCACCATTCATCAATGGAACAATTGAAAGCATTTTTGCACTTGTGCCCAATTCCAAAATAGGGAAGAGGTCGGTCAAATAATCACGAAGCACATTTCCGGTAACCGAAATAGTGTCTTTTCCAGCTTTTACGCGTTCTAAAGTATATTCTGTTGCTTTTTCTGGGGAAAGAATTTTAATTTCAAGTCCTTCAGTATTGTGGCCTGGAAGATATTTGTTTACTTTTTTAATAAGTTCGGCATCGTGGGCACGGTTTTCATCCAACCAAAATACAGCTGGATTTCCAGTGGCACGGGCACGTTCTACAGCGAGTTTCACCCAATCCTGTATTGGTAAATCCTTTACCTGGCACATTCTCCAAATATCTCCTTTTGCAACGTTGTGCTCAATGATTACTTTTCCCGAAGCATCCAAAACCTGAACTTTTCCCTCTGAAGAAATTTCAAAAGTTTTATCATGGCTTCCGTACTCTTCAGCTTTTTGGGCCATTAGGCCTACATTTGGAACGGTACCCATAGTTGTAGGGTCAAAAGCTCCGTGTTTTTTGCAGAATTCAATTGTGGTTTCATAAACGCCTGCATAGCTACTGTCTGGAATTACGGCTTTTGTATCGTGGCTTTTTCCATCGGGCCCCCACATTTGTCCAGAATTTCGAATCATCGCTGGCATAGAAGCATCGATGATTACATCGCTGGGAACGTGAAGGTTTGTGATACCTTTATCGCTGTTTACCATTGCCAAATCTGGGTTTTCGGTCATTATTTTTTTAATGTCCTGAAGAATGGCATCTCTTTCATATTCATTCAATTCGGAAAGTTTATTTTCCAAATCGCCTAAGCCATTATTGGCATCAACTCCTAGTTTTTCAAATGTATCAGCATATTTTTTGAATAAATCCTCAAAATATACCTTTACAGCATACCCAAAAATAATGGGGTCGCTCACTTTCATCATCGTAGCTTTCAAATGCACTGAAAACAATACTTTCTTTTCTTTGGCATCCTTTACCTGTTCTTCCAAAAAGGAAACCAATGCTTTTTTGCCCATCACCGTAGCGTCGATGATTTCACCTTTTAATATTTTTATGTTGTTCTTTAAAACGATTTTATTGCCATCATTTTCAACCAAAACAATACTCAAAGTATCATCTGCGGGCATCGTCAGTGATTTTTCATTGTGAAAAAAATCGCCGTGTTGCATGGTAGCTACATGGCTCTTGCTATCATTGCTCCAAGCACCCATACTGTGCGGATGCTTTTTTGCGTAATTTTTTACTGCCTTGGGCGCGCGACGGTCACTATTTCCTTCGCGAAGTACTGGATTTACAGCACTTCCTTTTACTTTATCGTATTTCGCTTTTATCTCTTTCTCTTCGGAAGTAGTGGCGGTTTCCGGGTAATCGGGAATGTTGAAACCTTTCTTTTGCAATTCTTCAATAGCTTCCGTAAGTTGGGGCAGGGAAGCGCTAATATTTGGTAGCTTAATAATATTAGCTTCCGGTGTTTTTGCAAGTTCTCCCAATTCTGCCAAATCATCATTTACGCGCTGTTCTTCTTTTAGAAACTCTGGAAAAACTGCCAGGATACGAGCAGCGAGTGAAATATCACGGCTCTCAAGCTTTATGTTTGCAGGGGAAGTGAATGCTTCAACAATAGGTAAAAAAGAATGTGTGGCCAAAGCCGGCGCTTCATCGGTTTTGGTATATATAATTTTGGAAGATTTTGTCATTGAAATGTTTTTTGGAAATAATGGTTTTTGAAATTTTAAGGAGTGCAAATATAAACATTTGCGAGAGCTTTTAAAAGCTTAGGAGGGTCTTAATTACATCCATTAGACAACAGTTTAAGGGTATATTAATATAATGTTTGGTGGTTTATTTAACGTAGCTGTCATTTTTAACATCGCGCTCATTCATACACTATTCATACTCTATTCATACTCTATTTATGACTTATCTATGGCTTGTGTACGGGTGACCCTAAAGGTTGACCCGTCCTAAAATAATTATTGATTCGGCTATGAATGGTATTGGAATCAATTTTTCAGATGATTATACTAAATTGTATATTTTAAAGAATAGGTTAAAACAAGAAAAGCCATATCACTGTATAAATACATTGTGATATGGCTCCTTGTAAAGCAAATCGTTACCAACCATCCCGACAGAATCGGGATCAAGGCAAGATTATTACAGACTTGCGGCTGTGACTTACTTACACGGGTTTTGTTCTTGCAATTTGCATCTTCCGTGAGGTTGATTCCATTTTCAAGAACTGACCCAAAACTTTTTTCAATCTCAGTACTAATAATCTAAAGATCGTGAGTACCTCAAGCAATCGAAAAAAAGCTTGTAAAGTGATTTCTTTTTATTTTTTCAAATCTGGAGACTAACATTCTTGCGAGCGTTAGCTTCGTCAGCAATTTGGAAAAAATAGTGTAAAAGAACGTTACTTTGTTTTATCAATATGGCTGTTAGGCCGTTTTTGATATTGCTAATATAGAACGTAAAATTGAATTTGCAACAAAATATAAACCTTTAAAAATCCACAGTTTACAAACATAGCTTATCAACAATTGTTCATAAAAAAAGCCCTGTAAAAACAGGGCTTTTGATAGTTTTCAACAAAGAATAAACTACATACGTTTTTCTTTGATACGGGCTTTTTTACCGGTAAGACCTCTAAAGTAGTAAATACGAGCTCTGCGCACGCTACCTTTTTTGTTGATCTCAATTTTTTGAAGAGCTGGCATGTTTAGTGGAAAAATACGCTCCACGCCTACGGTACCACTCATTTTGCGGATTGTAAAAGTTTTGGTAACTCCAGTTCCCTTAACTTGTATTACAACACCTCTAAAGAACTGTGTTCTTGTTTTTTCACCTTCACGGATTTCGTAATAAACTGTAATAGTATCACCAGCTCCGAATGCAGGGAATTCTTTTTTTGTAACAAATTCGTCTTGTACAAATTTAATTAACGCTTCCATTTTGTTAATTTGATAAGGTTTAAATTAAAACAACGTTCGCGGTTTTCGCCAGAGGTTGGATTAAGTGGGTGCAAAAGTAAGAAATTTATATTATTGCACAAGTAAAAATGTTGATTGTTGGTTTTAAAAATCAAACCAATCACAAGTTATTGATCCATTCGGCAATATCTTGTAAGACTTGGGGCGAAAGTGTTTGCTCAATTTGCCCATATTCCATCAAAGTTCCGGTTTTGCATTCCTGAAATAAATGATTCAAGTCTGGATAGGATTTTAAAGTGAATTTTTTAGAACTATCAATGTTCGAAATGTGCTCCAAAACCTCTAAGTTTTCTTTGGCTGGAACTTGTAAATCCCTTTCGCCATTCAAGGCAAATAACGGGCATTCTAGTCTTTCAAGAGTATTTTTCGGATCATACTTTAAAAAATTTATGAGCCAAGGACTGGAATAGGACTCCACTATCAAAGTTTTGTAATAAGTTTCTGTCATACCATGGTCAGAGACAAACTTTGGGTTTTTCTCAAAATATTCACTTGTATATTTTTCCAAATTCCTCTTTAAGGAATCTGAGGCAGACGTACTGATAAGCTTCATTATACCTTTGTCAAATTCAATTTCTTTTGAAATGTAATCTTCGGAAGAACCCATAGAACGCAGTTGCAGTTCCTTTTGGAGTAGCAGCAATTCACTGCCGGGAAGCATTACCCCAGCCATTGAAACAACGAAGGCTACGTTTTTATCTTCTGCAGCTACCATCGGAGCTATAGTGCCACCTTCACTGTGGCCAATTAAACCTATTTTGTTTAGATTAATTTCTTTTCTGCTTTTTAAATATGCAATCGCGGCAACTACATCTTCTGCAAAATCAACCGAAGTTGCTTTAGAAAAATTGCCCGTAGATTCGCCAACTCCTCTATCGTCATAGCGTAGCACTGCAATACCTTGATTTGTTAAATAATCTGCCAAAACCCAAAAAGACTTATGTCCAAAAATTTCTGAGTTTCTATTTTGAGGACCACTGCCGGATATCAAGATGGCTACAGGAAAATTTCGTCCGGTCATTGGATAGGTAAACGTGCCAGCCAAGGTAATGCTATCTTGGGTGTTTTGAAAAGAAACTTCTTCCACATTGTATTCAAAAGGCGCTTGGGGTGTTTGGGGACGTTTTAGGCTTTCTTGGGCAAAAAAGCTTGTTGATACCATTAACAGGATAACCGCTGAAGCTAATTTTTTAAATTGGAAGTAGGAATGAGACACCGGAATTAAAGTTATAATTGCCGTAATTATTAAAAATATAGCGAGAGCGGTTTCTTGATTAAAGACAAAGCAGGAAATAATTATCAGCAATCCGCCAAGTACCCATAACTTGCCTGCAAGGCGGTGTGTGTTTTTCCAAATAGTTTCGTTCTCCAAAGCCCAGGGTGTACGAATACCGATAAAATAATTAGGTTTTATAGTTTTAAAATAATTGCCCAGAACCACATAGAAAATGCCTATAATCATAAAAAGATAATTTGGATTTGTCAATGTCTGCTCTTTTACTGAATAGATTATAAATGTAAAAAGCACTGAGAGGAAAAGTGTCAAGAAAAACCTTATTGTGTAGAACTTTCCGCCCATCATCGCTATTTTTTTCTTTGGGTCGATTAATGGAACAAACAAAAAAAGCAGATACATAAAAATAGGTAGTAGCGTTGTTAACCATAAAAGTTCATTTTTACTTCCATATCGGTCCACTTCACCCTGTATGTTCCAGTGTAGGGGCACTTCCATAGGAAGTTCTTTCCATACGTACCATAGAAATATTGCCGGAATTATGGTTATTAAGATCAGTGGAAGCTCTTTTTTTAAATTGAATTTCATCTTTATAAAGTATTTGAGAAATAGGAAGATGGAATGCCCTCGTGTATATCCTCGGTTTGTTTATAATTTGTTCGCGGGCATTTCATAATTCTATTTTCTTAGGGTTAGTAGCCAAGTAAAAACATCGTCGAGAATGGTTGTGTTTATTGAATAATGAATAAACTGTCCCTTTTTTTCGCCTGAAATTAAATCGGCACGTTGCAAAATGTCTAAATGGTGCGAAATGCTAGGTTTTGAAATGTTGAAATTATCAGCTATTTCACCAGCAGTAAGATCCTGCTTTTTCAATAGTTCCAATATTTCCCTTCGGGTATCATCATTCAGTGCCTTGAAAATGTCTTTCACGATTTGTTTAAGTATTTAGACAAATATCTAAATAACTTTTTGAATTTGCAATAGATTTTAACTGAAATTGGCTTGCAATTATCTGCAAGCCAATATTATGTATTTTTTTATTAATTTTCGGGGGAGGGCAAGACTTTAGGAATGGGTTACTCCAACAAATCCGGCCTGCGTTCCTTAGTGCGTTTATACGCCTGCTCCTCACGCCATTCTTCAATTTTTGGGGTGTTACCGCTTGTAAGTATTTCAGGAACTGTCCAGCCTTTATATTCCGCAGGGCGTGTGTAAATGGGGGGTGCCAATAAATTATCTTGAAATGAATCTGTTAGCGCACTTGTTTCGTTTCCCAAAACACCGGGAATCAAACGGATTACGGCATCGCAAACAATTGCGGCTGCAAGTTCACCACCACTGAGCACAAAGTCTCCCACAGAGATTTCACGGGTTATAAAATGGTCGCGCACGCGTTGGTCCACACCTTTGTAATGTCCACAGAGAATAATTATATTTTCTTTCAGTGAAAGTTCGTTGGCTGCATGCTGATTGAATGTTTTGCCATCGGGCGTCATGTAGATTACTTCATCGTAATTGCGCTCGGCCTTTAATGCTGAAATACATTTATCTATAGGCTCGATCATCATCACCATGCCCGCACCGCCGCCAAATTGATAATCATCTATTTGTTTGTAGGCATTTGTAGCATAATCACGAAGGTTGTGGGTGTGCACTTCCACATGGCCTTTTTCAATGGCGCGCTTAAGAATAGAAACTTCAAAAGGGCTTTGTAGCAATTCGGGGAGTGCAGTTATTATGTCAATACGCATTACAGGAATTCTTTTTTCATTTTGCAGCGGTCAATGGAGCCTTTTGCTCGTTCCAAAACGCCTTTGTCCAGAGTATCCAACGCACATTTTTTGTAATGTTCAATAGCTTCATCAAGTTTTCCTTGCTGTTCAAGCATAATACCGTATTCATTATAAATTGTAGACTTGGTAATGCCGGGGATGTTTAAAGCGGTATCGAGTAAGTCTTTTAATTCGTCATATTTTCCGAGGGTGGAAAGAAGCACTGCGTAATTATAATAAACAGGGGGGTACAAAGGTGTTTTTTCAAGGCACAACTTGTATAGCGTTTCTCCTTTTTCAAATTCACGGAATTTTACTTCATAAAGATAACCCAAGTGGTTATAGGCTTTTCCGAAGTTTGGATCCATATCAATAATCTTTTCAAGTTTATTGGTGGCTTCGTCATAAGCTCCATTTTTTATGTCGGTATTTGCTTGGTTTAGCAATTCTTCAAGTTTGGTAAGGTGGTCCATTGCGTAGATATTTAGTGAAGCAAAAATACGCAATAATAATTCAAATTATCCTTTGCGTGCCTCGCGTTCCTTTTTGCGTTCTTCTCTTCGTTTTTCGCGTTCCTTTTTTCTAAGTTCCCGTTTTTGCTCCCGGGTTAAATTCTCATCTTGAAATGCATCCTTAAACTCAATATCGTCATCAACTTCACCTGTAAATGCTTGTATCCAGGCATTTTCAAAAATATTGAAAACAGTGGGCCATATACCTGCCTCTACATTGTTCAAATCTCCTTCTATGGGTACTTTTGTGGCTAGGGTATCTGTGCCTTGATTTTTGAGAATAAATTTAAAAAACCCGACAAATCCTTCCCATAACACACCTAGAAAACCGTCGTCTTCACCAATCAGTTTGGTATCGGTTAAAAGCGGTTTAATATAGCCCACGAGGTGCCCGTCAGCGATGGCTACTTCACTGAAAATCCCAAAGGTTCCTTTGTCAAAATCGAGCCCTGCATAGTGTCTGGTAAAATCATTTAGTGCCGTGGCTTCGGCATCCTGCAGCGAAAAGGAAAGGTCCATATCTGGAATTTCCTTTACAAGATTCATATTTCCTTCTAGGGAAACCTTCCCTTTACCAATAGATACACCGCTTGCGCGAATGGGTGAGGGGAGTATGCGCTCCTTCTCCACCACATTACGCAGGTTATCTGCGGTGAGTTGGAGGTTGTTGATTTGTAAATCGATATTGGGCTCTGCGGAAAGCTGTACAAACGCCAACTTGCCATCGTAAACCTCAAAATGGTTTATGTCTATGGGTACAAGATCTGTGAGGGCTTTGGTCCAATCGTCCACATTGGCATCTCCGCTTTCGTCTTTTTGGTCTTCGAAAACGTAGATAACCTCTGGGCTGGTCATAATAATCTCACTCACTATTTTGCCTTTGAAGAGTGATTTCCATTCAATAGAAATATCACTTTTTGGAAAGTTTAAAAAGGGCACCTGGCTTTCTGCCGTGCCTTTGTTAAGGTACATGCCGTTAATAACATATGCCCCGCGAATTAGGGCAATGTCTATATCCTCCACTTGCCCATAATAGCCCGGAATGTCTGCCAACACTTTGTTCACATAATTTTTTACAAGGGTGGGTAGGTAAAGCCGAAAGGCTATGAGAAGGATTAAAATGATAATGGGAACTATATATCGTTTCTTTTTGAAACCTCTTCTTTTATGATTGTTTGACATTTTTTAGAATAAATGATTTTAACAAATTTGATTGAAAGCTTGCAGATTTTCAGTTAATGAACTCATAAAACTACACATACTGTTTGCCGCACCCCAGGCGAGGAAATTTAAACTTCCATAACCCACCTAAGGAAGAACGGGGATTTGTTCCCGTTTTTTTGCAACTGTTCTGAAGTGGAATTTTGTATAAAATAACGCATTTACACCCCACTTTTTTGGTTTCAACACCTCGCTTTATGGTCTTGACACCACAATCAATGGTCTTAACACCACAAACTATGGTTTTGACACCCTTATTAATGGTCTTAACGCACAATTTAATGGTGTGCAGACCCAAGTTTATGGTCTTAACGCCATATTTAGCGGTCTTAATACCACGCTTTATAGCATTCACACCATTAAATAGAGCATTAACCCCCTAATTTTAACACCATGACGCAAAAATTCAAAATCGCTACCACTGCGCCCCATATGGGCGACCTCCTAAAGCAGCACATACGCCAGAACCGCCTGCGTAGGGCGGCCATTGCCCGACATTTGGGCAGAGGCTATTCCACTGTTTATAAATATCAAAAAAGTGAGAGCATGCAGACCTCCCTACTTTGGGAGCTATGTTTGGTAATAAAGCACAACTTTTTTATGGACCTGGCCGCCCAGCTGCCGGCAGACTTTACCACCAACGCCCCAGACCCCACGCTGCCCCTACAGGAGCGCATAGCCGCGCTGGAGGAGGAAAACAAACTGTTGAAAACTAAGGTGGAAACCTTGATGCAGGTGATTGGGAAATAAACTTTATATTTGGGTAGCCATGCTGTTGCGTACATGTGCGGGATAGCAGCAATAATATTTTAAAAACATGCGTATATAAACATGTTGGCAAACATTTAAGAAACAGCAGAAATGGGATTAGATTCAGTAGAATTAGTAATGGCAATTGAAGACAAATTTGGAATTGCAATTCCAGATGCTGAATGCGAACAAATCGCAACAGTTCAACAAATGGCGGATTCTGTATTTGAAAAAATCAAGTTAAAGCCGAATGAAAAGTGCTTATCTCAAATAGTCTTTTACCGAATTAGAAAAGCGTTTGAACAATTCGGAAATGAAAAGCGGAATATAACGCCGAATACTAAAATGTCGGAATTATTAAGCGAAACGGATTTAAAAAATGATTGGACTCGATTAGGAATAAGAATTGGACTAAAAATCCCTGATTTAGTTGATTTAGATTTAGACAAGACTTTGAATAAGGAAGTTCGTTTTTTAGGGTTTAAGATTTTTGACCGAACTGAACCTGTTGCGGAAAATACGTTGAGAAAATTTACTGATTGGATAGTTTCAATGAATTATGACAAATTAATTTCATTCGACAATATTTCTAGTAAATATGAGATTGAACGAATTATTTGCGCGATTACAGAAGATAGAATTGGAGTTCCAATAAGTGAAATTGAATTACATCATTCCTTTACAAATGATTTAGGAATTGATTAAAAATAAAAAACGATTTGCCAACACAGTGTATAATTAATTGCTTTGGTCGTTGCTTATTTGGAAAATTCCTTCGGAATTTTCTCGCGTTCGTTTTTGTTTACTAAATTAGTTGCTTAAACACGCAACTAACCATACACAAACTCGTTACCACAAATTTAATGACAATCGATAAAGAAAATATCAGACGGACTTTTTCAATCTTTCACGATGGAACAATTTGCGGATTTAAAAATCACTCAAACGGACTGAAATTAAAAATCGATTGTTACTATTTATCGGAGATGATTAATCCAGAATTTGAGTCTTTTTACCTTGACCTAATTGAACCGACTGAATTGGAATTCGAACCTTGGTCTGACAAAGGATTCCCTCGAAAAAACATATCGGATTTAGAAACAATCAGACAATGGGAATACAATATTTTCACTTGTAAAATCGAAAACGGAAAATATCAAGTCGACGTAGAAATTGAACAACCGAAAACAGCCTTAATAGGAGGAAGTTTAAATTTCGATTGTAAAGGAATAAAAATTTATGACCAATCATTGACCGAAATGACTTTTGAGCAACTATCAGAATTAAGTAAAAAATATTGGACTGAATTTGAAAAACGAACCGAATAAAAAACTTGTGGTAACACCGGTAACCGTTGCACAACCCCTTAATTTTTTAAGTCCGAACCAATATAAGCCGTTTTAAGCGGCTTTGTTTTTTTGGTCAGGCTTGAGAATGAATCAAATTTGGTGCCTTTAAAAAATGCCATGCTACATTCTGAAGCACTATTTTTGGTAAAAAATACAAAACCAGGCTTTCCGCCCCGCTCTTTGCGCGTTTTTGGATAAACTTGAGGTATTTCTTGAGGTTGTAGTCCATCGCCGAGAGGTGCATGCATTTGTTGGCCTGTTTAATGCCAATGGTATTGACCTTGCGAAGCCCCATAAACTCCTTGAGGGTTCCAAAGACAGGCTCCACGGTGCTTTGCCGTTTGCTTTTTAGATACCGACCAGTGGGGCTTTTTATTCTCGCTATGTTGCGTTCATATTCTTCCCGGTAAGCAGTGATATTGATCCGCTTTTCGTGGCTTTTACCTATACAGCTTTCTTTGATGGGACATCCCTTGCAATCACTTCGTTTTGTAAAATAATTATCCTTTAAGGTGCCTTTTTCAAGTTTCTGCTTGCGGAAGGTTACTTTCTTTCCCTGTGGGCACAGCCAGTAGTTACCTTCTTTTATATATTTAAAGTCTTCGGGGCC
>SWCD01023586.1_pt1 | contig 16723 bp, 13 predicted proteins | sample 4693011 | NCBI WGS metagenome assembly SWCD01 (sample SAMN10267278, study PRJNA491770) | bioreactor metagenome | isolation source: DHS bioreactor inoculated with marine | place: Japan: Omine Ridge, Nankai Trough | reverse complement strand
TTGCACAGGCAATGATACTTGTGCGTCACACAAAGCGTTGTTCATGGATACCAACTGCAAAACACGGAGGGCCAAAGCCTGATCCTAGAGCATGTTTCACTTAGATGAAATCGTTTGACCGGTTTTCTGCGTTTGCTGGCAAGGCACGGTTCCCGCCGTGGTCTGGTTGACCACAAGGGAGCCGTAACGCAGTCCAGCGGGCGCAGAAAACCGGCCTGCAGAGCAACATGGGTTCAATCGAACCCATGTTGCTCTGCCACTTTGAGGACGATCAGGATGATTTTTGGTTGAAACAACCAAAAATCATCCTGATCTCGTGGACCAAATCAGCCCATCGGCGTTGTTGCAAAGCTTGCCCGATGCACCACATCGCGCTTCGCTTTGCGCCTAGCCGAATGAACTGATTTGATTCCATGAAACGCTTCTATCTAACTAAGTGAAGCATGCTCTAACCCGTGCGGCCAAACTCGCAAAAGTGTATCCGGAACTGCACTGAATATTATGTCTTGCCCGGAAAATGCAGCTTCGCGACCAGTCCGGGGTCCGCGCTGGCAATTTCGAAGTCTCCGCCGTGCAACTTCATGACACTATCGACCAGTGCCAGGCCCAATCCGCTTCCCGGCTCTGTACGACTCTTGTCCAGCCGGACAAACCGGCCCTTGACGCGTTCGCGGTCGACTATATCGATACCGGTGCCGGTGTCAGCAACGTCGACAATCCAGCCTCCCCCGTTCGATGGCGCAATCCTGATAGTTATAAAAGGCACACTGGTTTTGACATCGCGACCATATTTCATCGCGTTATCAAGCAAATTCGTCATTGCCTGGGCTACAAGCTGCCTGTCGGCGCGCACCAGTGCCGTTTGCGGCGCATCCAGAACGAGCGTGCCACCGGCCTCTTCTGCAATGGGGCCATAAAGCTCGACCAGGTCCTCCAGCAGCGCCACCAGGTCGGTATCCTGAAATCCTTCGCGCATCTGGCCGGCCTCGGCGCGCGCAATTGACAACAAGGCGTTGAATGTCGTGAGCAACCCGTCTGCCTCGGCAATATTGTCTTCCAGTGCGGCCCTGTGATCGGCTGGCGAACTGGAGCGCAACGCATCTTCGGCGCGCGACCGAAGCCGGGTCAGAGGCGTGCGCAAATCGTGAGCGACATTGGAAGACACTTCCTTCATACCGGTCATCAGGCGGCTGATCTGGTCCAGCATCTCGTTGAGGCTTTCCGACAAGCGGTCAATCTCGTCGCCAGTGCCTGATACGGGCATTCTTTCACCCAGGTCACCGGCCATGATGGCGCGGCTGGCGCCATTGATCTCGTCAACCCGGCGCAGGAAGTTACGGCTCATCAGCAAGCCGCCACCAACCCCCAGCACCAGTGTCAGGCCAAGCGCCCAGAGCAGCGATGTCCGGATAATCCTGTTGAACTGCCGGCGCTCTTCAACGTCGCGTCCGACCACCAGTTGGAACCCGCCGTCAAGGCGAATGAAGAACGCGCGCGCGGTATGATCTACCATGCCTCTGCCGGTCTCATACGGAAACTTGAAATCTATGGTACCGCGCTCGCCCACGGCTTCAACAGGTAAGGCCTGCAGATTGCCGGCCAGCCTGCGCCCGACAGCATTGGTCAGAATGTAGACCGCACCATCTGCTTCCTCACTGCGGGCCTTGATGATTTCAAGCAAGCCCCGGGGACCGCGAATCCTGTATTGCTCGGCCAGACCCTGCACCTCCGCCTCGACCGTATCTTCGGTCTGACGTTCCAGCAAAATGGCGGTATTCCAGTAAATATAGGCAAGGACAGCACCCACCGATATGGCAAATACAGTCAGATAGACAGCCGCCAGCCGAAAGGTCGACGTTTGCAGAAGTTTAAGAGCGGCCCGCACGAATACTGTATCCGGCACCACGAACAGTGTGCAGAAGGGGTTCGCCGAATTCCTTGTCTACCTTGGCCCGCAATCTCGAAATATGCACGTCAATAACATTGGTCTGCGGATCAAAATGATAGTTCCAGACATTTTCCAGCAGCATGGTGCGGGTCACGACACTACCGGCATTGCGCATCAGGAATTCCAGCAGCTTGAACTCGCGCGGTTGCAATAGAATGTCTTCGCCAGCCCGGGTTGCCGTGCGCGCCAGCAGGTCAATTTCGAGATCTGCAACTTTCAGTTTGGTCGTGTGCGGGGCTGCATCCTGGCGGCGGCGCAAGGTCTCGACACGTGCCAGCAACTCGGTAAACGCGTACGGCTTGGCCAGGTAATCATCACCGCCTGCGCGCAAACCCAGTACCTTGTCGTCTACTTCTGCCAGCGCCGACAATATCAGCACCGGCGTCGCGATGGCTTCCTTGCGCAGCGTCTTGACCACGTCAAGGCCATCCATGCCAGGCAGCATGCGGTCCATGATGATAACATCATGAAGTTGTTCACGCGCCAGTGCCAGGCCATCGGTTCCGTTGCCGGCGAGATCGACTACGTGACCTTCCTCGACCAGGCCTTTTTCAAGCCAGTTGGCAGCTTCGCTATCATCTTCTACGACAAGAATTTTCATGTGTTTTCAGTCCACAACCCGATTGTCTGACGTTGGTTTTCGTCTCGCCAGAAAAAATCAAAGTGTGCCCCCGTATACCTCGTGTTTCAGATGACCGTTAGCAGGGGGGGCGGGAGGTCTACCCGAAACAACATTGTGAGGCACACGGAGGCACGATGGCGGCGTTGGTACAGAGGGGGCAGAGTTCACGCCGCCATGGTTTCTATATAGTATCAGCCTTTCGCAATTTTAAGTGCGACAAAACGCTGACCACGATCATTTTTCACCAGAAGCAGTACTGGATGCTCTCCAGACCTGGATGCAGACTGGCGAATGGCGGCTACAGCGGCCTCCGGTTGATCTACGAAAGCACCGTTGATTTCAAGGATCACATCGCCCTGGCGAATGCCCTGCTCGGCTGCCGGCGAGTTAGGCGCCACCTCCGCAACCACGACACCTTCGCCGTCTCCATTCGGCATCAGTGCCAGACCAAGCTGCTGATCTTCAGCAGGCCCGTTATCGTTTTGCGATTTGACCGCCGCCAGCTTGTCGCCCGGCATTGTGCCGATGGACACCTTGACCTTGCGTTCTTTTCCGCCACGGAAAACAGTCATCTCGACAGCTGTTCCGGGTTTCAGCCTGGCCACTTCGCGCGACAGTTCCTTGGGACCTTTGACCACGGCACCGTCCACTTTCAAAATGGTATCTCCGGTACGCAAACCCGACTCGTCGGCAGGCGAGCCCTCGGTAACGGCGGCAATCAATGTGCCTGTCGGCTTGTCGAGACCAATGCTGGAGGCAATGTCTTCGGAAACCGGCTGGATCTGAACGCCAAGCCAGCCGCGGGTCACGTTGCCGTCGTCCTTGAGGTCGGCAATGATTGATTCTGCGGTGGACGCGGGAATGGCAAATCCGATGCCGACACTACCGCCTGATGGCGAGAAAATGGCCGTGTTGATGCCGACAACCTCACCCTTCAGATTGAAGGCCGGGCCGCCGGAATTGCCGCGGTTGATCGGTGCGTCAATCTGCAGGAAGTTGTCATAGGGGCCAGCGCCGATATCGCGACCAGCGGCTGAAATAATACCGGTTGTAACCGTTCCGCCAAGGCCGAAGGGATTGCCGACTGCAACTACCCAGTCGCCGACACGGGGTTTGCCGGTTGCGAATTTGACCGCGGTGAACTTTTCGTTGCTGTCGAGTTTCAACAGGGCAAGATCGGTCTTCGGATCACTGCCGATAACCTTGGCATCCAGTTCACGTCCGTCAGAGAACTTGACCGAAACTTTGCTGGCACCCTTGATGACGTGATTGTTGGTGACCAGGTAGCCGTCTTCCGAGATGATGAAACCGGAGCCTTGCGACATACCACTGCGAGGGTTCGGCCGGGGTATTGCCCCGCCATTGCGGCCCTGCTTGTTGCCGAAGAACTGCTGAAACGGTGAGCCTTGCGGGAAGCCGAACTGGAACTGCCGGGACTGGCCGCGCATGCCGCCATTGTCGTGAGCCGCGACAGGGGTAAACTTGCTTTGCACCGACACAACCGACGGCATCACGGTTTCCACCAGATCGGCAAAGCCTGATGCCGGTGCATTGTTCAGCGACACGGCTGCCTTTGCAGGCGCTTCAGCGCCGGCATGACTGATCGTGCCGGTCAGTGCCGTTGCACCAAGCAGGCCGGCAATCATGAGCGCGTAGACGGCATTGCGGTTTTTTGAACCGGATTTCGTATGAGTTGGCATTTCAGTAACATCTCCATTGCAGGGAAACAGACAATTCTGATGCCTGGAGATATATCGAATGTCACATTACATGACTGTGTCCGGCGGATTAAAACAAGGTAATGTTGCATCAATACCAAACGAAGTCATTGGTGACTCATTCGATAATCTTGGTCGTCACCACGCTGGTGGCCTCAAGTGTACGGTGAACCGGGCATTTGCCGGCGATTTCTTCCAGTTTGCCGCGCAATTCAGATGAAACCTCGCCATCCACTGAAATAGTGCGCTCAAACCGGTCAATCCTGCCGGTCTTGCCTTCATGGCAGTCCTTGCAGTCATCGGCGTGAACCTTGCCGTGGGTTACATCGACACTCACGCGACCCAAATGCAGTTTCTTGAAGTCCGCATACATGCGCAACGTCATGGATGTGCAGGTACCAAGCGCGATTGACAGGTAATCGTAAGGTGACGGGCCGGTGCCGTCACCGCCAACTGATGCAGGCTCGTCGGCCAGCAGGTGATGACCGTCAACCAGCACGTCCTGCTGAAAATTGCCGTTTCGTGTCTCACGCACCCTGACCACGCCCGACGCAGCGGCATCCGGCTCCTCGGCCTGCGGCAGAAAGCGATTGACCCACGCAACCAGAACATCGGCCACAAATACAGCGTCCTGGCGGCGCGACAACAAATGATCGGCGCCGTCCAGCGAGATAAAACTCTTCGGGTGCCTGGCAGCGGAGAAAATCAACGATGCGTTCTCAATGCCGACAGTTTGATCAAGCGGGGCATGAAACACGATCAATGCCGGCTTCAGTGCCGCTATCCGGTGCTTCAGCCTGGTACCGCGCACATCGTCCAGAAACTGTTTCCTGATGGTGAATTCGCGCCCTGCCAATGACACCGAGGCCTCACCATCGCTTTCAATCGTGTCGAGACTGGCCTTGAAACTGTCCACCACATGATCTGCATCGGCAGGCGCACCGATGGTTGCCACGGCTTCCACCTCTGCAATATCACCGGCAGCGGCCAGAACCGCAGCGCCGCCCAGGCTATGGCCAATCAGCAATCGGGGCGCTGCGTGATTGTCCCGCAACCAGTTGGCCGCAGCAATCAGATCAGCAACATTTGACGAGAAATTGGTATTGGCAAACTCGCCCTCGCTGGCACCCAGACCGGTGAAATCAAACCGCAAGGTGGCGATGCCGCGAGTTGCCAGGGCCGAGGCAATCCGGCTGGCTGCCAACACATCCTTTGAACAGGTGAAACAGTGGGCAAACAATGCATATCCGCGCACCGTGCCGTCTGGCACATCCAGCCGGGCCGCCAGCAGGTGGCCTTGCGATCCCGCAAATTCAATCCGCACCGACCTGATTGCCATTACACTAGTCTTTCGAACTGAGGATGTCGTCGAGGCGGGCCTGCTCGTCGGCAGACAGCGCCTGTTCCGGCACAGCAAGGCCGGAGCCCTTGCGCCGACGCAGAAAAATCACCAGTGACCCGATCAGCAAAATGGCAAACGGGCCGCCCCACAACAAAATCGTACGGGCATTGAGCCGTGGCTTCAGCAGCACAAACTCGCCATATCTGGACACCAGATAGTCGACCACCTGCGCATTTGACTCACCCTGGACCAGGCGCTCGCGGATCAACACCCGCAAATCCCTGGCCAGTGGTGCATCGCTGTCGTCGATGGACTGATTCTGGCACACCAGGCAGCGCAACTCGGCCGACAGCTCACGCGCACGTGCTTCCAGAGCCGGATCACTCAACACTTCGTCCGGCTGGACGGCGAACGCGGTCGGTAGTGTGGTCAGCACAACGACCATTGCAAGGACTAGGCGCCGCAGCATGTGCTTGTTACTCCGCAGGTTGGACGATTGGGGCTTTCGCCTTTTTCGGCGCGCCGACCCGGTAGCGCCGGTCGAACATCGAACAGCACCCGCCGAGGAACATCAAGGCAGCTCCAAACCAGATCATCCAGACCAGCGGGTGAAAATAGAACCGGACCGTGCGGGCATTGTCCGCCGCCCGGTCGCCGATCACCACGTACAGATCTCCATCGACGAACGGCTCGATGCCAACCTCGGTGGTCGGCTGGTTGGACGGCTTGAAGACGCGCTTTTCGGACCATATTTCCGACAATGCGACACCACCGGATGAAATCCCGAACCGTCCGCGATCAGCTGTGTAATTGGGTCCGGTGACAGGGCTTTCGCCAAGGAATGTAACGTCCCTGCCGCCAACCTGCATGGTTTCACCCGGTTTCATGACCGTCACTATTTCCTGCTTCCAGGACGTCATGGCGACTACACCGATCACCAGCACCCCGACGCCGGCATGAGCAATCATCATGCCCCAGGCAGCCCCCGGCAGCCCCTTGAGACGCGCCCAGGCCACATTGAGCGGAACCGAGCCAAATTTGGTACGAGTGAGCATTTCCTGCACACTTGCAGCCACCAGCCAGGCACCAAGCGCCACCCCGAACGGGGCTAACCAGGGCCCACGCCACTGCCAAGCCATGGCGGCAACCGCCACCGCAACAGCAACCAGGGCCGCTGCCCAGAGCCGCTGAATAGCCGCCCACATGTCCGCCCGTTTCCATGACATCATCGGACCTATCGGCACCAGCAGCAGAAGCGGCAGTATCAGCGGACCGAACGTCAGGTTGAAGTATGGCGGGCCGACGGAGATTTTGGCACCCGTAATGGATTCCAGCAGCAGCGGATAAAGTGTCCCGATGAACACCGCAGCACACGCTGCCGTCAGCAGCAGATTGTTCACAACCAGCGCGCCCTCACGGCTGATCGGCGCAAACAGGCCTCCGGTCTTGATGGTCGGGGCACGCCAGGCATACAGAGTCAGCGCACCACCGATGAACACACACAGGATGCCAAGCACATACACCCCGCGAGCCGGGTCAACCGCGAAGGCATGAACCGATGTCAAAACGCCGGAGCGCACCAGGAAAGTGCCGACCAGCGACAGGGAGAAGGCCAAAATCGCCAGCAGTATCGTCCAGACCTTCAAGGCATTTCTTTTTTCGACGACGACGGCCGAATGCAACAGCGCCGTCGCAATCAGCCATGGCATGAACGAGGCATTTTCAACCGGGTCCCAGAACCACCATCCTCCCCAGCCAAGTTCGTAATAGGCCCACCAGGACCCGAGTATGATGCCTGCGGTCAGGCACATCCACGCAGCCAGCGTCCACGGCCTCACCCAGCGTGCCCAGGCCGCATCGACCTTGCCTTCGATCAGGGCTGCAATCGCGAAGGAAAATGCGATGGATAGACCAACATAGCCCGCATAGAGAAGCGGGGGATGGATAGCCAGTGCGGGATCCTGCAGGATCGGGTTGAGGCCGCGGCCTTCAATCGGTGCCGGATCCAGACGATTGAACGGATTTGAGGTCAGCAGAATGAATGACAGGAAGGCAACCGAGATCGAGCCCTGCACCGCAATGACGCGCGCTTTCAGACTTGGCGGCAGATTGCCGCCAAAAGCTGCAACGGCAGAACCAAACAATGCCAGCACCAGGACCCACAGCAACATGGAGCCTTCATGATTTCCCCACACACCGGAGATCTTGTAGATCAGCGGTTTGTCGGAATGGGAGTTTTGAAACACATTCTCGACCGAGAAATCCGACGACACGTAAGACCAGGTCAGACAGGCAAAGGCCAGGGCAATCAACCCGAACTGCAGCAAGGCTGCAGGAGGCGCGACGGCCATCAACCGGCTGTCGCCACGCCAGGCTCCGTACATCGGGACGGCAAACTGGTAAATCGCCGTGACAAACGCAAGTATCAGGGCGAACTGTCCAATCTCAGGGATCATTGGGTAACCTCCTTCGCCTGGTCGCCGTTTTGTTTCCAGACGCCTTTTTCCTTCAGCGCATCTGCCACCTCGCGCGGCATGTAGTTTTCATCGTGCTTGGCCAGAACCGTGTCGGCCTTGAAAGTCCCGCCTGCATCAAGCGTGCCTTCGGCAATGACCCCCTGACCTTCGCGGAACAGGTCGGGCAATATGCCCACATAACTGACCGGCAAGGTACCTTCAGTGTCGGTTACCTTGAATAAGACGGTTTTGCCCTGACCGCGCACGACCGAGCCGTCGGCCACCAGTCCACCCAACCGGAAACGGGTACCGGGCTGCACGCCTTTTTCAACGACATCCGTCGGTGTGTAGAAAAAGGTTATCGTATCCGACAAGGCGTATAGCACCAACCCTGCCGCCAGCCCGAGAGCCCCGAGACCGGCTGCTATCAGTGCGCCGCGCTGTTGTTTTCGTGTCATCGCCATATCACATCAGTCCTGTCATCAAAGCCCGAGCGCCTTGCGGGTTTCCTCAAGCCGGGTGACGGCCTGCTGATTGTCCTTGAGAGCTTCAGCCGCCCGATTGAGCGCATCTGCTGCCTTATCCTTCTCGCCTAGCACCACACGCGCGCGGATCAGCCGCAACCAGGCGTCAATGTCCGCGCCATTTTCGCTCAAACGTTCATCAAGGCCTTCAACCATTGAACGGATCATTGCCGTGCGGTCACCGGCGTTGAGTTGCTGGCCCTGCTGTATCTGCTCACTGGTCAGGGCAGGTCCCTTTGGCAGTTCACCACCGGCAGACGAAATTTGCTGTTCAACGGCGGCCCGCCACGGCGCATCCGGAGCACTTTCGGCCAGCATGGCATTCCAACCGGCAATCGCATCGGCTGTGCGGCCCTCCTGCTGCTGCGCAAGCGCCAGGTAGAAACGGGCTTTCATATGTTTGGGTGCAGCCTTTTGAACTGCCTCGAAAATCTTCTGGGCATCATTGCTGACCAGGCCATTATTGGCCAGGACAAGGCTTTCACCCATATCGGTCATCAGGTCCGGATCAGGTCCGGATAAGGCAATCGCCTTCCTGTAGGCATTGGCAGCGTCACTGAACCTTGCCATGCGCTTGTAGGCGGGCGCCAGGACCATCCAGCCGCGAGCATCATTGGGTTTCTGTTCAAGGTGGCGTTCCACCTGGCGCACCATGGCAACCATGTCCTGGTTGGCAACGGCGCTATCAATGCGCGCCTGCAAGGGTTGAGCCGGCAGGTCCGGCCGGCCAATCTGCAAATACGCGCCAAGCGCAATAGCGGGAACAGCAATCACGGTTGCGACTGAAAGCCAGGCCGGGACGGGCTGCGCGGGCTTCTGCTCCGAAGCAAGTTCAGCCTGGGCTGCCAGAATGCGCCGCGAGACTTCATTGCGTGCCGCATCAGCCTCGTCGGGTGGAATCAGACCGGCACTCTGGTCGCGCTCGAGTTCGGCCAGTTGATCGCGATATACCGCAAGATCGAAAGTTGCACGTTCACTACCATCATCATGCGCGCGCGGACGCAGACGCAGGGGCGACAGCAGTGCCAGCAACACCAGGGCCGTCAGAACGGCAAATGAAATCCACAACAACATACCACCACATACCAATCGCGCGAACAGCAATACAACTCACGAAACAGCGAGTTTAACGTCCCCGGGCCTGCCGTGCCATGCGGCAGTGTCGCACTTCCCGGTCTGAATGTCGCAATCATTTGCTGATAATCGGAGCAGTTTGCTAGATTGCGGGTAGTTAATCCGGCTCACCATATGGTGAGTACCGCTTCGGAAGACCACTCATGAAACGCTATTCGATATTCTCGCTGGCCAGAAATGCCCTGAACTATCACAAGGACTGGGAGCGCGCGTGGCGCAGCCCCGACCCGAAGCAGGAGTATGACGTTGTGATCGTAGGCGCCGGCGGCCATGGCCTGGCGACGGCATACTATCTTGCCAAGAATCACGGCATCACCAACATGGCAGTCATCGAGAAGGGCTGGCTTGGCGGTGGTAATACCGGGCGCAACACCACCATCATTCGTTCGAATTATCTGCAGGACCCCTCTATCGCGATCTATGAACTGGCGCGCTCGCTGTATGAGACACTGTCTCAGGAACTCAATTACAACATGATGTTTTCGCCGCGCGGCGTACTGATGCTGTGCCAGACAGAGCACGAGTTGCGGGCGTTCCGGCGCACCGCGCATGCCAACCGTCTGGCGGGCCTCGATTGCCGGATGATCGATGCAGCCGAAGTCAAACGCATCGTGCCGATCATCAATGACAGCCCGGATGCGCGCTACCCGATCCTGGGCGCCTACTACCAGCCGCGCGGCGGCACAGGCCGCCACGACGCGCTGGCCTGGGGATATGCCCGCGCCATCGACAATATGGGCGTTGATGTCATCCAGAACTGCGAAGTCACCGGCATGTTGCGCTCCGGCGGCAAAATTACCGGCGTGGAAACCAGGCGCGGCACCATTCGCGCCAAGAAGGTTGCGGTGGTCACGTCCGGCCACACGTCGAACATCATGGAGATGGCCGGCGTGCGCATGCCGGTGGAAAGTGTCTGTCTGCAGGCGCTGGTATCGGAACCCATCAAGCCGGTCATCGACTGTGTCGTGATGGCCAACACCGTGCACGGCTATATGAGCCAGTCCGACAAGGGCGAACTGGTTATCGGCGGCGGGGCCGATCCTTACAACAATTACTCGCAGCGCGGATCATTTCCGGCAATCGAGCACACCGTGTCGGCCCTGGTTGAAACATTCCCGATCATCTCGCGCCTGCGCATGTTGCGCCAGTGGGGCGGTATCGTTGACATGACGGGAGATCGTTCGCCGATCATCGGCCTGACCGACGTGGCCGGGCTTTATGTCAATTGCGGCTGGGGAACGGGCGGATGGAAGTCCATTCCCGGTTCCGGGTTCGTGTTTGCCGACACCATTGCCAATGACCGGCCGCATCCGATTGCGGCACCGTTTGGACTTAACCGCTTCACTGAGGGACGCTTCATCGACGAAAGCGTTTCCGCAGCCGTAGCGCATTAGGAATAGTGACATGCTGATTGTTCATTGCCCCGTATGCGGGGTTGAAGGCGATGAGACTGATTTTCACTGCGGTGGACAGGCGCATATTGCGCGCCCTGCAACGTCTGACCCGGCCAATATTGCCGACGCAGCGCAACGCGACTATCTGTTCATGCGGTTCAACCCCAAGGGCCTGCACTTTGAGCGCTGGCGCTGTGATCGCGGTTGCGGCAAGTGGTTTCATGCAGCCCGCGATACGGTTACGCAGGAATTCAAGGCCTATTACGGCATTACCGAGATGCCGCCCGCCGATGTGATCAAACAGGCGACCGGCCAGTGGGCGGAGTTCTTCAAGCAAGCCACGGCAGGCAGGCCTGCTGCCAGAAAAACGGCCGTGAAGAAACCTGTTGCAAAGAAAACTGCCGCGCGCAAAACCGCGCCAGCAAAGGCGAAGAAGTCATGACCGGCAAACCCTACAGACTTCCCGAATCCGCCGCCATGGGCTCGCGCATTGACCGTTCCAGGCAGCTGTCGTTCAGCTTTGACGGCACAAGGATGACCGGATTTGCCGGTGATACGGTAGCCTCCGCCGTTCTGGCCAGCGGTCGCAGGGTGATGGGACGCAGCTTCAAATATCACCGCCCGCGCGGCCTTATCGGACTTGGCTCCGAAGAGATGAACGCGCTGATCGGTGTGGGTGAGAATGGCCGCAGCGAACCCAACCTGCGCGCAACCCAGGTGGAACTTTATCACGGTCTTGTCGCGACCAGCCAGAACCGCTGGCCGAGCCTGGACTTTGATATCGGCATCATCAACAACAAGTTCTCGCGGTTCCTGCCCGGTGGTTTTTACTACAAGACCTTCATGTGGCCACGCAGTTTCTGGGAAAGCGTGTATGAGCCGTTCATCCGCAATGCGGCCGGCCTTGGCGAAGCGCCACGCGAGCATGACCCGGACAGCTATGAGCAAATGCATGTTCACGTGGACGTGCTGGTGGTTGGCGGCGGCGTTGCAGGCATTGCCGCAGCCCACGCCGCATCAGCCTCCGGCAAACGTGTCATGCTGGCTGACGAGAACCCGGTGCTTGGCGGTGTGGCGGATATTTCTGCCGGAGACATCGATGGCGTCCGCCAGACGGACTGGGTTGCAGCGCGCCGTGCCGAATTCGAGCAATCCGGCAATTGCCATGTGCTGACGCGCACCACGGTGGTCGGGCACTACCACCACAATTACGTGCTGGCGGCAGAACGTGTCTGTGACCACGACCCTGCTCTCCTGGAAAAAGGCGCACCGCGCCACCGGCTGTGGAAAATTCGCGCCGGCCAGATCATCGTGGCATCCGGCGCGCTGGAGCGTCCCATAGCGTTCGCCAACAATGACCGTCCGGGTATCATGATGGCATCGGCCGCGCGCGCCATGGTGGAACGCTATGCAACTTCGCCGGGCATGACCGGCGTCGTGTTCACCAACAATGACGACGGTTACCTGACAGCCCTGAAACTGCACGAGGCAGGTGTCGCGGTCCGCCGGGTCATCGATGTGCGCAAGGATGTCGCCTCGGCCCTGCCCGATGCGGCGCGCAAGGCGGGCCTCGACGTACAGACAGGTGCAGCGATTGCCGGTGTTGAAACCCGTTCCGGGGGCAAGGAAATCACTGCGGTCAAGATTGCTTCCTATTCAGCCGGCCGCGGCCGGGTGGTCAACGAGGAACGGGTGGATTGTGATTTCGTGGCCGTGTCGGGCGGATATAATCCGGTGGTGCACTTGTGGTGTCACAATGGCGGCAAGCTGAAGTTCGACGACAGCATCCAGAGCTTCCGGCCGGACAGGCATGGAGACCCGATCACCGTGGTTGGCAGCGCCAATGGCAGCTTTGACCTCAAGGGATGTGTTGAAGAAGGTTTCGCAGGCGGCGAAGCAGCTGTGAAGGCGCTTGGCAGCAAGCCAGTGAAGACCTTGAAGAAGCCGGTGGTCAAAGCCCAGCATGCCGGGCCAATCCAGCCGATCTGGTTTGCGCCGGCGACCGGCAGGTACAATGAAGGCAACAAGCACTTCATCGACTTCCAGAACGATGTGACGGCAGCCGATCTGGAGCTTGCCCAGCGCGAAGGCTATGAGTCGGTCGAGCACACCAAGCGCTATACAACGCTTGGCATGGCAACCGACCAGGGCAAGACGTCCAACATCAACGGTCTCGGGATTATCTCTGATGCGACCGGCAAGCGGATTCCTGAAATCGGCACAACCACGTTCCGTCCGCCCTATACGCCCTACTCGTTCGGCGCCATTGCCGGCACCAAGAAGGGCGAACTGTTCCTGCCGGTCCGGCGCACGGCGGTCTTCGACTGGCACAAGCAGCACGGTGCCACCTGGGAACCGGTCGGACAGTGGCGGCGGGCCTATTGCTACCCACGCACCGGCGAAACCAGGCAGGATGCCATCAATCGCGAAATTCTGGCGGTGCGCAACCAGGTGGGTCTGCTTGATGCATCAACCCTCGGCAAGATCGAGATCAAGGGACCGGATGCAGCCAGGCTGCTCGACCTCGTCTACACCAACATGTTCTCAACCCTCAAGGTCGGCAAGGCGCGCTACGGCCTGATGATGAACGAAATGGGTTTCCTGATGGACGATGGCGTAACGGTTCGCCTGGGCGATGATCATTTTCTGATGCACACGACGTCCGGCGGCGCCGACAATATCGTCGCCTGGCTGGAAGAATGGCTGCAGACGGAATGGACATCGCTGAAGGTGTTCGTCACGGCGGTGACCGAGCAATGGTCACAGTTTGCCATTGCCGGGCCGCATGCCCGCACGGTGTTAGACAAGCTGGACAGCGATATCGATCTGTCACCAGAAGCCTTCGAGTTCATGAGTTATCGTGAAGGCACACTGGCCGGATATCCGGTCCGGATATTCCGCATCAGTTTCTCCGGTGAACTGTCATACGAAATAGCCACTCCATCGGGATATGGACGCGGGCTGTGGGACACGCTGATGCAGGCCGGCGAGGCCGAATGCATCACACCATACGGCACCGAAGCGCTGCACGTCCTGCGGGCTGAAAAAGGCTTCATTGTCATCGGCGATGAAACCGACGGCACCGTGACACCGCATGATGTCGGCATGAGCTGGGCCGTGTCGAAGAAGAAGCCTGACTTCATCGGCAAGCGCTCGCTGGAGCAGGCCTTCCTGGCATCCGAAGGCCGCAAGCAACTGGTTGGACTGGCGACTATTGATCCGCAGGAAGTCCTGCCCGATGGCGCCTATGCAGTTGCAGACGTCAATGCCGCGGCGCCCATGAAGACCATCGGGCACGTGACCTCCAGTTATTTCAGCCCCACGCTGCAGCGCTCCATCGCCATGGCCCTGATTGAAGGCGGCCAGGCAAGACTGGGTGAAACAGTTTCATTTCCCCTAGAGGGCGACAAGGTCGTCGAGGCGAAGCTGGTGTCTCCAGTGTTCCTCGATGCAGAAGGAAAACGCCAAAATGTCTGACGCAGTCCACACCAGCCCACTCGCACACCCTGGCGCCCATCACGGGGCCGCAGACTTGAGCATTTCCATGACCGGGATTACCGATCGCGGCATGATTGATCTGCGCGGCGAGGCAACTTCGGTGAAATTCAGACAGGCCGCCAGGGCCGCTCTGGGTGTCGAGTTGCCGCTCAAGCCGCGCAGCTCGGCTGCCAAGGGTGATATAACGGTCCTGTGGCTGTCGGTTGACCAGTGGCTGATCTGCTGCGCGCGCGACAAGACGGGGGAACTCGTCGACACGCTCCGCAAGAAGCTCGGCGCGGTTCATTCACTTGCAGTGGACGTGAGCGATGCGCGTGCCATTATCCGGCTGCAGGGCGACACTGCGCGCGAAGTCATGATGAAGGGCTCATCCATCGACTTCACCCTGCCCGACTACACCGCCGGACTGGTTCGCCGGTTGATATTTGCCGAAATTGCCGCCCTGGCTCACATCGTGAGCGACACACCCTGCACCATCGACATCTATGTCTTCCGTTCCTATGCGGACTACACCTGGAAGTGGATCGAGGCGACCGCAAAACCAGCTTCAATCATCGGACTGTTCAGGCCGACAGATCTCTAGATCAGGTTGACGGGTTCAATTGAACACACGCTGCTCTAAAACTCTGGAATCGAGTATCTTTATCCGATAGATGATTCCATCTGATCGGATGATGTTCTAGCGCTGCACCGTAGACAGCCAGTCGAACAGCTTGTCGAAACCGCCAAACGGATACATGTGCGGACCCATGATCTTGAGTTCGGGACTGGCTGCGTGAATGGCGGCCAGATCATTGATGAACTTGTCGGGTGTCGAGACGCTCAGCAGCTTGGTGATGTTCATTGCCTGCTTGCGGATGAAGCGAGCCGAGTTTCCAACGCCGCACACTGCAGCGTATTTTGCCAGTGTCTTGATGGATGCCGGTCCGGGAATGCCGATGAAGGCCGGCAGATCAATGCCGTTTTCACGCAGGGTTGCTGCCCAGCTTGCCACCGGGGCCGCTTCAAACAGGAATTGCGTAGAGATGAAACCGTCCAGGCCAGCGTGCCTGATATAGGCCTGCTTTTCAGTCAGGGCCCGCATCAGCATGGCCTCACCATGCAGCCTGGAAATGTCGGCATTGCCTTCCGGGTGACCTGCCACGCCAAGCGCCTTTGCGCCATTGGCCTCAAAAACGCCGGTCTCCATCAATTGCAGGGCGCAGTGATAGTTGCCAACCGGCTCCGGCGCACCGCCGCCGAGCACCAGGTAGCGGGTCACGTCACCAGAGCCGGCCAACCGCTCAATACGGCGCTTCAGGTCGTCTTCATCGCGGACAAAGCGGGCAGGAACATGAGGTACCGGTTCAAGGCCCAGTTTTCTGACTGCCGCAACCGCAGTAATCTGGTCTTCAAGGTGCGAGGGATCCACAAGGGCTACAAATACATGCGTCCCGGGTGCAACATTTTGCGCAATCAACGGCAGTTTCTCGGCCTGGCGCGGTGTAATCTCCAGCGTCATGTTCTGCAGGAATACTGCAGTTGCCGATTGATTGCCGGCAGCCTGAATAAGTGTTCTAGATGCGATACCCATTGACGTGGTCCTCATAAGCAGATAGCTGCAGATCATGCGGTATTTGTCTATAGGCAGGCATGGTTTTTGCGACTTGGCAGTGACAGATGCGACGCGTTTCGACACAATGTGGTCGGCGTCCGGCGTCAATAGTGGATCGCGACAAGTGAAGGGATTTTCAGAAATCCCTCCCGGCGTTGCCCGCAACTCGAAGAAAGCCCAGGCCGATGTTTGGTGACAAGTCCAGAGACCTGCCGATGCAGATGGCCCTTGTCCTGGTGCCCGAGTTCACCCTGTTGCCGGTTACATCGGTGATAGATCCGCTGCGCCTGGCCAACCGGTTGTCGGAGAAACAGCTTTATGTCTGGACCATTCATTCAACCGACGGGTTGCCGGTAACAGCGTCCAATGGCATCACCCTGGTGCCGGACGGCGATCTGGAGGCCATCCCCGAACATGCAACCGTGATTGTCTGCGGCGGCACGAATGTTCACCTGTACGGCGATAAAACGCTGTTCAACTGGCTGCGCAAGCA
>SWCD01023887.1_pt2 | contig 16724 bp, 2 predicted proteins | sample 4693011 | NCBI WGS metagenome assembly SWCD01 (sample SAMN10267278, study PRJNA491770) | bioreactor metagenome | isolation source: DHS bioreactor inoculated with marine | place: Japan: Omine Ridge, Nankai Trough | reverse complement strand
TGCACCTGAACCTCTCAATAAACCGTTCCACCTGCCTTACTTCAGCCTGCTGGTTGTTATAAGCTGCCTTTTGTTGCGATAGTCGTTCTTCACGTAGCTGCACATACTTGGAATAAGGCACTTTATAATCATAAATTTTTCCATTGGTAATCTCGATAGTTCTTCCGGTGATATTATCCAGTAATGCCCTGTCGTGAGAAACAATCAGGATGCTGCCATAATAGTTGCTCAGAAATTCTTCGAGCCACTGAATAGATTCAATATCCAGATGATTGGTAGGCTCATCGAGTAATAATAACGAAGGTTTAAGGAGCAATAATTTGGCAATTTCCACACGCATTTGCCATCCGAAGCTAAATTCTGTCAATGGCCGGTCGAGATCACTTTGCTTAAAACCCAAACCAAACAACACTTTTTCAGTATTGGCCAGTAATTTGTCAGGCTCATGAATAAGCAATTTATGATTCAGTTCATCAAGTTCTATCAGTAGCTTCGCATAGGCATCAGAATGGTAATCTGTTCTTTGCTGAATGGCCTTATTTAGTTCTGCAATCCTTGCATTTAGTTTATTGATAAATTTAAAAGCATCTAAAGTCTCCTCTTTAATACTTTTTAAACTATTGATCTCTTTTTCCTGAGGCAAGTATCCGATGGTGATATCATTTGGGTAAGCGATGGTGCCCGTATCCGGCTTTATTTCATTGGCAATGATCTTCAATAAAGTTGTTTTACCCGATCCGTTCATTCCGGCCAAACCTACACAGCCTTTGTCGTTCAGGTTAAAAGTAATGCCTGAAAAGAGGGGTGTGCCACCAAATTCTTTTGTTATGTTATTGACTGATATCAAGTTTTTCTTTTACTTATGAAGGGTAATAAAAGCAAAAAAAAAGGGCTGCGCAATGGCAGCCCTTCTTTAATATACAAGGTTGTTAACCTTTGGTTTGCATTATCTGTTGATAACGAAACGTTTGGTTATAACGCCTTTTTCTGTGTAAATCCTGGCTACATATACGCCTGATTGATAATTTGCTGTGTTCAGCGATTTGCTGTTTGAACTATCAAACTCCTGGTCGTATACTACCTGGCCTACATAATTCACAATATGTAAACGGTTCATCTCAAGAGCTGTAATCGTGATCTGATCCCTTGCAGGGTTCGGATACAGATTGGCTTCTGTGGCATCTAATTCATTCACGCCTATGATAATCTCGATACATGCTTCGTTGGATGGGTCTGACTCACCACAAATGCTGTATTCTGAGGTTACTGTGTAGCAGTAGTCGCCTAACTGGTACTCGGTGTCATCATAGAAATTATCTGGCCATAAAGCTTCCAGTAATTCTCCGTCTTTGTATATGTTGTAGCCTAACCATTCTCTGGAAGCATCTGTCATATTTAAGACTGCGCCTTCTGACGTATTCACAACGCCGCTTGCTGCTACGGTTGATGATGTGGTGTTGTACACCTTATCATTTTCCAGTGCAAGTGGTTTCTGTGCACCTTTGGCATCTTCTACATAACATCTCAGGTTCCATGTGTATGGTAATGAGAAGTCTGAGAGGTGATCCCAGGTGGCTCCGCCATCTTGTGAAATCAAGTCGCCGTTGGGCTCATTTTGTGTTGGGCCACAAGCTGCTGGATAGTTAGCTCCGTCTTCGGTGTATACTGTAATCCATAACTCTTTGGTTACATCGATCAGTACAGGTGAATCTAATGGCACTTCGTTCCAGGCTTCGATGGTTAAACCAACCAAATCTTGCTCATGAATTAAGGTTTCTGCTCCTGTTCCTTCAAATATCTGTAAGGTGTTTACAGGTGCAGTTCTGCAATACAGGCTGATCTTTGTTACAGATGTGCCGTCGTATGGTGTCAACTGAGCAGGATCAAATTTAATCGCCCAATGGAATATAGCTGGTCCGCCAATTCCGTCTACGTTGGTACCATCGTCGTAGAATAACCACTCGGCTATACCTGTGCCTTGATCCCATAACAAATGTACAAGATTTGGATCTGCGCCATCTACTTCTGCTGTGAGGTTTTGTGGAACATCACAATCTTCAGGAACAAGTACCTGCTCAACGCACATACCGTCAATACAACTATGGGCACCACTTTCATATAGGTAAGCGATACAGTAATCGTAGTAACCTGCTGCCAGGTCCATATCCAGATAAGATGTGTCTGGTAACTCAACGAATGCGATCATTTCACCATCACGGTAGAGGTTTGCACCTACTAAAGGATCGTCATCACCACCGCGAACACTAGTTTGGTTGGTAATAATGGTTTCAAATACTGTATTTCCTTCTCCAACTCTTGGTGTTGCTGCAGGTCCTGCAGGAATATCAAGGGCAGTTGAACTGATTTTAACTTCACCATAACCTGTCATGATGTAGATGTTCATTAAGAAGTTACCAATAGTTGAAGCACCAATGGAACCAATGTCATCCAAAGGACCGTAAACCGAACCCTGAGGACTTGAAGCGTCATCTGATGATAGATCAGGATATGCGTCTGTAGCACTGTTGCTTAATGGCTCCATTAAGAAAGCTACATTTTCAGCACCCATCAAATCAACATCACCTAATTCAATATCCATTTCCCACTGGTCATCACCAGTTGTAATGAATGGTCCTAAGGTTGCAATGACAGTTTCCGCATCCCAATCAATAATATGGATGTTATAATCATGTGGTCCTGAAACACCCCATGATGCGTGGTGGAACTCAATTGAGTTAGCCAGCGCGTCAGGATATGCACTCAGGTCATAAACTACACCATAACCATTATCATAAAACTGGAAGTATCCGTTTGAAGGTGTACCTGGATTTTGTGTCACAAATACCAGTTCCATTGGAACGATATCTGACCATGTCAATAATACATCCATTGTGCCATCCACATGTTCTGCAGTAAATTGTGCAGGACCAGGGAAATCTTCACATGGAATGTATGTCCAGAAATATTCGCTTTTAGGTGAAATACCTGTTGAGAATACAGTAGCTACTTCAGCGTGGTATGTTTCGTAAGGTACCAAAACCTCACCATTGTCACCATACTGGTAGAAAGTAGTATCACGGTCTGTTACGAATGTTGATTCGTGCCATACTTTGTAATACTCAACCATACGATCGGCATATTTGCTATCACCTTCGGTAACAGCGATATTATCAACTGCCACATACCAGTTCCAGCCACCTGATACGTAATGGAAACGCACCTGGAAGTCAGGATTGGCATATTCGGTTACATCAATCATTTCATGTACCGTGGGTCCCCATGGGAATGGACCGGAATCCGTAATCGTATAGAATACTTCAACCCAATCATCACCATCATATACATCTACTGCAAAATATTCATTCGTGGAACTTAAATTTTGATAGATATAATCGAATTCAACATACAATGCATCTGCATTTTCAGTGAACTCAATCACAGGTGAAATCAATTGTTCATCCATGGTTGATCCGATACCAGCAGCATCTGAGTCAGCCATCATAAATGGTGTGTCGTCCAATGTGTTTCCAGCATCATCAGTTAACCATGTCCAGGTGAAAGCGTTTGATCCGCCATCAATTACTGTCCATGTGTCTGGTAAACCTTCATTGAAATCTTCAAGGAACGGCTCAAATGGAACTACACCACCTGGTGTCCAGGTTGCATATCCCATTGGAGTTACATACAGGTCACTTGGGGGAGCTAATAGCTCTTCCAGCATCCACTCGAAGTAAGCTTCGTCCCAGATATATACGTCTTCTACCATAATGTCAGCAAATCCGTTCAGGTGTACATAGATGTCATAGGTTCCTTTACGGAAGTCTGTCCATGTGTAAATACCTGAAGCATCCAGTTCGGTTTCAAACACGATCGGAGGATCAGCCATTTCACTTACATTGGTAAAGACCACATCGGTTCCTTCAGGACTATCACCTGAATTCGTAGTTACTTCAACAGTAACGGTTGTTTCCATGTCTTTATCAAGACAATTTGAGAATGCAAATTCAGAAGCATTGAAGTCGTAAACAACTTCAACAGCCCATTTGTAAATACCTGGTTCTGCAACAGCCCATGTGTTATCTGTATAAGTCTGGTCTAATGTAAAACCAATGAAAGTCATATCACCTTCATCACCATCACATGGACCAGCATATACATTGTATCCAACGATTTCTCTCTCACTATCATTAATATTCAATGGGAACCTTGTATTTGGCTTAGTAACAGCCATCATCGCATTTCCAGTTGGTACTGAAGGTGCATTTGAATAATCTTTATGTCCGGTTGTATTGAAGTCACCTTGATCTAAAGCTACTTCTTTACCACCTGGTGAAGTTGAAACATAACCTCTCAACATCCATGCTGCAGCGGTTATACCATATGTATCTAATGCGGTTATGAATGGTCCGTCATTGTAGGCCCACATGTCGCATCTGTCAATAGTTCCCGTGATATTGGAAGCTATAGGCTCATTGAATGTGCCACCCGGACGCTCCACATACATTCCAATCCAAAGATTGTCTGTATTGTCAAATTCAACAGCGTCATCTAATTCAATTACATTCCAAGTATCAGCTACCATTTCACCGGTCACATCCTGTGAGTAAAGAATAGTTGATCCGTCGCCTGACATCACCCTAACTTCAGTTACATAGTCGCCTACGGCAGCCATTTGGTAAACAGAAACCTTAGTTACGTAACCTGTTCCGTACTCAGTTAATTGTGCAGGTACCCATTTAGAAGCCCAGATCAAACTATAATCTGCTGCTTCGGCACCAATACCACCGTATCTTTGTACGTCATCGTCATATACTAACCATTCTGAAACACTGCCACCCTGGCCGCTCCAGTTAACCAATACTGAATTATCATTGATCTCTGTAGCGATTACTTCACCAACAGGATAAGGATATTCTTTCAATTGGAAATCTTGTGAAACAGTTACAGCGAAGTCGATAAATACATCTTCTAACATTTCTGTCTGGTAAGTTGCCGCACTTGCAGTATAATCATAGGTACCTGCAACTACTTCGCCTTCATAATAACCCATTTCATCAGTAGTAAATACATATGAATCGGTTGCACCGTTTAATGCCACAGTAGCGCCTTCGATAGGATCGCCTGATGCAAACTCAGTTACATATCCATTCACATAACCACCAGGGGTTACTGTAACCATGTCACATACCTGGCATGATTGTGCTTCACTATCATATACATTGGTAATACAATATTCGTAATCAGCGGCGCTTAATTGCTCATCCACATAGAATTCAGTACCTACAGGTACCATAGCAATCAATTCACCATCACGGAATATGTTTACACCCATTACATCGTCACCTGGTACATTGCTGGCCACTGCTGACCATGATACCAATACGTCCATGGTTCCAACAACCACATCTGCAGTTACAGAAGCTGGTCCGTCAAAATGTGTACATGGGTAATAAGTGAAATAATATTCAGCTTTATCAGAAATACCTGTTGTAAATACAGCAGCTACTTCAGCGTGGTAAGTTTGTCCTTCAACCAATGCTTCATTTGCTTCGTAATCCCACATAGTTTCAGTTGGTTCGCCTGACAATACATCGTCTAACCAAACTTTGAAGCTTTGTAATTCACGATTTGCATCAACACTTGCTGCAGGTGCTAAGAGGTTATTTGCTAACATCTCTACATTTGAACCTGAAGCCAATTCACGAGTTGATTCTTCAACATCAGCTGGAGTAGAAATAGCAACTGTTCCTGAAGCTACTGTAGCAGGTCCAATATACCATTCGTCTAATTCAATATCACCATTATCATCAGCTACAATGTGCGCACTAAAGATGGCATCACCACTTGTATAGCCTAAAGCTGCAAGATCAATGGTGGTTTCGTACCATGTAAAGCTTGACCATACACCAATATCGTGGAATGACCAGATTTCTGTCCATGTTAATCCTTCGTTGAAGGAAATTTCAATTGTAAGATCACCATTTGGATATGGAGAAACATTCCAATAATAACTGCCGCTCCAGGCAAACTGAACTACAGTTGTACCGTCCAATTCAACTTTTGGAGTGGTCATTCTTGTATCAATATCATAACCCCAAGGGGCACGAGCTCCTGCTCCAACATATCCTGAAGCATCAGCAATCCACCATTTAGTACCTGGACCTTCGTCAACTATAATAGTTGCTGGTATGCCACCTTCAAAATCTGCAACATACATATCAAGTCCGCCTGCTGTTGGCATATCCCAGGTAGCAAATCCATTAGGATTTACATACAGGTTAGTAGGGTTAACAATTTGCTCATACAATAAGTATGAAAGATCTGTTTCGTCATAGATAGCTTGAATGTCATAAACGGTTGCATAGCCAAACAAGCTTACTTCGATCTCATAGTCACCTTTACGGATCGGATCGATAGAAGCCATTCCGGTTGCGTCCATTGTCAGACTGTATTCCAACATTAAGTATGGTTCAGAAACATTCACCAAGGTGATCTCTGTTCCTTCAGGGCTTTCAGCTGAATTTAAGGTTACATCAACATTCACAATAGTTTCCATGTCTTTATCTAAGAAATTAGAATAAGTAGGAACTGAGGAATTGTTGGTGTAGTTAACCACTACGGCCCATTTGTAAACGCCCGATGTTTGCATACCCCAATCGTAATCAATGAATTGATTTTGTGTGGTGTTGCCTACATAGGTCATGTCCATAAAATCGTCATCCCATAAACCACGGTATACACTGTAATCTTCAATCTCCCTGCTGGCGTCAAAGCCCCACTCAAGGTGCGCTTCGTCGTCATTCAACTCTGTCGCGATTACTTCGTCAACCGGATAAGGCTCTTCGTCCAAATAGAAATCATTCGTGGTATATGTATCATAGGCTACGTCGTCATTTGCAAATGCGGTAATGTATCCCATTGCACTTACCTCATAATCGTAGTTGCCTACCATTACTTCGCCTTCGTAATATCCATCTACGTCTGTCGTGAATGTATAGGTGAATGGATCTCCCAATTCACCCATACCATCCAGTGCTACTGTAGCGCCTTCGATTGGATCACTTGTCAGTAATGACATTACATAACCATCTACCATACCCATACCTGTAATACAGGCTTCGGCTGTACCGGACATATCTGATGTGCCTTCATCAAAAATGGCTTCTACCTGGTAGCTGTAACAGGTTGTTGGATTGTATGCTAAGTCTTCGTCTAAATATTCGGTGTCTGTAGTTCTTGCAATCTCTGCTGCATCTCTGTAAACTACATACTCGATAAATTCTCTTTCCTGCTGTTCGGATGATGTCCACTCTAACAGTACATCGTCAATATCCATTACAGTGGCTGTTAAGTCACCAGGAACGGTGATCGTGGTGGTGAAGCCCCAAATATCACAATTGGTTACTTCGCCCCATGAGTTACGTACCTGTACCTGCCAGAAATACTGCATGTTTGGATCTAAGGCGCCTGGTAATGCATAGCTTTCTGCTGCTGCTGTCCAGTCGACCAATACATCCATTGGTGGATACTCGGTATCAAATAAAATACGGTACTCATCGGTACGTACTTCATCTAAATTCCATGTAAGAGTTAAGTTATTTGCATTGATATCCTGCTCTGTATCTGCTGGATATGGTGTGTCGGCACATACTGGAGGTCCCCATGGGGTCAGCACAAAGTCCTGAACGGTGGTAACACCGTAAGGAACTGCCACACCAAGTACTTCCAAATCTTCATACTGGTCTAAAGTAACCATGAAGTCATAGGTACCGGCAACTACGTCGCCTGCATAATATCCAAAAGGAATGGTTGATTCAAAATCATATTCCCATACATCCATGTCTGGATCTGTTCCTGTTGCATGGATCATAGCAAGAGCTAATGGGTCACCGGTTCCTAATTCTGTTACATTGCCTTCCAGCATTCCTGTTCCATTTACAAGAATGACCGAGTTCGGTCCACAAACTGACAAATCAGAAACACCTTCGTCAAAAACAGCCTGTACCTGGTAACAGGTTCCCACATTCATATCATAAGTAGGATTTGTAACAATGTAGCTGTCGCCCGGTACTTCTGTTGCGATCTGTAAGCCACCTTCAAAGATGTTATAGCCTATCAAAGCACGTGCAGGAGGAGGCATCACAATGGAGCTTTCCCAGCTCACACGAACAGAGAAATCTTGCTGTTGCTCAGCCATCACATTACCGGGAACCATAATTTCCGTTGTAAATCCCCATACATCACCATCTAAAGTACCTAATGGGTTTGTGTAATTTACCTGCCAGAAATACTGGAGGTTATAATCCACATCCACTGGAATTGATGTGACAATGCCGGATCCCCAATCAAGGGCTATTTCTGTAGGTGGATATTCTGTACCAAAAAGCACCTGCATATCTTCTACGCCTTCACCTTGGGTCCAGGTTAATGCAATTAACCCTGCTAACACATCTATTTCCTGGTCAGCAGGAGATGGATTGGATGCCATGGTTAAATGATCAAACACAAAAAAGTCGAAATAACCATATGTGCCACTCCAATCATAAAAGTTCCAACTTACAATGGGCGCGCCGTTTTCGTCATAGGAAACATTTCCGCTGATTCCGCCGTCTCCAAAGTCAGGATCAAATAATTCAACAGCATAATCTTGCCCGCCTTCTAGTCCAACAACGATATCCTGAATTTCGTAAGCAGCAATTGGCGTATTGACCGGCCATAGATAGGCTGCGTCGGTATAACTCCAAATATTCCATGCCGAAGCATCTATTGTTGCTGCCCAGTCACCTTCGATGATAAAATGAATATCAACGATATCATCTGTTCCCCTTTCAGGAACTGTAAAGATTGTTCCGTTCTCAATAGCAGTCAACCGCTCCTGAGACATCGTTGCAGTTTTTGCATCAGGGTTTGGTGCCCTGCGCTGCATTTCCTGCGCTGTTATTGTTGAACTTAAAAAAACCATCAACAACAACAGTGTAATAAAACTTGTAAATTTTCTCATATTACACGTGTTTAGTTAATAAAAATAAAATTTCGAAATTATATAATTGATTAATAAGGATTGTCATCTAGAAATTATCACTTATTTGGCTTGTCCCATTTTTTAACATAAACTACAAATATAGAAATTAAAGTGATTTTACGCATGCTTACTTAACGAAATAAATGTTATTTTTTAACAGGTCTTTTTTAACAACTCACAAAAAAAGGGCTGCCAATTGGCAGCCCTTTTTGACTAATTATGAGGTTGTTAACCTTTGGTTTGCATTATCTGTTGATAACGAAACGTTTGGTTATAACGCCTTTTTCTGTGTAAATCCTGGCTACATATACGCCTGATTGATAATTTGCTGTGTTCAGCGATTTGCTGTTTGAACTATCAAACTCCTGGTCGTATACTACCTGGCCTACATAATTCACAATATGTAAACGGTTCATCTCAAGAGCTGTAATCGTGATCTGATCCCTTGCAGGGTTCGGATACAGATTGGCTTCTGTGGCATCTAATTCATTCACGCCTATGATAATCTCGATACATGCTTCGTTGGATGGGTCTGACTCACCACAAATGCTGTATTCTGAGGTTACTGTGTAGCAGTAGTCGCCTAACTGGTACTCGGTGTCATCATAGAAATTATCTGGCCATAAAGCTTCCAGTAATTCTCCGTCTTTGTATATGTTGTAGCCTAACCATTCTCTGGAAGCATCTGTCATATTTAAGACTGCGCCTTCTGACGTATTCACAACGCCGCTTGCTGCTACGGTTGATGATGTGGTGTTGTACACCTTATCATTTTCCAGTGCAAGTGGTTTCTGTGCACCTTTGGCATCTTCTACATAACATCTCAGGTTCCATGTGTATGGTAATGAGAAGTCTGAGAGGTGATCCCAGGTGGCTCCGCCATCTTGTGAAATCAAGTCGCCGTTGGGCTCATTTTGTGTTGGGCCACAAGCTGCTGGATAGTTAGCTCCGTCTTCGGTGTATACTGTAATCCATAACTCTTTGGTTACATCGATCAGTACAGGTGAATCTAATGGCACTTCGTTCCAGGCTTCGATGGTTAAACCAACCAAATCTTGCTCATGAATTAAGGTTTCTGCTCCTGTTCCTTCAAATATCTGTAAGGTGTTTACAGGTGCAGTTCTGCAATACAGGCTGATCTTTGTTACAGATGTGCCGTCGTATGGTGTCAACTGAGCAGGATCAAATTTAATCGCCCAATGGAATATAGCTGGTCCGCCAATTCCGTCTACGTTGGTACCATCGTCGTAGAATAACCACTCGGCTATACCTGTGCCCTGATCCCATAACAAGTGTACAAGATTCGGATCTGCGCCATCCACTTCTGCTGTGAGACCTTGTGGGGCATCACAATCTTCAGGAACAAGTACCTGCTCAACGCACATACCGTCAATACAACTATGGGCACCACTTTCATATAGGAAAGCAATACAGTAATCGTAGTAGCCTGCTGCCAGGTCCATATCCAGATAAGATGTGTCTGGTACTTCAACGAATGCAATCATTTCACCATCACGATATAGATTAGCACCTACAACGGTGTCTTGTCTGTCGAGCATAGCTCTTACACCTGCTGCAGGTAAGCCTAAACTGGCTACACTTGGGGTTGTGCACTGATCAACAGTTCCTGTTCCCGGAATCTGTACATCATCAATCGTGTTGGTTGACATCTTCACATCTTCACCTGGTACAATTTGATAATAATCAAAGTTTACCTTGTTCGTGCCGGCTGAACCGTCATAAGCAAATACTGTACAGTAACCTTCCGTGTAATCTGCATCGGTGATCGAATGAATCATCGTACCGTTTACATAGTATTCCAAACTTGGTCCATTGGCTACGATCGAAACGATATTGGAGTTACCCAAACCTGAATTGATCGCTGTACTTGTCAGCCATCCTGTCCAATCTGTCAGCACACCATCAATATATTTAGCATACCACCATGACCCGCTCTGGGTTAATGCAAATGCATATCCATTCTGGGTGCCGGTGCCATGTAATCCATCGGAACGTACCAAACATCCAAGGGTGTTACCTATGGTGCCTGTCGATTCTTCCCTGTTGATCTCGAACTCAAATACGAAGTCGTCAAACATCATATCGTAGTATGCTGATCCATAGGTGTTAACCGAGTTACCGTCCATGGTCAAATTACCATCGTATACTGACCAACGGTCGCCATCTGTAATGAATTCCGCAGGCATACCATCTTCAAAGTCTTCAAATACCCCATTAAATGGTGGAGGATCTGCTGACCATGTCAATAACACATCTTTGGTATCTTCAATGTTCTCAGCATAGAATTGAACTGGGCCAGGGAAGCTATCACATGGATAATAGGTCCACTCGTAGAAGCTCTTGCCTGATATTCCAGTTGAATAAACAGCAGCAACTTCTGCCATATAGGTTTCGCCAGGTACCAATACCTCGCCATTATCACCATACTGGTAGAAAGTGGTGTCGCGGTCTGTTATGAATGTGTATTCGTGCCATACTTTGTAGTATTCCAACATGCGATCGGCATATTTGTCTTCACCTTCAGTAATAGCAACATTATCAATAGCCCAGTACCAATACCAACCTGGTGCATAGTAATGGAAACGTACCTGGAAGTCAGGATTTGCGTATTCTGTTACATCAATCATCTGGTGATCAGGTGAAGCCCATGAACCCACATCTGTTGTCTGATGCAATACGGTTACCCACTCGTCACCATCCCAAACGTCTACATCTGCCCACTCATTGGTTGTGCTCAGGTTGTTGTAATACTGGTCAAACTCGATGAAGATCGCATCTGCATTTTCAGTGTACTCAATTACGGGTGAAATTAAAATCTCATCACTTTGTGATCCAATACCTGCAGCATCTGAATCGGCCATCATAAATGGTGTGCCATCCAGCGTGTTACCAGCATCATTGGTTAACCATGTCCAGGTGAAAGCGTTTGATCCGCCATCATTTTTTGTCCATGTGTCTGGCAAGCCTTCATCGAATGTTTCGAGGAATGGCTCAAATGGTACGATACCTCCTGCTGACCATGTGGCATATCCCATTGGGGTTACATACAGGTCGCTTGGTGGAGCCAATAGTTCTTCCAGCATGAACTCGAAGTAGGCTTCGTCCCAAATGTATACATCAGACAACATGATGTCAGCAAAACCATTCAAATGGACATAGATGTCATAAGTTCCTTTACGGAAATTATCCCATGTATAAATACCTGATGCATCCAGTTCGGTTTCGAATACGATCGGAGGATCAGCCATTTCACTTACATTGGTGAATACCACGTCAGTTCCTTCAGGACTGTCTCCTGAATTGGTGGTTACTTCAACTGTTACCATGGTCTCCATGTCTTTGTCAAGACAATTTGAGAAAGCAAATGCTGAAGTGTTGTAGTCATAAACCACTTCAACAGCCCATTGGTAAATGCCGGGTTCTGCAACACCCCAGGTATTGTCTGTAAAGGTTTGGTCTAAGGTGAAACCAATAAAGGTCATATCACCTTCGTCACCACCACATGGACCTACATATACATTGTAACCAAAGATTTCTCTTGAGCCTTCTGAATTTGTCAATGTATTCGGCCTGATTGCTCTAGCTGATTCATTTATTTCTCCTGAAGCTAAGAAAGTTGGGTTCGTATATTCCTTATATCCTTTGGTATTAGGAATTTCGCCTAATGCAACAGTTTTACCTGTCATATCAGTTACAAAGCATCCTAAGTTCCATGTGTAAGGTAATGAGAAGCCTGACAAATGATCCCAGGTAGCTCCGCCATCCTGTGAAATAAGATCACCATTAGGTTGGTTGGTTGTTGCTCCACAAGCGGCTGGATAATTTGCTCCGTCTTCGGTATAAACTGTGATCCATAACTCTTTGCTTATGTCAATTGGTACTGCGGATGTCAATTCAACTTCGTTCCATGCATCAATTGTCAAACCAACCAGGTCTTGCTCAAATAATAATGTTTCGGCATCAGTTCCTTCAAAAATCTGTAGTGTATTTACTGGCGCTGTTCTGCAGTAAATCTGGATTTTTGTAACTGAAGCTCCATCAAATGCAACTAATTGAGCAGGATCAAATTTAATCGCCCAATGGAATACTGCTGGTCCACCTATTCCATCTACATTAATACCATCATCATAGAACAACCATTCTTCGATACCACCACCTTGTCCGCTCCAGTTAACAAGAACTGAATTGTCGTTAATTTCAGTTGCGATAACTGATCCGACAGGATAAGGGAATTCTTTCAGCATGAAGTCATGCGAAACTGTGACACCGAAGTCAATGAATATATCATCCAGATAAGCTGTTTCGTATTCAGGAGCACTTACTTCATAATCGTAAGTACCTGCAACTACTTCGCCTTCATAATATCCATCCTCATCTGTTGTGAACAGGAATGATGTACTTCCGATGAGAGCCACATTTGCACCTTCAATAGGATCGCCTGTGGCAAATTCGGTTACGTATCCGTTTACATATCCACCAGGAGTTATGGTGACCATGTCACATACCTGGCATGATTGTGCTTCACTTTCGTAGAAGTTTGTGATGCAATATTCGTAATCGGCTGCGTCTAATTGCTCATCCAAATAGAAGTTGGTGCCTACCGGTACCATTGCAATCAGTTCGCCATCACGGAATACGTTTACACCTACTACATCGTCACCAGGTACATTGCTGGCAACTGCTGTCCATGATACCAGTGCGTCCATGGTTCCTATAACAACGTCAGCTGTTACAGCGTCTGGTCCTGCAAAGTAATCACATGGATGGTAAGTGAACATATATCCTGCACGATCTGAGATTCCAGTAGTGAATACTGAAGCTACTTCTGCATAATAAGTTTGTCCATCAACCAATGCTTCATTGGCTTCGTAATCCCACATTTCTTCAGTTGGTTCGCCTGACAATACATCGTCTAACCAAACTTTATAGCTATTTAATGATCTTGGAGCCTGTACACCGCCGTTATGGATAACTACGTTGTCGATTGCCCAATACCAATCCCAGCCAGGGGCATAATAATGAAATCTTACCTGAAAATCAGCATTAGCATACATTGACACATCAATCATTTGATGATCAGGATTACTAAAGAAATCACCAGCATTAGCAGTTTGATTAAGTACAGTTACCCATGCAGAACCATCAAAGACTTCAACATTAGCATAGTCAGCAGCCCATGAAGCATCCCAATACCACTGTATAAATTCAAGGATAACCGTTTCTTGTCCGGCTGTATTTATAACTGGAGAAACAAAAAGCTCATCCATATTTGAACCTGAGCCAGCACCATCTGAATCTACCATCATAAATGGAGTTCCATTGAAAGTATTTCCTAAATAGTCAGTTGCTCCATACCAAGTATCTGCAGTATTACCACCAACTATTATTGTCCAATCTGCAGGTACTCCCGCATCAAAGTTTTCGTTTACAAACTCCATATAAGGAATAATTTCACCTGTCCAGGTAGCAAATCCATTTGGATTTACATACAGATCGCTAGGTGGAGCTATTAATTCATATAGCAAGTATTCCAGTGTGGTTTCATCATAAATAGCTTGCATATCAGTGATTGGACCATAGCCGTTCAGAGAAACTAGAATATCATAATCTCCTTTGCGGAATGGATCAATAGTAGCCATACCGGTTTCATCTAATACGACATTGTACTCCAATGGAGGATCCATGTAGGTCTCTGAAGTATTCACGAGGGTTACCATGGTTCCTGCTGGACTTTCAGCTGAATTCAATGTAACTTCGATATGAACCAAAGTTTCCATATCCTTATCCAGGTAATTTGAGAATGTAGGTTCAGAATTATTTATGGTATAAACAATTTCAACCGCCCATTTGTATACGCCTGTTGTTTGTGCACCCCAGTCGTAATCAATGAACTGCATTTGTGTGGTATTTCCAATATAGGTCATATCCATAAAATCGTCATCCCATAAGCCACGATATACATTGAAACTCATGATATCACGGTTTCCTTCGGCAGCTTCAGCATCCATTGTAAATTCTGCAGCGTTCGCATTACCAACAGATGTTAAGAAATCGATCATGTGTTTTTGAATCTGTGCGTCAGTCATTCCATCTGTATCGAAGGGGAAGTAGGTGGGCACAAATGCGGCCATATCAAAGCCCCACTCAAGGTGTGCTTCGTCGTCATTCAACTCGGTAGCTATCACATAATCCAAAGGATAAGGATATTCATTCAGGTAGAAATCATTGATGGTTTTAGCAGAGTCAGCTACGTCATCATTGATCATAGCTGGCAAATAATCGTCAGCAGTTACTTCGTAATCGTAGTTGCCTACCATTACATCTCCAAAATAATATCCATCTTCGTCTGTTGTGAAGGTATATGTGAAATCATCACCCAATTCGCCCATACCTTCAAGTGCTACTGTAGCGCCTTCGATAGGATCACTTGTTAAGGCATCCATTACATAACCATCTACCATACCCATACCTGTGATACAGGCTGAGGCAGTATTCGACCAGTCTGATGTACCTTCATCAAATACAGCTTCTACATTGAAGTCATAACAAGTAGTTGGATTATATGCCAGATCTTCTACAAAATATTCTGTATCGGTGATCAGGTGTGCAATCTCTATCATGTCCTGGTACACATTGTAACCAACGAATGCACGGCTGGATTCAGAGCTTTCCCATTCCAGCAATACATCGTCAACATCCATTACTGTGGCCGTTAAATCGCCAGGAACAGTGATCGTGGTAGTGAAGCCCCAGATATCACAATCAGTTACTTCTCCCCACATATTACGTACCTGAACCTGCCAGAAATATTGCATGTTGGGCTCAAGGGCCGGCAAAGCAAATTCTTCTTCCAATACATCTGTCCAAGCTAATGCTACTCCGGTTGGTGGATATTCTGTATCGAATAATAACTGGTATTCGACTGTCGCACCGATTGGGTCAAATGTCCAGGATGCGATCGTATTATTTGCATTTACTTCCTGCTGTCCATCTGCTGGATATGGATCGGTGGCACAAGCTGGTGGTCCCCATGGATCCAGATATAGATCCTGTGATACGGTTGCACCAAAGCCTACAACTACGCCTGTAGCGGTTCCATCAAAATACTGCCACATGCTTGCTGTGAAATCATAGGTGCCAGCTACTACATCTATTTCATAATAGCCAGTTCCATCAGTTGTAGCTTGATATGTCCAAGGCTTATTATCAGGATCCAAGCCAGTAATGTCTATAGTTGCACCTGCCAATGGATCCATGCTTACATTGTCATACGCATAGCCATCAAATGTTCCAAGGCCATTCACCAATGTAAAATCACTATTGGAAGGATCAGATTCGCCTTCATCAAACACAGCTACGGCCCAGTATTCATTACCGGGTGCGGTCATGTTGTAAGGAGCATCATATACAATGTATGTATCTCCCGGAACTTCTGTTGCAATCTGAACGCCATTTTCAAATATATTATAGCCAATCAATGCACGGTTTACAGGTGCTACTATGGAAGTTTCCCATTCTACGCGTACATCATTGTCAACTCCACCGGCATCACCATCAAAGGCTGTTGCGGTAAGATGTCCAGGAGGTTGAATTTCTGCTGTAAATCCCCACACATCACCCATTGTGGTTCCTGTGCCATTTCTGTAATTAATTTGCCAGAAATACTGGAGGTTGTAATCAA
>SWCD01003647.1_pt1 | contig 16752 bp, 16 predicted proteins | sample 4693011 | NCBI WGS metagenome assembly SWCD01 (sample SAMN10267278, study PRJNA491770) | bioreactor metagenome | isolation source: DHS bioreactor inoculated with marine | place: Japan: Omine Ridge, Nankai Trough | reverse complement strand
CCCCCCCTGCGGGCCACGAAGACCGGGGCCTGCAGGCGGACGAACGGCTCGTCGTCCCTACCCTCGTGCGCCTCGCGCCAGAGGGCCACCCGGGGCTCCGTGAGGCCGGCGCAGCGGTAGCGCGATCGGAGCTGTCGGTCGAGCCACTCCTTCAGCTCCCGCTGCTCTCCCTTCGTGTCGCCGAGGGCGACAACGGCATCGGCGGCCTCCGCCAGCTCGGCTAGTACTTCCAATCCCCATCGGCCACGACCCCGAACATCAGGTAAAAGCGGCCACAGAAGCCGATCGTCACCGCGTCGATCCGGACTGCCGGCCACTCGCCCCGGACCCACTCGAAATCGAACTGCTCCGTGAAACAAGGCACGCTCGGGTCCGCAACCTCCTCCCGGTTCCGGACATAGACCAGGGACCGATCCGCGCCCATTCTCTGGACGCCGTCGTAGTAGTCCCTGAAGTGAGAGATGATCCTCATTCGATCCCTGAGCCGACGGGCGACGATACGTGCCCACCATGCTACCGGGGAGGAACCGCACATCCGGCCGCCGGTTCGGAGTCCCAGGGATGCCGGCCGTCCATCCTACCCGGCGAGGCCGTCCTGCCCCGCGCCCTTGACGCGAAAGCTGCCCCACAGGCCCAGCGCCGCAAAAGCGGCCGCGAGGATGTAGAGCGTGAAGGACAGCTGCAGGCCCCGGTTCCCCATCAGCCAGCCGGCGATCACGTACACCGCGGCGGCGACGATCAGGAGGAGCGGCTTCTTCCGCCTCCCGGCCGTGATCAGCATGCCGATGCCCCCGACGAAGTAGACGCCCAGGAGGACCAGCTCCATCCCCCACACCTCGAGCAACCATCCGTCAGGCTTCGCGAAACCGCCCTCGGGGATGCGCTGGGCGTTGATGACTTCGCTCGGGTAAAGCCAGCCCACATCGGCCGGCCTCGGTTCGATCCAGCCGGCCTGCCAGCGCCATTGGCCCTTGCCGGGGTAGTCGGTGCGCCGGCCGGCGCGGATGCCGGCACCCACGCCAACCCCGGTTTCACGCCTGCGGACTGTCCGGGAACTCGAACTCGGCGTCGAAACCGTAGGGTGGACTCTCGAAGATCGCCTCCTGCTCGTAGCTGATCCGGCCGGTAAGCGGCGCCGGCGGCAGAGTCAGTTGCTCGAAGCTGGGCTCGGATCCGGAACAGGAGATCGAGACGAGGCTCTCGTTCTCAGCCCTGGGCGGCATGAGCAGCACGGCGCTCAGGCTCCTGGGATCGGAGTCCGCCGGATCCAGCCTCAACTTGACACCGTGCACCTGACCCAGACGGGCAGCGTCGTGCACGCCAAAACGCTTGGTGACCTGTTTGTCGCCGAGGGGCGCGTCGGTCAGGTAGACCCAGAGTTCCCCGTCCCCCTTTGAGGCGTACGCGTAGGCGTGTTGGAGCTCGTACGAATCGTCTCCGACGTAAACACGGCCGGTGACGGTTCCGCTGTCGACGTGCTTTCCTCCGCCCGACAGCAGCCCCGCAATTGCAGCGATCACCTTCTTCAGCACCATGAGCATCTCCCCTTCAGGAACTGCGTCGCGGTTCGGGGCAATCTCGCCGGATCCCGCCCCGACGGTATCAGGACCGGCCGGCGCTGTGAACCGGGATCGAGAAGTTGCCCGGGCGGCGCCGAGGGTTGACGGCGGGGCGAACCGGCACAGAATGAGGGGGGAAGTCCGAGAGCCGTTCTCTGCACGCCGGCGGAATTGGCGAACGGCTGCTCAAAGCGCGCCTTGGGGAGGAACAGTCATGCGCAGCCCACAGATCGGCGTCCTCGCCGTTCTCCTCGGCGTGCTCATCGCGGGACCGGTCGCGAGCCTCGCGGAGGAAGAGGCCTTCGGCGAGCCCGTCAAGGGTCTCGCCTGCCGGCTCGAAATCCCTGAGGACGTGCTTCCCCTCGGAGCGCGGCCGGAGTTTCTCCTGCTCTTTCACTACGACGGCCCGGACGGCGTTCTCCTGAACCGACGGCTCGAGGCCGGCCGGGTCGAGCTCTCGTTTCGCGACACCGGGACGGGCGAGGTTCACCGGCGCCGACCCGACGACGGGAGCGCCGGCATGTCGGAACCGGTGTGGGCCGAGCAATTCGTGGCGCTCGGCGCAGGCGCCGTCTCCGCGCTTCCGCTTCCCGTCCGCCTGCTGACGAAGAAGGGGAATCAGCTTCCCCCCGGGACCTACGAGGTCACCGCCCGGTACGAGACCGACGGGAAGCCCCTGCCCCCGGAGGTCGAACTCGACGGGAAGATCTGGACCGGCACGATCTCCTCGCCCGCGGCGCGGCTGACGGTGAAGGATGCGGGGCCGGCCGAGAAGTCGGTCGAACTGCCGGCGCGCCTGACCTTCCGCTGGACCGACGATGGCCTTTGCTACGGCTGTGAAAAGGAGGATGTCGCCACCGTGAAGCTCACGGTGCGCCCCGGCTACTACCTGGCCGAGCGGGTCGGGATCGCCCGGTCCCTCGACGGCGCCGCGTTCGAGGAGTCCGGCTCGGGCGTGGGGACCATCGGGTCCTCCTTCGGATGGTGGAGCTTCATCGAACCCGAGGCGAGGAAGAAGGTTATGGAGGGCGCGAGCCTGGCGATCCGCCAGAAGCTCACGGTCCTCGAGACCTCGTGGCCCATCGGGTGGCACCGGGCCTATCCGGAGAACGGTGACCACCGGGTGCTGTGGCAGGGGGAGATCTCGGGGCTCCTGCCGGACTCCCTTCGAAAGCCGGGCCGCCCGGCAGAGGAGCGCTGACCATGCGCCTGATCGCCACGCTGCTGTCACTCCTCATCCTCACCACCGCCTGTTCCCAGGAACCGCCCGCCGATCCGGTGGATGCCGACGCCGACGGCACCCTGGTCATCACCATCCGGGACGGGGCGACCGGCAAGCCGATCACCGACGCGCACTACTACGGGATGAGGTTCGCCGCCGAGGAACACCTGGTGGAGTCCTCGCCTCATCGGGAGGTGGACTTCTTCGAGAAGTTCCACTCCGTGGACGGAGTCTCCCGCTGGGAACTGCCGGCGGGCTGGCACAAGCTCCGCATCGAGGCCGACGACTACTGGCGCGCCTGGACGCCGATCTTCCGGATCGAGGCCGGCAAGGAGACGGAACTCACCTTCGAGATGCACCAGAACATCCTGCTCAAGATCAAGGTGTTCGACGCGGACGGCTCCCCGCTCAAGGAGGGGGTGATCAGGGTGGAGATGGGCTCTCTTCTCGGCAGCGTCGACATCAAGGACGGAAGCGGCGAGCTCTGGGTCGAAGACGACGAGGTCACGCTCGGCGTGGGCAGGATCTGGCTGAAGGAGTACAAAGAGCAGTCGATCACGGTCGCCCTCACCCCCGGGAAGGTCAACGAGGCGACGATTCACCTGACGAAGTGACGGCGGCGCCGCAATTCGATCGGCAGGACATCCCGCCCGGCGGTGCCGTCTTCAGTCTCCGGTCCGGGCCCGGTCTTCCTCCCGCTGCGGTCTGCGCCGCGCCCTCGCCCATAGCGCCGCCCCGCCGAGGACCATCACCCCCCCGAACGCCATCAACCCGGGACCGAGGTCCTTCGCCAGCGGACCCTTCACCAGCCCCGCGTACGTCCAGATCGCTCCCACGCCGACGTGGGCCACCCCGAGCCTGGTCAGGACGGCGTGCTTCCGACGCATGAACCAGACCAGGAGGGCGGCGCCCAGGGGGGCGACGGCGAGGATCAACCGGCGCCGGCGGGTCCGGACGGTCTCGAGGTGGTACGGGTCCTCGGGGATGAACTCCGTGGCCAGCCACTCCTTCGGGAGGGGGCGGGCGGTTTCGATCGTGCCGCTTCTAAGCGCGGCGACGGCCGAGTTCACCGCGTCCCGGGCGGGGACCCAGTAGTCCGGGGACAGGCCCACCTCCTCCCTGAACTTGAGGTCCGGGAAGAGGCCGAAGTTGATCGGGAGCCAGACCATCATCCCCGAGTGCGGGAGCTGGTGGGCGCTGACGTTGCCGAAGGTCAGGGCGCCGCGGGTGTTCTCCCCCACCACGACCACGTTCTCGGCGTGGCGGGCGCGCATGACGAGGCCCTCGGCGGCGGAGGCCACGTGGGCATTCGTGATGATGACGACCGTGGTGTCATTCGGGATGCGCGCGGTGTCCGGACCGAACGGGCCGACCCACCGGGGGGTGGTGAGGTTCTTCGCGGCCTCGAGAAATCGCGCCGCCTCCCGGGCGTAGAACCCGGTGCCCGGGTAGCGGTCCCGCCAGTGCGCCATGGCGTTGGCGCGGCCCATCTGCGTGGTGCGGCTCTTGAGTTCGCAGGTGAAGAACGCCGAGTTCGACCGTTTCCCGGTCAGGCGCCGGATCCACTCGATGACGAAGGCCTCGCTGCCGCCGCCGTTTCCGCGGAGGTCCACGACCACGCAGGGAGCCTCCCGGTAGCGGTCCGCGGCGTCGAGGAAGTCCTCGATGTCGTCCGAATGATGCTCCAAGAAGGAGCGGATCCGGAGGACGGGGATGCCGCCGATCCGGTCCTCCCGGAAGATGTCGCGGCTGTAGAGGCGATGATCGGAGCGGCGGAGGGCGAGGGTGAACTTCCGGGTTCCCCCCCCGCCATGAGGCTGTCGCTGCAGAGGGCCGGGGTCAAGGGGAGAGAGAACGCCGATCCGGAAGAGGGGTTCGCCGTTCCCGGCCAGAGAGGGAAAGAGCCGCGCCTCGGGAGCCTCCTTTGCGATCGCGGTGAGGACGCTCGGAACACCTCCCCGATCGAACTGGAACTCGTCGCCCACCTTCCGGACCTCGAGGGTGGTGTCGAACCAGAAGTCATGGTGGCCGGCGTACTTTCGGCCACCGATCTCGATGTGGCCGTCGCGGATGAAACCGAGGCGGCGCCGCAGGAGATCCGCCAGGTCCTCCGTCTTCCACTCGGTCTTGGCCGTGAGATCCTCGAGGATCTGCCCCCGCGCCCGGTCGAACCGGCCGTCGCCGTCGAAGAACGCGTAGCCCGAGTAGCCGTGCGCGAACAGGTCGAAGAGCCGCTCCACGTCCTCCGCGCCTGCATTCTCGGGACCCTCGGCCTCTCTCCCCGGCCGGGGTCGATGGCCAGGGCCGACACCGACAACTCTTCGTCCTGCCAGGTGTGGCTCAGTTCGGCGAGACGGTCGGCGATATCCTCGGGGGTGGGTTCGGAGGCGAGGGCGATGCCAAAGAGACCAGGCACCAGGACCAGGACCAGGCTGATTCTCGCGATCATTGCGCGGCTCCTCTCACGCCACGATACGGTCCCCGCCCCAGTCCAGCCCCATCAGGAAGACGTCATGGCGGATGCACTCCTCCTGGTACGCAATCCGGGCAGGCGCCATTCTCTCCCCGTGTGATCCGCATGAGAAGGCCCTGCGCTCCCTGGAGCCGGCAGGCCGGGGAGGCCGTCGAGCTCTTCCTCTTGAATGCGAAGGCGCTGGGCATCTGAGCTAATCCGACCAAAAAGGCCCGGCACGGTAGGTCGGAAATGGGGCGGAAGGCCTAAGCGATCAACAGCGGCACCCTCATCTCCGCCGGTGACAGCCCGGCGTGATAGCCGCAGAAGTCGTGGGGGGTGACGGTGTCGCTTCTGAATACCAGCACGCCCGGGGCGAGGGCGATGGCGACGAAGTCACCCAGGCGGGCGCGGGTGGTCGGGGCGAGGGGAGCGGGGCCGTAGAGCTCGAGCTCTTCCACCTCGTTCACCGTGAGCAGGGCGAAGTGCTCCCCGAACTGCTCGCAAAAGGCGGCGGCGAAGGCCTCGGTCCGGCCGGCCTTGACGTGGAACACCGGCACCGCCGGCTCGCCGCTCGGGGGGACCGGAAGTTCCCGGGCCGCGGGGTCCTCCGGGGTGAGCAGGTGCTTGGCGCCGTCCGGCACGTCGATCAGGCCGTGGTCGGCGGTGGCGACGATGCGGGCGCGGCCGTCCAGGCTCTCCGCGAGCTTCTCGAAGAGGCCCTCGTAGCGCTCCACCGCCCGGGCCAGTTCCGGTGACTCCACCCCGTACGCGTGGGCTCGGCCGTCGACCGCGGTCAGGTAGAGCAAGGTGAAGGTCGGCCCCGTCGCCTCGGCGACGGTTCGGCGGGCGAGGTCGAACGCCTCCTCGGGCGTGCTGTAGGGCAGGCGGCGGCCAAGGCCGGTCAGGTAGTCGGAGTAGGTGCCCGTTGAGATGTCCGCGGGGGTGATCATCGCCGGGGTGTGCGCCAGGCGCGGCCACCGGCTCGCGACGCGGAAGGCATCCTCGAGTTCCACGCCGTGCTCCAGCAGGCTCGCGCCCCCTATGCGCTCCACGTACGGCAGGATCGTGGCCGAGAGGTCGTGGTCCGGGAGGTAGACCCACCAGCCGGTCACCCCGTGCTGCGCGGGATACTCGGCCGTGGCGAAGGAGGTCATGGCCGAGGCCGTGGTGGACGGGAAGACCGACTGGAGGGTCCGGCTCCGAGCGCGCGTGAAGAAGCCGCCCCGGGAGAAGCGCTCCGCGATGGCGGTGCCGAGGCCGTCCACCACCGCGAAGATGTAGTGCTCGGCCGGGCCGAGGGCGTCCTCGATTTCGCGGACGTGGTCGTTGGCCGCAAGCCCCGCATCGCCGCAGCGCCGGTAGAGCGCCCGGATCAGATCCACCGTGGTCGGCCCGTCCCCCGGACGGACGAGCCGCCCCGCCTTGAAAGCATCGAGAAGCCGCCCCACGTCGCTCATGCCCTGCCCCGCCTCAATCCTCGCTCGCCTCCTGGTAGATCTTCAGCGTATTCCCGTCGGGATCCATCACCTCAAAGAAGCTGCCACCGTCGTCGCTCTTAGGGCTCGCAGGCGAAGGCCGCCCCGGCACTCTCGCCCGCGAACTCCTCCGTCAGACCGAGGACTTCCCGGTAGAACGCCGTGGCAACGGGGAAGTCGGAGACCGGAATCTTGACGAGGGAGATGCGCGGCTCGAGGTCCTGCATGGTGTTGCCCCTTAGGCGCCAACGCCGCTCGACCGGTGGACGACTGAAGCGCCGTCGCGGGTTCGGTCGAGCGGCTGGTGTGACCCTATTCTACTCCGGATTGGCCGCGGCGACGACGGGCCGACCGACACGGAGGTGAACCCGAGGATCAGGCCGTAGATGATGTGACCCATGAGCCTCGGGAGCATTATCGCCGCGGGGCATCGTTTCGTTACAGCGCCCGGTACAATCCCCGAGGAGTTCCATCTTCCCGGACGGGTTCGAGTCTCGGAGTCAGGCCATGACCTTGAAGTCGATCTTTGTCGTCGCATTCGTGTCGCTCTTCGCGGCCCTGCCCGTTGCGTCGGCGGGCACGACCTCCGCCGGCGAACGGTTGCCGGACCAGCCGCAGGACGCCGAAGTCTGGTGGGCGCTGTCGAGCGCGGCGAAGATCCGGCCCGACCAGACGGCACCCCAGGCGGAAGGTCGGTTCCTCCGGATCAGCGCCGCCCGCAACGAAACGGATGCCGCGCAGATCGTCCTCCGCCCCCGCCGGCGGCTGGATGGGTTCGAGATCCACGCCGGCGCGCTGCTCGGAGACGGAGGAACCCGGATCGAGGCGGAGCAGGTCGAGGTGCTGCGGGTCGGCAACGTGGAGGTCACCCACCCGACGGATGGCGCCTCCGCCGCCGGTCTCTGGCCCGATCCGCTCCTCCCCATCGAGGGCCCCCTCGACCTCGACGCCGATACGAGCCACGTCTTCTGGGTCCGCATCCACCTCCCGCGGAGCCAACCGGCGGGCACCTACCGCGGTGTCCTGGCACTTCGCGCAAAGGGGTTTCTCACCGACGTGCCGGTTGAAGTCACGGTCTACGACTTCACGCTTCCGGACCGGATGACCTTGACCACCGCGTTCGGATTCTCGGCCCCGTTGATGTTTCGCTACCACCGCCTGAAGACCGAGGAGCAGAAGCGTCTCGTACTCGAGGAGTATCTCGCCGACCTGGCCCGGCACCACGTCTCGCCGTACGACCCCGCCCCCCTGGATCCCATCCGCGTCACATGGCCCGAGGTCCGGCCCCCGAAGTCCTTCTGGGATGACTGGACCCATCTCCGAATCGTCGGCAACGAGGTCCACGCCGGCCGGGGGGCCATGCTGATCCTGGACGACCGGACGGACGAGAATGTCACGGTGACCTATGAGCCGCTGATCGAGATCCCGGCGGAGGGGCTTCGCATCAGGTGTTGGTTCCGCACCGCCGTGCCGGGGCATCCCTTTCTCGTCTCCCTCAATCACTACGACGAGAACCGGAAGTGGATGTCCGGTGTGAATACCGACGAGGTCCTGCGCGGGAACGGCTTCTGGCAACAGATCGACCATCACCTCAGCGAGTTCCCGACGGGGGCCCGCTTCGTCCAGATCAAGGTGCGGGCCGCAACCTGGACGGAGCAGGGCGAGAACACCGGCCTGGTGTGGTTCGACGACATCTCGATCACGGATCCGGCCACGGGGCGTGAACTCGTCCCCGGCGGCGACTTCGAGCCGAGACCCCGGACGAAGCCGGTGGTCCCCGCCGAGGAGTTGCAGGTCGCCCTCGACTTCACGGCCTTCGACCGGGCGATGGAGCGCGCTTTCGAGACCCACCACTTCAACTCATTCAGGATCGGCATCCCCGGCATCGGCGGGGGGACCTTTCACGCGCTGCACCCACCGGAACTCCGGGGGTTCACCGCGGAGGATCCCGAGTACCGGATCCTGCTCCGATCCTATGGCGGTCAACTCCAGGAACACCTCCGGGAGAAGGGTTGGCTCGATCGGGCTTTCATCTACTGGTTCGACGAACCAAGCCCTGACCAGTACGCGTTCGTGCAGGCCGGGTTCGACCGGTTGAAGGACGCCTGCCCCGACATCGCCCGCATGCTCACGGAGCAGATCGAGCCCGCACTGATCGGAGGACCCGACATCTGGTGCAGTTTGACGAGCAAGTACGACCACGACCGCGCGAGCGAACGGCGACGGCACGGCGAGCGCCTCTGGTGGTACGTCTGTACCCAGCCGAAGGCTCCTCACGCCGGCCTGTTCATCGATCACCCGGCCCCGGAAATGCGCATCTGGCTCTGGCAGACGTTCAAGCGGGGCATCGACGGCATCCTCGCCTGGCAGACGAACTACTGGACCAGCGGCGCCGCCTACCCCGACGCCCGCGCCCCCCAGGATCCCTACCAGGATCCCATGAGTTGGATGTCGGGATACAGCACGCCGGACGGGAAGCGCAGACCGTGGGGCAACGGGGACGGGCGCCTTCTCTACCCACCCCCGGCGGCCGTGGACTTTCAAGGGGAGGGACCGATCCTCGGCGGCCCCGTCGGCTCCATCCGCCTGGAGCACCTCCGGGACGGCATCGAGGACTACGAGTACCTCTGCATCCTGCGCCGCCGACTTCGGGCGAAGGGTGAGTCGTTGAGCGAACCGGAGCGCCGGCGCACCGAGAAACTTCTCGACGTCCCCGAGAGCATCACGGCTTCCCTGACCGACTTCGCCGCGGACGGGGCCCCCATCGAAATCCGACGCCACGAGATCGCCCTGGCGATCCTGGCACTGCGGTAGAGGAGGAACTTCAGAGGGTCAGCGTCCCGAGCTTCAGATCCGGCACCCGCTCGAAGTGCGCGCGATTGCGGGTGAGCAGCAGGGCGTTTCTCGCCAGGCAGATGCCGGCGATCAGGCAGTCCGCCTGGCCGATCGGTTTCCCGCGGTCCGCGAGGTCGCGGTGGACGGTCGCTGCGGCCCGGCTCCCCTCTTCTGTCAGCGGCAGGATCCGAAGCGAGAAGAGCAAGGCATCGACCTTCTCCCGTTCGGCAAGCGCCTGCGCTCCGGCCAGGAGCTCAAATGCGGAGATCGCCGTCGTCGCGAGCCCTCCCGAACTGATCTCGAGCGCGATGCGCGATCGCGCTGGTTCACGTCCACGCAGCGCATCGATGAGCACGTCTGAATCCGCGACGATCATCGCCAGGACTCCCGGAGCCGGCGACGCGTCTCTTCCATCCGCTCCGCTTCGTCTTCCGACAGGGTGCCGAGGACGGCCACCGCCCGGTCCATCCGCTCCCGGCGCTCGATCTCGCGTTCAGCGGCCAGATACTGCTCGATCGCCTCCCTGACGAGAAGCGAGAAGCCTTTCTGGCCGCGCCTCGCGGCCAGTTCCAGGAGCCGGGCTCGCTGCTCGTCCGTGATCTCGATCGTGGTACGCATTCGAATGCATATGATGCAATACACGCACATGCATGTCAACTGCTCCGCTGAGGCGCGCATCCTAAGCCTACTCCGGCCGATAGTCGAGGTCCTCACTCGACCAGCCGCGCAGCTCGGCGAAGGGGATGCGCTTCCTCTTCGCCTCCTCGTCCACCTTGAAGACGAAGCCCTCCGAGTCGCTGAAGTAGAGGTAGTCGCGGTTTTCCGCGAGCCAGCGCGCCCAGGCTCTCGCATCCTCGGCGGGGATGTCCAGAGAGGTGTAGCGACGAAGGGCGGCGTGGCTTTGCGGCACGTCCACCTTGCGGCGAAGGTTCTCGACACACTTCGCGAGATAGGCGATGCGGTGATTCGGCAGGCTCAGGCTCTTCGCAAACTCGTCGCATTCGAACCGGCGGCCGTTCGTGCGGAGGTAGGGGCGGTTCGCCGTGAGCCACTCCTCCACCTCCTCAGGGTTCGCCTGAGAGAGCACCGGAGGGAGGTACAGGCGCCGCATGGTCTTCAGGTAGCCCGGACTGCGCCGCACGAAATCGAGGCTCGCGAAGAGGCTGTCGCGGGTGCCGTTCAGCCGCTTCTCGAGGACCGTCTTCCCGCCCTGCTTGGCGGCGAACGCGACCGTGTTCACGAAGAGCGCAACACCCGCGGCCGTCATCTGCTCACGGCTGCCGTTGAAGCTCCAGAGCGTGTTCGGCCCGTGCCGGAGGATCGCCCCGCGACCGGGCCCCTTGTCACTCGGCCCGGTGGCCAGGACCTCGGCGTCGGAGGAGCCGAAGATCGTGTCGATCGTGAGCGCCTCGCCCATGCCGCGCTGGTTCGGAGCGATGGCCTTCTCCACTTTCACGCTGCCGTCCTCGTGCTCGACGGCCAGCGGGGTGGTGAGGAGTTCAGGCCGCACGACACGTGCGACGTCGTGCAGGCACTGTCAACTGAAGGGCGCGCCGTGCTTCTGCGAAAGCGAACCGAAGAAGGCGAGGCCGGCGGAGCCCACGCCGAGCACCGGGACGGTGAAGCCGGGGACCATCGGGCCGGAGCTTCGGCGCTCACTGCCGGTGAGGACGACCAGATCGCAGCCCCGCGCGAGATTCCGCCCCCCCAAGGCCGACGGGGAGCGCCTGACCGTCGCGCCCCGCTCCTCGAGGAGTTCGCCGATCCACGCCAGGTCTCCATCCTTCGGGGAGATGACGAGGATCTCGAGGCCCGAAAGCGCGTCTCCTTCCTTGGCCGGCGCGGGGGAGGCGAGGAGGAGGGCGAAGAGAAGGTTGCCGAAGGCGAACGTCCATGGTCTGTTCATGATCAGGGGGCATTGTATCCGCATCGCCATCCCGGGGGACGTGGGGGGTTCCCGAAAGCTCTCTTCCGACGGGCCGACAGAGTCTATAACCGGCGCCCGCCGGGAACGCCCCGTCCCTCCGGGAAAGGAACAGCTATGTCGGAACAACCTGAGAGCCAGGCCCTCCTGACCCCCTTCGACCTGAAGGGGCTCAAACTGCTGAACCGCATCGTGCTGGCGCCCATGACCCGGGCTCGAGCGGGAGAAGAGCGTCTGGCCAATGCGCTGATGGCCGAGTACTACGCCCAGCGCGCCGGCGCCGGCCTCCTCATCACCGAGGCCACGACGGTCTCGGCCCAGGGGAACGGGTGGGTGAAGACGCCGGGGATCTACACCGACCCGCAGGGGGAGGCATGGACCGGGGTGGTCGATGCCGTCCACGCGAAGGGCACCCCCCTCTTCCTGCAGCTCTGGCACTGCGGCCGGGCTTCCCACCGCGACTTCCACGACGGCGCCTTGCCCGTGGCGCCCTCGGCGATCCGGCTCGAAGGCGACGGGGTGCACACGCCGCTCGGCAAGAAGCCGTACGAAACGCCGCGCGCGCTCGAGACGGCGGAACTCCCCGGCATCGTGGCCGACTACGTGGCCGCCGCCAAGCGGGCGAAGACGGCGGGGTTCGACGGCGTCGAGGTCCACTCCGCGAACGGATACCTGCTCGACCAGTTCCTGCAGTCCAGGACGAACCACCGCACCGACGCCTACGGCGGGAGTGTGGAGAACCGCTTCCGCCTGCTCAAGGAAGTCGTCGAGGGCGTGATCGAGGTCTACGGCGCCGACCGCGTGGCGGTCCGGCTGGCGCCCAACGGCGTATTCAACGACATGGGCTCGCCGGACTACCGCGAGACCTTCACGTACGCCGCGAAGGAACTCGACCAGTACGGTCTGGCCTACCTCCACGTCATGGACGGCCTGGCCTTCGGCTTCCACGAACTCGGCGAGCCGATGACCCTCCCGGAATTCCGCGGGATCTTCTCCGGCCCCCTGATGGGCAACTGCGGCTACACCATGGAAGCCGCGGCCCAGGCGATCTCGAGCGGCGCGGCCGACCTGATCGCCATCGGTCGTCCCTACATCGCCAACCCGGACCTAGTGAAGCGCTACCGCCATGGCCGCCCCCTGACGCCGGCCGGCGACCCCTCCACCTGGTACTCCGGAGAGCACGCCGCGGAAGGTTACACCGATTACCCGACCTCCGATTCCACCGGGAGCGAGACGCCCGAGTGATTCCGCCGTCCGGACACTCTTGAAGAGAAGCATCGATGGCAACCGCAGAGCAGCCCGACCGTCCCCTCACCTGGTACGTGATCCTCACCTACCTGGCCGTGCTGGCGAATGCGGCCTTCTACTTCGACGAGATGCCGCCTCACGGCATCCTGCCGACGCTGCACCAGTTGGCGGTCCTCGGCACCTACAGCTTCCTGTACATGCTGCCGGTTGTCCTGCTGCTCGTCCTGATCGGCGGCGTGATCCGCATCGGGCCGGTGGCCCGGCTGCTTCGCGCGGTTCGAGTCGGCCCGCGGCCGGCGGTCTTCGTACCCGCCGTACTCTGCTTCACGGGGCTACAGCTTCTGATCTGGGGAGACCGGTACCTCTTCAAGCTCTACGGTTTCCACATCAATGGATTCGTGGTCAACCTGGTGCTCACCCCCGGCGGGATCGAGTCCCTGGACAGCACGGAATCGACGAAGGGCTCCTTCCTGCTCATCCTCGGCGGGTTCCTCGCGCTGCAGACCGCGCTCCTGTTCGTCGCACTCCGGCTGGGAAGGGCAAGGGGGCGGATGCGGAGACTGGTGGCCAGGCGCGGTGTGGTCACCATGCTCGTGGTCTTCGCCATTTTCACCGCCGGCGAGCGCGTCGCTTTCGGCGTGGCCGGCCTGCGCGCCTGCGCACCGGTGCTGGTGGGCGCGGAGACCTTCCCGTTCTACCAACCCCTGTCGATCCGCAATCTGGCGGGGAAGTTCGGCATCGAGGCGGTGGAGCGGGAATCGGTGGACGTGGGGGACGTACCCCTCTCTCTCAAGTACCCCCGGGAGCCGCTCCGGTGGTCCGCCGACGGCAAGCGCTACAACATCGTCTGGCTCGTCGCCGAGTCTCTCCGGGCCGACATGCTCACGCCGAAGATCATGCCCGCGACACACGAGTTTTCGACGCGCGCGGCGAACTTCGAGAATCACATCAGCGGCGGCCACAGTACCCGGATGGGCATCTTCACCATGTTCTACGGCCTCTACGGCCCCTACTGGTTCCGGGTCCTCCCCGAGCGACGCCCTCCGGTGCTGATGGACCTGCTGATCGCCGACGACTACGAACTGGGGCTTTACACCAGCGCCAAGTTCACCTACCCGGAATTCGACCAGACGGTGTTCGCCGGAGTTCCCACGGAGCAGCTCCACTCCGACTCGGGCGCCACGGACACGGGCTGGGTGCGGGACCGGAGAAACGTCGCCGAGGTGCTGAAGTTCCTCGACGCGCAGACCGCGGCGCGGCCCTTCATGACCTTCATGTTCTTCGAGTCCCCCCACGCTCCGTACTTCTTCCCTCCGGAGACGGAGATCAGAAAGCCGTATCTCGAGGACCTGAACTACGCCACGATGGATCTCGAGAACGACATCGGGCTGATCTGGAACCGCTACGCGAACTCGTGCCGCCATCTGGACACGCAGATCGCCCCCATCCTCGAGAAGCTCGAAGCGAAGGGTCTCCTCGACGAAACGATCGTGATCATCACCGGGGACCACGGCGAGGAGTTCATGGAGCATGGCCGCTGGGGCCACAACTCCGACTTCACCCGTGAGCAGATCCACGTCCCGCTGATCATTCGGATGCCGGGGCGACCGCCCGAAACCGTGACCCGCCTGACCAGCCACCTCGACCTGCCCGCGACGGTGCTCACCGCCCTCGGCGTCGAGAATCCGCCCGAGGACTACTCTCTCGGCTACGACCTCTTCGGCCCCGTCACCCGCGACTTCGCGGCGACCGCCAGCTGGAGCAAGATCGTCTACACCGACCTCGAGTACACCGCCGTCTTCCCGATGAAGGGCGGCGGGTTCCTGAATCAGGTGGTGATGACCGCGGACGGGGAGCCGCTCGAGGATTCGCAGGAGTTCTTCCTGAACCGCCGCGAGCAGGTCATGAGGATGATGAAGGGGCTGAAGGCGTTTTCTCGGTAATCGAACCGGGCGTCAGCAGCGCCACGCCCCGCTCCCGAACCAGCACCCTCGCCTCGGCCACGAACTCGTTGAACCCCGCGGGCAGCGGCGGCTGATCCACCAGGCGTCCCATGCGGTCGAGACGTCGAGTCACCTCCGCGTCGTCGAGGTAGCCCTCGAGCACCGCCGGGTCTGTGAATCGGCCGGCCATCCCGGCGATGCCCACTACCGGATGAGGGGCGAGCTCCGAGACCTCCCGGTCGAGGATCTCCGGGTCCACGGCGGCCACCGCGGCGGCGAAGTCGCGGGCGGCATCGGGCCGGACCTCCATCAGGTGTGCGTCGAGCAGCATCTCGAGGGTCAAGTGCGCATAGAGGCTGGCGCGCATCCGCCGGCCGGGCAGATCGGGGTGGACGGAGCGGATGCGGCCTGCGATCTCCCCACAGGTTCGGCGGAAAGCGGGAGTGTCGTGGAACCAGGCATCATCGGCGAAGTGACGGCGCAGACCGACGAGAACCTCCCCATGCGGCGTCCCCGGTGCGCCGGATCGCCCGGCGGTCGAGGATGCGAAGCCAGTCCGGCAGGACAGCCCCGACGAGGGCGTAGGGCCGATCCAGGAAGTCGCGAGCGTGGCAGAGGTAGTTCATCGACCTACATGTATCCCGAAAACAACACCGGGAGTCCTTTCTCCGCGGGCGCGAAAAAGGACTCCCGGTGTTGTTTTTTGGGGGGGCGGTCGGGACGGAGCGGGGTGGGATCCAGCCAAAACTTGACTCTTTTGTCCGGATTAGAACAATCAGGGAACTTGAGATCGATTCTCAACCACAGAGGAGCACATGGCCAACGAGCAAGTCAAGGAGCTGCTGCGCGAGAGCGAGTACGGGTTCGGGTTCGTCACCGACATCGAATCCGACACCGTCCCGCCCGGGCTCGACGAGGGTGTGATCCGGTTCATCTCCGCGAAGAAGGGGGAGCCAAAGTGGCTGACCGCGTGGCGGCTCAAGGCGTATGCCGGGTGGCAACGGATGGAGGAGCCCCATCACTGGGCGAAGCTCTCCTACACTCCCGTCGACTACCAGGCCATCAGCTACTACGCCGCGCCGAAGTCCGATGCGGATCGGCCGAAGGACCTCTCGGAGATCGATCCCGAGATCCTCGCCACGTTCGAGAAGCTCGGCATTCCGCTCGATGAGCAGAAGGCGCTCTCGGGGATCGCGGTCGATGCGGTGTTCGACAGCGTGTCCGTGGCCACGACCTTCAAGGGCAAGCTGGAGGAGCTGGGCGTCATCTTCTGCCCCATCTCCGAGGCGGTGCGCGAGCACCCCGAGCTGGTTCAGAAGTACCTCGGCAGCGTCGTTCCGACCACCGACAACTTCTTCGCCAGCCTGAACTCCGCGGTGTTCACCGACGGCTCCTTCGTCTACGTGCCGAAGGGCGTGCGCTGCCCGATGGAGCTCTCGACGTACTTCCGCATCAACGCCGCGAACACCGGCCAGTTCGAGCGGACGCTGATCATCGCCGACGAGGGGAGCTATGTGAGCTACCTCGAGGGTTGCACCGCACCCATGCGCGACGAGAACCAGTTGCACGCCGCGGTGGTGGAGCTGGTGGCGCTCGAGGGCGCCGAGATCAAGTACTCCACCGTCCAGAACTGGTACCCCGGGGACGCGGAGGGGCGCGGCGGGATCTACAACTTCGTGACCAAGCGCGGAAAGTGCGCCGGTCGAAAGTCGCGGATCTCCTGGACGCAGGTGGAGACCGGCTCGGCGATCACCTGGAAGTACCCGAGCGTGATCCTGCAGGGGGACGAGAGTGTCGGCGAGTTCTACTCCGTCGCCGTGGTGAACAACCTCCAGCAGGCCGACACCGGCTCCAAGATGATCCACCTCGGTCGCAACACGAAGTCGACCATCGTCTCGAAGGGTATCTCCGCGGGGCGGTCGAGCAACACCTACCGCGGGCAGGTACTCTTCGGGAAGAACGCGAAGAACGCCCGCAACCACACGCAGTGCGACTCGCTCCTGATGGGCGACGAGTGCGGCGCGCACACCTTCCCGTACATCGACGTCACCGGAGACTCGGGCCAGGTCGAGCACGAGGCCTCCACCTCGA
>SWCD01008018.1_pt1 | contig 16766 bp, 19 predicted proteins | sample 4693011 | NCBI WGS metagenome assembly SWCD01 (sample SAMN10267278, study PRJNA491770) | bioreactor metagenome | isolation source: DHS bioreactor inoculated with marine | place: Japan: Omine Ridge, Nankai Trough | reverse complement strand
GCGGCACTGGCCGGCATGATCGGGGACCCGCATGTGCGGCACAGAGGCACCATCGGCGGTTCTGTGGCCAACGCAGATCCGGCGGCGGATTATCCGGCAGCCCTGCTGGCGCTCAATGCCAAGGTGGTTACGGACTCCCGTACCATTGATGTCGACAAGTTCTTCAGGAGCCTGTTTGAAACAGCATTGCGGACAAACGAGATCATCAAGCAGATCGAGTTTGAAATCCCTGCAAGGTCAGCTTACTCGAAATTTCCTAACCCGGCTTCGCGTTATGCCATGGTTGGCGTGTTCGTGGCTGACTTCGGCAAGAAGGGTGTTCGCGTGGGGGTAACCGGTGCCAAGGGCTCGGCTTATCGCGACAAGGCCATGGAAAAGGCACTGTCAGCAGATTTTTCTGCAGATGCGATTGCCGGTATCAAGATCAAGGCTGATGACATGAACGCCGACATTCACGCCTCTGCCGAGTACCGCGCACACCTGGTTGGTGTGATGGCAAAACGGGCTGTGGCTGCTGCAAAATAGCCAGGGTCTGGTTGAACAATGCCGGTCCGCGGGTATCGTGCTCGCGGACTGTTTTTTTAAGTGACACTGCAACCAGAGCGAACCTATGCTGAAACCATTACCTGCTTCCATCGATGCCACACAGGAATTGCTGTCCAGCGACGGCTACCTGGCTGACCGACCGCTTTCGACGGTGCTTTACCTGGCGCTGAAAATGGGCAGGCCGCTGTTCCTTGAAGGTGAGGCCGGTGTCGGCAAGACAGAAATTGCCAAGGTGCTGAGCACGGTACTGGGCCGCGACCTGATCCGGTTGCAGTGTTATGAAGGGCTCGACCTGGCCGCCGCGGTATACGAGTGGAACTACTCGGCGCAGATGATCGAGATACGCATGGCGGAGGCCGAAGGCGTTGACGATCGTGACCGGTTGCAGTCGGATATCTTCTCCGACCGTTTCCTGATCAAACGGCCCTTGCTGCGCGCGCTTGAACCGCATACCGGTGGTGCGCCGGTCTTGTTGATCGATGAACTTGACCGCACCGATGAGGCGTTCGAAGCGTTTCTGCTGGAGGTGTTGTCGGACTACCAGATTACCATTCCCGAAATCGGCACGGTAAAGGCGGCTGAACCGCCGATCGTGATCATTACGTCCAACCGGACCCGCGAGGTGCACGATGCACTCAAGCGGCGCTGCCTGTATCACTGGGTTGGATATCCCTCGGCCGAGCGCGAGCTTGCCATCATCAAGGCGCGCAAACCGGGTGTGGGCGATGAACTGGCACAGGAAGTTGTGGGCTTCATCCAGGCCCTGCGCGGCCAGGATCTGTTCAAGTCGCCCGGCGTCGCCGAGACCCTGGACTGGGTCTCGGCTCTCAACGAGTTGAATGCCATCGCGCTTGATCCTGAAACGGTGAATGACACACTTGGTGTGTTGTTGAAATATCAGGATGACATAGCCCGGATGGAAGGCTCCGAAGCCAAGCGGCTGGTTGACCAGATCCAGTCCGATATCCGGCTGCGTGCAACCGAGTAGGGTATATGGTCATGCAGCCGACACCTGCCGATTCCGACACGCCCGCCCCGAGCGGCCACCTGCCGGACAACATCATGCATTTTGCGCGGGTGTTGCGTGACACTGGTCTGCCGGTGGGGCCGGGCGCGGTGCTCGATGCACTCGAAGCAGTGCGCGGTGGCGGTATGGCGACCAAGACTGATTTCTACTGGATCATGCACTCGGTGTTCGTGAAACGGCATGAGCACACCACGCTTTTTGACCACGCATTCGAGGTGTTCTGGCGCAAACCCAAAATGATCGAACAACTGATGCAGTTGCTGTTTCAGCAAGTGCGCGTGGAAACAACGCCGCCGAAAAAGAAAGCTGGTCAGAAGCGACTGGCGGAGGCCATGTTCAACCAGGACAATGCCCGGTCCCAGCGTGAACGGCCATCGGATGAAGTCGAACTGGAAGGGGAGTTTACGTCGTCGGCGACCGAGGTGATGCGCAACAAGGATTTCGAGCAGATGAGTGCGGATGAAGAGCGCATTGCCCGTGCCGCCATTGCGCGCATGCGAATGAACCGGTTGCAGGTGAAGATGCGGCGGTTCAAGCCGTCAGCGCGCGGCGTTATCGACATGCGCGCGACCATGCGCCGGTCCCTCAGGGCAGGGGGCAACCTGACATCTCTTGCGTACAAGGCGCGCCAGACCCGCGAGCCGCCTTTGGTGGTGCTGCTGGATATCTCCGGGTCCATGGCCAATTACTCGCGTATTTTCCTGCACTTTCTGCATGCGCTGACCAATGATCGCTCACGGGTCCAGGTGTTCGTGTTCGGAACGCGGTTGACCAATATTACCCGTGAACTGAAGCGCCGGGATGTGGACGAGGCCATGGAGCTTGTGGGCTCGCATGTGGATGACTGGTCCGGCGGAACCCGCATCGGTCACACGCTGCGCGAGTTCAACCGGAAATGGGCGCGCCGCGTTCTGGCCCAGGGCGCTCATGTACTGATGATGACAGACGGGCTGGATCGTGATGATGTTGACATGCTTGAGGTGGAAATGGCGCGGCTGGCGCGCTCTGCCAGGCGGATTGTGTGGCTTAACCCGCTGTTGCGCTATGGTGGATTTGAAGCCCGGGCCAGCGGCATCAGGGCCATCATGCCGCATGTGGACGAGTTCCGGCCATGCCACTCACTGAATACACTTGCTGATCTGGCCGAAGTACTGTCAGGGTCGCGAAATGAAACCCATGATCCGCGGCGCTGGCTGAAAGCGGGCGATCCGCGACAGATGGAAGAGGTAAGACCATGAGCGCCAATGACGCAAATCTGCTGGCTACGGCCGGCAACTGGGTGCGTGAAGGCCGCAAGGTGGCGCTGGCCACGGTAATCGAAACCTGGGGGTCGGCGCCGCAACCGGTGGGGTCGCAACTGGTGATCGATGCCGACGGAAATTTTGAAGGCTCGGTGTCGGGCGGATGTGTTGAAGGTGCGGTGGTTACCGAGGCGCAGGAGGCAATCGAAACCGGCAAGGTCAAGGTGCTGGCGTTCGGTGTGGCCGACGAAACTGCCTGGGAGGTCGGCCTGGCATGCGGTGGCAAGATCAGGGTGTACGTCGAACCTGTAACCGGAGGCTGAAGCGACTATGGATATTGCAGTTCTCGACACACTGGCGAAGGCGCGCGCCGACAGGTTGGCAGTGGCGCTTGTCACAGATATCGCCTCGGGTGCGCAGGAGGTGGTGACCCATCGCTACGCCGATGAACATGCGCTGGCAGATGCGCTGGAAAACGGGTTCCGGTTTGACAAATCCGGAGTCGTTTCAACCGACAAGGGTGAGTTTTTCATCCATATTCATAACCCGGCACTGCGGTTGGTAATCATTGGTGCTGTTCATATCGCGCAGGCGATTGTGCCAATGGCAACAGCGGCAGGCTACGACATCACGGTCATCGATCCGCGCGGCGCATTTGCCACCGAAGACCGGTTTCCCGGCGTGACGCTGCATGCAGACTGGCCGGACGAGGTGTTGCCTGGCATGGGCCTTGATGCCAGGACCGGCTTTCTGGCGCTGACGCACGATCCCAAGGTTGACGATCCGGCCCTTATTGCAGCGCTGCACAGCGATTGCTTTTACATTGGCGCGCTCGGTTCCAGGCGGACCCAGGCATCGCGTGCCGAGCGCCTGAAACAGGCAGGCGTGGAACCTTCGCGGATCTGTGGTCCGGTGGGGCTGGATATCGGTGCGCGCGGCGCACCGGAAATCGCCATCTCCATCATGGCTGAAATGACCAGGGCGTTGCGATTGGGTCTGGACAGATGATATTCGGCGAAATTGACGTTGCATCGGCGCAAGGCGCCGTTCTGGCCCATTCCGTGCGGACAGATGGCATCAGTTTCAGGAAGGGCAGGGTATTGTCCGCATCGGATATTGCCGAACTGACGGCATCCGGGGTCACAAAGGTATTTGCCGCGCGCATCGAGGCCGGCGATGAGCATGAAGATGCGGCCGCTGCGCGGCTTGCCGATGCGGTATGCGGCAATGGCGTTACACGCCAGGCAGCCTCGACCGGGCGCGCCAACATCTATTCCGCCCACGACGGCATTGTGCTGGTGGACGCAGGCATGGTGCGGGCGCTCAACCGGTTGCATGAGGCGGTGACGCTGGCAACGCTGACACCGTTTCAGGCGGTCAAGGCAGGTCAGATGGTGGCCACCGTGAAGATCATTCCGTTCTCGGCACCGGCCGGCATCGTCGATGAGGCAGTGGACCTGGCCGGATCCGGTGCGCTTTTGTCCGTCGTGGCGTTCAAGCCGCACAAGGCGGGACTGGTGTTGACGCGCACTGCCGGCATGAAGGAATCCCTGCTTGGAAAATCGGCAACCGTTATTCGCGACCGGCTCGAGCGTTATGGCAGTACATTGGGTGATGTAATTGAAGTTGCTCACACAATTGATGGTGTGGCCGGCGGTATCAGGCAACTGGCGGCATCCGGGCATAGTCCGGTTCTGGTGCTTGGTGCATCGGCCATCGTGGATCGAGGCGACGTGGTGCCGGCAGGTCTTGAGGCAGCGAACGGGCAGATTGTGCATCTGGGCATGCCGGTCGATCCCGGCAACCTGTTGCTGCTCGGCAATCTGGATGGCAACGCCGTCATCGGTGTGCCGTCGTGTGCGCGGTCTCCCAAGCTGAACGGATTTGACTGGGTCCTGGGGCGGATACTGGCTGGCATTGATGTGCGCCCCCAGGACATCATGGATATGGGGGCAGGCGGGCTGTTGATGGAAATCGCGTCCAGGCCGTCACCGCGCGAGGCGGACCGGTGAGCGGGCTGGCAGGCATCGTGTTGGCGGCAGGAACGTCGTCGCGCTTTGGCGCGGGCAACAAATTGCTGGCCCCATACTGCGGACAGGCAATGGTGCGCAGTGTGGTCGAGGCCGCGCTGGCCACCGAACTGGATCCGGTCATCGTGGTAACCGGTCACGAGGCCCCCGCGGTGCGCGAGGCGCTGGCCGGGCTTGAAGTCGTTTATGCGCACAACGCGCAGTTCGCGGCCGGGCAGTCAGGATCGCTGAAAACCGGCATAGCCAATGTGCCGCCCAGGTGTGACGGGGCAATGATTCTGCTGGGCGACATGCCGCAGGTAACCGCTGAAATTATAAATCAGCTTTTGGACGCGTTCACCGATGAGACCTGTATTGTCGTTCCGCAACATGGCGGAGAGCGTGGCAATCCGGTAATCCTCGGCAGGTCAAGTTTTGCCGAACTGGAGAATGCTGCAGGCGACGTAGGTGCACGCCGCCTGCTGGTTGCAGATAATGTGCGCATGATCGATATGGACACTGATGCGGTGTTGCGGGATTTTGATACACCCGAAAGCCTGAAGGATAAAAGCTGATGCCGGTCCAGCCACCTGCAAAAACCGGAGATCCTGTCGGCGCAATTGATACGCCTGCCATGGTGGTGGATCTGGATGCCTATGAGCGCAATCTGGATCTTATGGCAGCTTATGCCGGTGCGGCGGGTGTCGTGCTGAGGCCGCATGCGAAGACCCACAAATCGCCCGTAGTGGCGCTTGACCAGATTGCCAGGGGCGCGGTCGGCCAGTGTTGCCAGAAAGTGTCTGAAGCTGAAGTCCTGGTGGATGGCGGTGTCAGCGATGTACTGGTGTCAAACGAGATTGTGGGCGATGCCAAGGTGGCACGCCTGTCAGCGCTGGCAGCACGCGCCCGCATTGCCGTATGTGCGGATGACGCGCAACAGGTGGCCGCCTACGGGAAAGCAGCGCGCGCCGGCAACGTGGTTCTGCATGTGCTGGTGGAGATGGATGCCGGGGCGGCGCGTTGCGGCGTTGCAGCCGGCGACGCCGTCGTCGCTCTGGCGCAGATGATCAGTGCGCAAAGCGGCCTCGAGTTTGCCGGTCTGCAGGCCTATCACGGCGGCGCGCAGCACTTGCGCACACCGGATGAACGCAGCGCAGCCATCGCGCAGGCCGGCGAGAGGGTCAGGACGAGCCTTGCCGCGTTGCAGGATGCCGGTATCGCATGCCCGGTGGTGACCGGCGCCGGAACCGGGACGTTTACCGAGGAGGCCAGTTCCGGGATCTGGACCGAACTGCAGGCAGGATCATACTGCTTCATGGACGCCGATTACGCCCGCAATCAGGTGGCAGACGGCAGCAATGTCCCGCAATTCGAGCATGCCCTGTTCATCGCGAGCACGGTGATGAGCGCAACCGCGCCCGGGCGTGCGGTTCTTGATGCAGGCCACAAGGCGGCGGCCATCGACAGCGGCTTGCCGGAAGTGTGGATGCGCGAGGGCGTGACCTATACGCAGGCCAATGACGAGCACGGCCTGCTCAGCGTTAGCGACCCGGTTCGCCAACCCAGTCTGGGCGACCGCGTCTGGCTGGTGCCGGGACACATTGACCCCACGGTGAACCTGCACGACTGGTATGTCGGCGTGCGCGGCGGATTGATGGATGGCGTGGTCGAAAATGTGTGGCCGGTGGCGGCGCGCGGATGTGTTTTCTGAGAGTCTTTTCAACAGGTAATGCGGAGAAACCATTAATATGTACAAGCTGATCGGATCGGCAAAGTCGCGCGCGTTCAGGGTGATGTGGATGCTGGAAGAACTGGGTGAGCCATACGAACACGATGCTGTGGACCCGCGTTCGCCGGAAGCGCTCGCTGTGAATCCTTCGGCCAAGGTGCCTGCCTTTTTGGATGGCAAGGACCTCATCATAGACAGTGTAGCGATCTGCCAGTATCTGGCAGACAAACACAGCAAATTCACCCACAAGGCAGGCACGATCCAGCGTGCCAGGCAGGACAGCTTTACCCACCTGGCGCTGGATGAACTGGACGGGGCATTGTGGTGGGCGGCCAAGAACAGCTTTGTGCTGCCGGAAGAGTTGCGCAGCGACAAGGCCGCTGCGGCATGTGAATACGACTACATGCGCGGCCTTGCCCACCTGGAGGCTCGACTGGGCGACAATCGGTATGTCACCGGCGACGAGTTCACGGTGCCCGACCTGATCATCGGCCACTGCATGGGCTGGGGTGTCAATATGATGAAATGGAGCCCGCCAAACGGTACGCTGAGTGATTATATGGCGCGATTGCGCGACCGGCCAGGCTTCAAGGCTGCCTGGGCCAAGCGTGAAGCGGCTTAGAGCAACATGGGTTCAATTGAACCCATAAAATTGCTCTAACACTTTGGAATCGAGCATCTTTATCCAATCAGATGATTCCATCTGATCGGATGATGCTCTAGGGATTGTGATCATGGATCAGGTTCATTGCCCTGAAGCTGGTGTGACCTTTGCGACCGATGATGATGTGGTCGTGAACGGTGATTGCCAGTTTTGACGCTGCATCGACGATGTGCCGGGTCATGTCGATGTCTGCCTGCGACGGTGTCGGGTCGCCGGACGGGTGATTGTGCACCAGGATGATGGCTGATGCCGACAGGTCCAGTGCGCGCTTGATGACCTCGCGCGGATAGACAGGTGTGTGGTCGACGGTACCGCGCTGCTGCACTTCATCGGCAATCAGCACGTTTTTGCGGTCGAGAAACAGCAGGCGAAACTGTTCGCGATCATCATAGGCCATGGCCGCGGTACAATACTCGATCAGTGCCGTCCATGACGACAGGGCCGGTTTTGACAGCACGGTATTGCGGGCCATGCGCAGTGCGGCGGCCTGGACGAGTTTCAGTTCCAGGATCACCTTGTCGCCGATGCCGTCGACTTCCTTCAGGCGGGTGTCTGGGGCTGCCAGCACATCGCCGAACGTGCCAAACTTCGTGATCAGCGCCTTGGCAATCGGTTTTGTATCGCGTCTGGCGATGGTGCGAAACAGCAGCAGTTCGAGCAACTCATAATCCGGCATGGCGTCGGCACCACCACGAGAGAAGCGTTCGCGCAGTCTTTCACGGTGTCCAAGGTGGCCGGGTTTGTCCGATTGCGCCTTTGGGCCGGAGGCATTGGCCTGGCGGTCGGTTGAGACATCGAATCCCTGTTCGTCCTTGAAACCCATTTGTCAGACCTCCAGGACGCTGCTTTCGGTATCAGGTCTTGTGCGGCGGGCAGTGGTAGCCTTCAGGCGAAAGCGTGAATATCTCGCAGCCGTCCGACGTGATCCCGATGGAGTGTTCAAACTGTGCTGACAGGGATCGATCGCGGGTCACCGCTGTCCAGCCATCGGATAGCACCTTCACTTGCGGCCGGCCCAGGTTGATCATCGGTTCAACGGTGAAGAACATGCCCTCGCGCAGCTCGATGCCTTCGCCCGGTCGGCCATAATGCAGAATGTTCGGCATGTCATGGAACAATCGGCCCAGGCCATGGCCACAGAAATCACGCACGACCGAACAGCGTTCGGTTTCCGCATAGGACTGGATAGCGTGGCCGATATCGCCTGTGTAGGCACCTGGACGAATGACTGCCAGTCCACGCATCAGGCATTCATAGGTGATCTCGATCAACCGTTCGGCCCTGCGGTTGATGGTGCCGACAGGGTACATGCGGCTGGAGTCGCCGTGCCAGCCATCAACAATCAGGGTAATGTCTATATTGACGATTTCACCTTCCTTGAGGGCGCGCGGACCGGGAATGCCGTGGCAGACCACATGATTGATGGAAGTGCAGATGGACTTGGGGAAACCACGATAGTACAGCGGTGCAGGCGTGGCACCATGATCGCGGGCAAACACAAGCGCCACGCGGTCGAGCTCTTCCGTGGTAACGCCCGGTTGCACCAGCGGTACCAGCAGATCGAGCGCTTCAGCCGCCAGCCTGCCAGCCTTGCGCATGCCTTCAAAGTCTTTCGGTCCGTGCAGCTTTACCTGACCATTGTTCGTCATGGGGGCAGAGGCTGCTTCTACATAAGTGGTTTGCATTGTGTCCTTTGCGGTGTGTCTCTGGAACTCTGTCTCAGGACACCCCTTCAAAATCGATTGCCGTGTCACATGAAATCGTATCATCGCCCATGGTGCAAGCCATTGCGATGCTTTCAACGCCTGATTTAGTAGCTTTGGTCCAGGTTTTAAAGTATTCGGGGTCGATGTCGCGTGCCAGCGAGAAGCTTTTCGCATCGCTGCGCTGGATCAGATAAACCATCACTGCACGGTGACCTTCACTAACCATGTCCGCCAGTTCGTTCAGGTGTTTTGCCCCGCGCGCGGTAACCGCGTCGGGAAATTCGGCCAGGCCGGCGGTGCGGGACAAGGTGACGTTCTTGACCTCGACATAACATGTCGGCCTGACCTCGTCAGACAGCAGAATATCGATGCGACTGTTCTTGCCGTACTTCTGTTCGCGCTTGAGCGTGCCGTAGCCGGCCAACTGGGGAATGCGGCCATTGATGATGGCTTCTTCAACCAGCTTGTTGGGCAAGCCGGTATTCAGACCCACACGGGCTTTCTCGCCACCTGCATTGATCGCCTCGACCATCTCCCAGGTATGTTTGTATTTGCGGGTGAGGCTGTCGGAAACCGACAACCAGACCGGGTTGCCGGGTTCAAGCAAACCCATCATTGAGCCGGTGTTGGGGCAGGTGGCCGTGATGATTTCTCCTGTATCCAGAGTCACATCGGTCAGAAACCTCTTGTATCGTTTGATCAAGCTGCCGCGGAGCAATTGCTTGTCGGAAATTTTCATGTTGGCTTGACCTGCTGGGTGGCTTCTGACGTAAGTTGGGTTAGTCAATTTAAGTGCCACATAAACTGGAAATTTGCCAGCCATGACAAACTCTATTCCCACAGCAGCGGTTTTGTTGATCGGAGACGAAATTCTGTCGGGGCGCACCAAGGATGCAAACCTAGGATACATCGCTGATTACCTGACAGTTTTAGGCATCGACCTGAAGGAAGGTCGGATTGTGGCCGATGAAGAAGCTGATATCGTGGCGGCATTGAACGCACTGCGCGCCCGCTATACCTATGTGTTCACCACCGGCGGCATAGGACCCACTCACGACGATATTACCGCAGATTGCGTGGCAGCAGCTTTTGGCGTTGGCATCGACCATCATCCCGAGGCCGCGAGAATACTGCGGGCTCACTGGGCTGCCCGCGGCATTGAGGAAAACGAAGCGCGTATGCGCATGGCGCGCATTCCCGATACCGCGGAACTGATCCTCAATTCGGTCTCCAAGGCACCGGGTTTTCACATCGGCAACGTGTTCGTGATGGCGGGCGTGCCAAAAATCATGCACGCCATGCTGGATGAAGTGGCACCAAAGCTCACCGGTGGTGCCGTCATGCTGTCGCGCACCGTACCGCTCGATCTGGGCGAGGGCGATGTGGCCAAGCGGTTGAAGGAGATTCAGCTTGCGCATGCCGGTGTGATGATCGGGTCGTATCCGTTTGAACGCGATGGTCGCTTTGCAACCAACATAGTGGTTCGCTCGCGCGACGAGGCTGCCATGAACACCGCAGCCGATGATGTGGCGGCACTGCCATCGGAACTGGCGGCAGAGCTTCATCGTTGAGGCGCAATCCTGGCGGCAATCAAGCGCTGCAAATCTCCGACATTGCCAGCAGGGTCGAAATCCGTCATATTGAATGCTCATTCAATATAAAGGTGCCGTAATGCTGAACCCTCTGCACAACCAGTATGACCATGAACAATTGTGGACGCTGGATCGTGATCATTTCCTTCATCCCTGGACGCATTTTGAGAGTTTCGAGAAGGAAGGTTCCCTGGTGCTGGCCAAGGGCGAGGGCTGTCATGTCACCGACACGCAAGGCAAGCGGTACTTTGACGGCATTGGCGGGATGTGGTGTGTCAATGTCGGCTATGGCCGTGATGAACTGGCACAAGCCATGGCAGAGCAGGCCAGCCAACTGGCCTATTCCAATACATTTGTAGATGTCTCCAATGCACCGGCTGCCCTGTTGGCTGGCAAGCTTGCGTCCATGGCGCCGGGTTCGCTGAACCGGGTGATGTTTTCACTGACGGGATCTGCGGCCAATGAAGGTGCCATCCGGATGGCCCAGTATTATCACGGGCGAAAGGGTCGCAAGACCCGCAAGCACATTATCAGCCGCAAGAATTCCTACCATGGCTCTACTGTTCTAACGGCTTCAATCGGCCTGCGCGAGGGGGATCGTCAGGATGAATTCCAGTATCTGACCAGTTTCATTCATCATCTGTCGGCCCCGTACTTCTATCGCGGTGGCGGAGGCAGGACGGAAGCTGAATTTACCGATTTCCTGGTGCAGGAATTCAAGGACAAGATTGCCGAACTGGGCGCTGACAACATCTCGTGTTTCATTGCAGAGCCAATTCAGGCCTCCGGTGGCGTGGTGACGCCGCCGCCCGGCTATCTGAAGCGCATGATCGATGTGTGTCATGAACACGATATCCTGTTCATTGCCGACGAAGTCGTGACGGCATTCGGGCGCATTGGCCACATGTTTGCGTCATGGGACGAGTTTGGTATTCAACCCGACATGATCGTGTGCGCCAAGGGTATTACATCGGGTTATTTCCCGATGGGCGCCACGCTTTATACAGACGAGATTCACGAGGTGATGTCGTCCGAAAACCCTGACGGCTGGTTTGCTCATGGTTTCACCTGTGCCGGTCACCCGGTGGGGTGTGCGGTGGCCCTGAAGAATATCGAAATCATGGAACGCGAAGACATTTGCGGAAATGTGCGCGATGTGGGCGACTATTTTGAAGGCCGTCTGCGTGAATTGTCGGAACTGCCGATTGTCGGTGATGTGCGCGGCAAGCGCATGATGATGTGCGTTGAATATGTGGCTGACAAGGAAACCAGGGCGCACATTCCCGACGAGGTGAATATCTCCAAGCGGATTTCCAACCTGTGCGAGTCGCGCGGGCTCCTGGTGCGTCCGATGGGGCATCTGGATGTGATGTCGCCGCCGCTGACCATGACCCGGGATGACGCTGACTTCCTGGTTGAAACCATTCGCGGTGCGGTTGTCGAGATCACGGATGAACTGGTCAGGGAAGGTGTGCTCTAGCTCCGGATTGCGACGTTGAGGTCAGTTGCCATGTTTCCCCGGTCGGCAATCCCGACGCGGTCAAGTTCGAGCCAGCGGCACATGTCCTGAACAGCTGGTGCAATGGCGTGTGCTGCTGCACCGGGGTCCTGTCCTGCCTCATGCCACGCTGCGTTGACCCGCAGAATTCCTGCCTGGCGATCTGCCTTCATGCACAGCCTGCCTGCCAGTTGCTCGCCGATCAGAACCGGCAGAACATAATAGCCGAACTGGCGCTTGGGCGCCGGCGTATAGATTTCTATGCGGTAGCGAAAACCATACAGCCGTTCAGCCCGGTCGCGGTTCCACACCAGCGGGTCAAACGGTGACAACAGCGTTGCCCGGTCAAATGAGCGGGCGGACTTTGCCTGATGCCAGATATAGCCGGGATTGGTCCAGCCGTGGACCTCGACGGTGTGCAGTTCGCCGGATTCCACCAGGTCTGCGACTGCCTGGCGGGCATCCGCCAGGGGCAAGCGAAAATAATCCCTGATGTCGGTTTCCGTTGCGATGCCCAGCGCACGCGCGGAATGGCGCGCCAGTTCGCGGATGGCATCTGCCCGGACTGGTTCAGGCGCTGCATGAGTGTCATCGGGCAATACCCGTTCCGGCACGTCATACATACGTTCAAAGCCGTAAAAAAAAAAAAAAAAAAAAAAAAAAAAAAAAAAAAAAAAAAAAAAATCTTGTGGTCGTTCCAGCCCCACCATTCGCCGGATCGAACCGCGGGCTGGCCGAAATCGCGCGGGCGCAAGGGCCCCTCGGCGCGAACCCTGGAGAGCGCCTCGGCGATGACTTGCGGCTTTTCCCGGGCAAACTCCACCAGTCCCTTGTAGATGCCCTTGCCGTTTCGGGCGTCGTTCATGCGCCAGCGCAGCAATGGCTGGTAGCGATAGGGCAGTATGGAGGCTTCATGGGCCCAGTATTCAAAGCAGCGGCGGTTTTTTGCCGCCAGCGTGTGCTTGTCCAGTATGGCCTTGTCATAGCTGCCGAGCCGGGAGAACAGCGGCAGGTAATGCGAACGTGACAGAACGTTGACACTGTCGATCTGCAACAGGTTCAACCGATCGATGACTTTCGACAGCACCTGCCACCGCGTCATGCTTCCCGGTGCCGGTTGCGCGCCGGAGAAGCCTTGCGCGGTCAGGGCGAGACGGCGGGCGGATTTGAGGCTGATGCGCTGGGGTCTTGCCACGGCTAGATGCAGCGTCCGCCGTCAACTTCCATGCACACGCCGGTAATGAAACTGCTCTCATCGGAGGCGAAGAACAAAGCCGCATTTGCCATGTCCAGTGGCGTGGACAACCTGCCCATAGGCACGCTTGAAACGAAGGCAGCGCGCATCTCATTGGTGATTTCGCCACCCATGAAGGCACCCAGCATCGGGGTTTCCCCGGCCACAGGACACAGGGCGTTGACGCGAATCTGGTCGGGTGCCAGTTCGACGGCCATCGCCTTGGTCATGGTGGTCACGGCACCTTTGGAGGCGTTGTACCAGACTAGTCCGGGGCGAGGGCGCAAGGCTGCGGTTGAGGCCGTGTTGATGATCGAGCCCGAGCCCTGTGCGCGCATCACCGGCACGACCGCTTTGGTGGACAGGAAAATGGACTTCACATTGACGTCAAAGATGCGCTGAAAGGTGTCTTCATCCACGTCCAGCATCGGTTGGTTGGTCTGCGGCATGCCGGCATTGTTGACCATCACATCGATGGTCTTGAATTGCTCAACCGTCGAGTCCACCAGGTTCTGGATGTAGCCGGAATCAGTCACATCGCAATGTGTGTAGATGCAAGGCGTTCCGGTGCCGGACACTTCCCTGGCAAGCGCTTCGCCGGCCTTGTCGTTGATGTCGGCGATAACGGTATTGGCACCTTCTGCGGCAAACCGGCGGATCATGCCTTCGCCGAAACCGGAGGCGCCGCCGGTGACAATCACTGTCTTGTCTTTCAATCTCATTTGAGTGGCTTCTCCATATTGATCAGGTGTTCTTCAAAACCATAGCGGCCATAGACTTCTCGTGCGACTGTGTTTTTCGCCAGCACGTTGATACGAAGCCAATTTGCCTGTGCAGCCCGCGCCAGCGCCTCGGCATCGCGCAGCAATGCCATGCCCAGGCCTTGACCGCGGACGGCCTTTGCCACGGCAATTTCGCTTACATAGGCGTAGTCGAATGCCAGTTCGTCGGCTTCTTCGTTGGGCACCTTGGTAAACGTAACGCAATAGCCGACCGGGTTTGCTTCCATCCAGCCAATCCGGATCCGACCGGCATATTCCCGGCAGTCCTTCTTTATGTCGTCAATGTACCATCCGGCGATCTCTTCGGCCGGGATCATGCGGTCATAGTAGGCCGTTTCATAACTTTGCAACTGACGTATCAACCGAACCAGGTGAGCCTCGTCCTCGTCTGTGTAGTCGCGGATTTCCATTGTTGCGGACATGGTCAACGTTAACTTGCCATTCATTGTAAAATTCAATTCAAATTGTATTCTTCGGCGCACAATGAGACACTGACTTCAGCGTTCAGTCCAGCATTGAAAAATGTCAGAGACGGCTTCGCCGGGCTGGTTGTTCTTTCTGAGGGGTGAGAATGGTCAGCTGACGAACAAGCGGAGTACGCATGACGGCAGCGTTGGTTGAGGGGCCAGCGCTGCCGTTGCCTTTTTCAGCTATTGCAATATCCGGGATTCGCGGCAAGCCGCGGGGGCTCAACAGGTTTCAGTCGTGAAACACGGCTTCCGGCGGCAGGGCTTCACCATGTTTGAGAGCGCTGGAATGACGATACAGCGTTGAACAATACGGACAGACAATTTCAGTGTCTGCGCCCATGTCCAGGAATACATGGGGATGATCGAACGGCGCGCTGGCGCCTGTGCACTGAAATTCGTGTGCGCCGATTTGTATTACGGAAACGCCCATGTCATTGTGAAATTTCGGAGTGCCGGTGTTCGCCATGTGTCTGCCTGTCTCAAGATTTGCGCGGTTCACGGAATTTCTTGTGTTGATGGAACTGCGTTTGGTTATAGCCGTTACAGCGGCGATAGCATAAATTGGGGTGTGCGGCCAAGCCCGTAACGCCAACCGGAGCCAGATGCCTTGCCCAGTTTCATGTCAGATAATGTCAACATCGCCTATGAGGTGCACGGGGAAGGTGATCCGATATTACTGATTCACGGATTTGCATCGAACGTGCGGACCAACTGGCAATCCACCGGCTGGATCGACCTTTTGGCCAAAGCCGGCAGACAGGTGATCGCAATTGATAATCGCGGCCATGGAAAGAGCGACAAGCCACATGACCCGGTGCGATACACGTCCCGTGAAATGGCGCGCGATTCAAGCAGACTGATTGATCATCTTGGCCACGAGACGGTGGACGTCATGGGATACTCCATGGGTGCGCGTCTCACCGCCATGCTGGGCATCCACCATGGCAGCCAGGTTCGTTCGCTGGTGATTGCCGGGTTGGCCGGCAACATGATCAGCGGCGTGATCGGGTCTGAAGAGATTATTGCGGCGCTACAGGCCACCTCGCTGGCAGAGGCCCGGGGAGTGCAGGGCATCGCGTTCAGGACCTTTGCCGAGCAGACCGGCTCCGATCTTGAGGCCCTGGCTGCCTGCATGGCATCGCAGCGAAGCGTGATCAGCGAAGACGAACTGGCGCAGATCAAGGTCCCGACCCTGATTGTAGCCGGTGACCAGGACGAACTGGCCGGTTCTGTCAGTACGCTTGTGGATGCCATTCCTTATTCCGAAGGTGTCGTATTGCCCGGCAAGGATCACATGAAGGCCGTTGGTGACAAGACATACAAGCTTTCGGTACTGGATTTTCTGGACAGACGCCCATGACTTCAAAACAGCCGATCGAGTTTACCGGTTCTGAGGGAAACCGGCTGGTGGGGGACGTGTACGCGGCAGATAAGCCGCGTGGTCTTGTGCTTCTGGCACATGGCGGTGGACAGACCCGGCACTCGTGGGGGGGGACGGCGCGGGCGCTGGCGGCACAGGGAATCACCGCCATAACAATGGACCAGCGCGGGCACGGTGACAGCGAATGGGTTGCAAGCTCGGTCTATGATTTTCAGGCATTTGCCAACGACATGACCTGCGCGGGTCGACAGATCAAGGCGCAAACCGGATTCAAACCGGCCATAGTCGGTGCGTCACTGGGGGGACTGGCGGGTTTGTTCGCGGCCGGCAGTGAGGGCGGCGATGAGACTTTTGCGGCGCTTGTGCTGGTGGACATCACGCCAAAGATGAAGGTGGACGGGGTTCGCCGCATTATCGGTTTCATGTCGGAGCATTCACAACAAGGCTTTGCCAATGTTGAAGAGGCAGCAGACGCCATTTCGGCCTATCTTCCGCATCGGCCACGGCCCACAGACCTGTCGGGTTTGTCAAAGAACCTCCGGAAGGGTGATGACGGCAGGCTTCGCTGGCACTGGGATCCGAAATTCATTTCAACGAGAGCGGACGCAGAACAACACGCCAGGGAGGTTGAAGCGGAAGGGTTTGAGGCTGCCGGCCGGTTGAAAATGGCGGTTTTGCTGGTGCGCGGGCGCGAAAGCGAACTGGTAGGTGATGCTGAGGTCGAAGCCCTGATGCGAGCTGTTCCACACGCTGAATTCGCCGATATCGCCGGTGCGCGTCACATGGTTGCCGGTGATCGCAATGACGTGTTCACAGATGCTTTATTGACTTTTTTTACCGAGTTGACTTGGCGTTGACGCTTTTGCGTACTAGATGATGGTGCAAAC
>SWCD01007942.1_pt1 | contig 16786 bp, 21 predicted proteins | sample 4693011 | NCBI WGS metagenome assembly SWCD01 (sample SAMN10267278, study PRJNA491770) | bioreactor metagenome | isolation source: DHS bioreactor inoculated with marine | place: Japan: Omine Ridge, Nankai Trough | reverse complement strand
GCAATGGTTGCAAGGTCACTTCACAGGCAAGTTCAGGAGTGTAGCAAAGATTCAAAAATCCTCCTGCTGATTGCCTGACCTCCCGGTATTCGGGTAAATAGCGCCCTGCCTGTCTCATAAGCCAAACAGGTCGGCGTGATGGAGACAACCCTGTCAGTATATCCAGTAGGGGTTTGCTCAATCTCTTTATCCTTCTTTCAAACAATCTATATCTTTAGGTGTTGATGTTGTTGTGCTGTGGATAGCAAATATGAATCTTGTTGAACAATGGGCACCTCGACACAGGCAGTTATCCCCGCAACCAACAAAAAGCTCAAACTCTGAAGCAGCATCGTAACCATCTGAAATACGTGGTGTTATTTTGATAGTCCCAAACTTGTCCCCAATCAATTCAGCGCTCACGCACAAAATCACACTTCATACCGGCAATTATCAACACGCGACAATGTTCTCCAGCATGACGGCTAATTGGAACAAACCGCCCGGCATGTGGATGAAACAGCGACCCCGTCACACCAGCTTGCTCTTTTCCACAATTCATAAACACGCTATGCCCGGCTTATGAAAACTTCAGCCAAACAATATTTCCATATGCATATGGTCTCCGATGCCACGGGCGAAACCCTCAACACAGTCGCAAGGGCGGCCACCGCCTATTATGCCGGTTACCAGCCTATCGAGCACATCTACACTCTTGTCAGGACATCCAGGCAGCTTGACCGGATGATCGGTGAGGTTGAGAAACAGCCCGGCATTGTCTTGTACACCATAGCCGACACCAAGCTGAAAACTGAAATAGAGCAGCGCTGCGAGGCATTGTCGATACCGTGTATCTCGATCCTGGATCCGGTTATTGCCAGCCTTGCCACTTATCTGAATGCCAAGTCCAAACCGCATATCGGCGGTCAGCATGTGCTCAATGCCGAGTATTTTCAGCGTATTGATGCATTGAATTATACCATGGCCCATGATGACGGCCAGATCACCCAGGATCTGGAATCAGCAGACGTAGTGCTGCTGGGTGTCAGCCGTTCGTCCAAGACACCCACCAGCATCTATCTGGCCAATCGCGGTATCAAGACAGCAAATATTCCGCTTGTACCCGGCATTCCAACACCCCAGGGCCTGAGTGAACTGAAACATCCGCTTGTTGTGGGACTGATTGCCAGCGCGGATCGCATTTCACAAATCCGGCGGCATCGGCTGCTGACACTGAATGAAGGCCGCGATACGTCCTATGTCGACCGCAAGGCCATTACCGAAGAACTGCTCGCCATGCGCAAACTGTGCAGTGCCAACAACTGGCCGATCATTGATGTGACGCGTCGATCCATCGAGGAAACCGCGGCAGCAGTTATAAACCTCATGACCAACAAGGTTGCGAACGCCGGATGATCCAGGGCCCTCGCCAATGAAACTGATCCTCGCATCCAACAGTACCGCACGGCGTCAAATGCTGACCAGTGCAGGCTATCAGTTTGAAGCTATTTCGGCAGATTTCGATGAGGGTGTGTTGAAAAAAGGACACCTGGCATCTGGTCTGCCGGTAGATGAATTGGCGCTGGTCCTGGCTAATGCCAAGGCACAAGCTGTCAGTGCAATTCATCCTGCCGACCTGGTGATTGGCTCAGACCAGATCCTGGTCTGTGATGGCAAACTTTTCACAAAAGTAAACGACATGTCTGCAGCCGCGAAACAGCTGGGCGAATTGCAGGGCAAAACTCACGTCCTGATGTCGGCGGTAGCATGCTGGCGCGGAAACCAGGCGGTGTATGGCGTCAGCGACAGTGCCGAGATGGCAATGTATCGACTCACTACAAAAGAGATAACAACTTATCTGTCCGATGCCGGCTCGTCAATTCTCGGTTCCGTCGGCTGCTATCAGATTGAGGGTAAGGGCATTCGCCTGTTTGAAACAATTGTAGGCTCGCATTATACCGTAATGGGCATGCCGTTAACTCCCCTGATAAAATTCCTCAGGAAACAGGCCAACTTGCAATGAACTCGAAAACAACCCGGCATGTCTGTGTCATGGGACATGGCATCACATACTCCAGATCCCCGCTCATCCACAATTACTGGATATCAAAGTATGGAGTCGATGCTGAATATGGAGTTTGTGATTTGGCTGAAACCGAACTGCCCGGTTTCATGGCCTCCATCCGCGACAGCAGTACACTTGGCTGCAACGTGACCATCCCGTACAAGCAGGCGGTCATTCCATATCTTGATATCGTGGACGATGCCGCCAGGATAACCGGCAGCGTCAATACCATCTACCGCAGCAACGGCCTTGTCCGGGGAACCTCGACCGACGGCACAGGGTATGTCGACCACCTGCAAAACACTCATCCCGACTTCCAGTTGAAAGGCGCCAGGATACTGATCCTCGGTGCCGGCGGTGCAGCCCGAAGTATAGCGGACGCGCTGGTGAAAAGCGGTTGCTCGGTGATCTACATCGCCAATCGGACAGTGCAAAAAGCTGAACAGATCGCCGGACTCCAGCCCGACATAATCAAGCCGTTGGGATGGGATGAATTAGCGTCAAAAGTTGGGCTTGTCGATTTGATCATCAATACGACTTCGCTCGGCATGACTGGCCGGCAACCATTGCTGTTTCCTGTTGAGCAGACCAGGCAAGACTGCATCGTCAGTGATATTGTCTATGCACCGCTGGAAACCGAATTGTTGGCCCGGGCCCGCACCCTGGGGCGGCCTGTACTTGACGGACTCGGCATGCTGCTGCACCAGGCAGTCCCGGGATTTCACCTGTGGTTCGGCATTCGACCGCTGGTGACCGGCGATTTGCGGGCGCTGGTTGAGCAGGATCTGCTGTCTCATGACTGACGGATCCATACTCAAGGTCGCGCTTACCGGTTCCATTGCAATGGGCAAATCGACAGTCGCAGCCATGCTGCGCGATGCCGGAGTGCCGGTATTCGATGCTGATGCGGCCGTCCACCGTCTGTATGCGAGAGGCGGCAAAGCCGTTGAACCAGTGGGTCGACTGTTTCCGGACGCCGTCAAGGACGGTGCGATCGACCGTGTTGAACTTTCAAAACAGGTTCTGAATGACGCCGAGGCGATGCAAAAGCTCGAAGCCATTGTTCATCCCCTGGTTCGCCAGGAACAGTCGGCATTCATGCAATCGGTCGAGTCATCTGACAGCCGCATCGCGGTTTTCGATATCCCCTTGTTGTTTGAAACAGGGCGAGCCGAGGAATTTGCCGAAATCCTGGTAGTGTCCGCACCCTATGAAGTTCAACGCGCCCGGGCGCTGGCAAGGCCGGGTATGACCGAAGCAAAGTTTGACGCCATACTGGCCCGGCAGATCCCGGATGCGGAAAAACGCACCAGGGCCACCCACATAATATCAACCGGCGTGGAGATCGATGTTACACGCGCGCAGGTTCTTGCTATTGTAAAACAACTTCAATCGCGTGCCGGAGACCACAAACATGCGTGAAATCGTGATGGATACGGAAACCACAGGCCTGGATCCGTTCACCGGCCATCGCATCGTGGAAATCGGCGCCGTGGAACTTCTCAATCATATTCCCACCGGCAATGTCTATCACCAATACATCAATCCGCAGCGTGACATGCCTGAAGAGGCCTTCAACGTTCACGGTCTGTCGCAGGAATTTCTGGCGTCGAAACCGCTGTTTGAAGATGTAGCGCAGGATTTTCTCAAGTTTATCGAAGACGGTATTCTGATCATCCACAATGCGCCGTTTGACATGAAGTTTCTGAATGCCGAGTTTTCGTGGATGGATGTTGAGCAACTCTCGATGGATCGGGTAGTCGACACGCTGGCACTGGCCCGCAAGCGTTATCCAATGGGCCCGAACAGTCTTGATGCCCTGTGCCGGCGGTATGGCATAGACAATTCCAGGCGTGACAAGCATGGCGCGTTGCTGGATTCCGAACTGCTGGCCGACGTCTATATGGAATTGATCGGCGGTCGCCAGACCGTACTGGGCCTGACAAGTGAATCCGGGCAGGCTGTCAAGAAAGTTGAAGTCGGGCAAACCAGGGTGAGCGCACGTCCGGCACCTTTAGCCAGCCGTTTGAGCCAGGCCGAGATCGATGCCCACAATGAGATGATTGCCGGTCTGGGAGACAAGGCGTTGTGGCGATCTGCCGGCAACAGCTAGACCGCTTTGTTTCTTGTTCTGACGCGTTTCCAACAAAGCGCTTCAGGATTTTGGAATTACTCAGCCTGATGCCCGCCGGTTGCAGTAACCGGCGGGCACACTGATCTTGTGAGCATGAGCGGCTTGCTGCTATTTCGCTTCGCTCGCTTCGGCGGCGATGCGCTGCTGGTACATAGCGGCAAAATCAATCGGATCCAGCATCAGGGGCGGGAAACCGCCATTGCGGGTCACATCAGCCACGATCTGCCTGGCGAACGGAAAGATCATTCGCGGGCATTCAACCAGCACGATCGGATGCAGGGCATCCTGCGGGATGTTCTCCAGCCGGAAAATACCTGCATAAAGCAACTCGGTCGCGAACACGACCTTGTCCCCGTTCATGGCCTTGGCATCGAGATGCAGTTCAACCTCGAAATCCGTGTCAGCCAGCGGTTTGGCATTCACATTGACCGAAATGTTGATTTCAGGCTGGCCTTCCTGGCCGGCGAGTGAGCGCGGTGCATCAGGATTTTCAAATGAAAGATCCTTGACATACTGTCCGAGAATTTTCATCGAAGGCGCAGCACCTTGCGTAGCCCCGTTGCTGCCGGCTGCGCCCGGCGCTCCTGCCGCCGCCGTTGGTGCTGGAGCTGTCTTGCTTGCCTTCTTCGCCGCTTTCGCCATGTTCAATGTGCCCTTTGAGTCTTAAAACCGTGTTATTTACAGACCGCGTGGCTATCACGGTAGTTAAATTCGCGCAAGTTATCATCCCGCGCGACAAATGTTCGATCATGTCCGTGCCCGTCAACACTATGGATTGAGCCGCTTGCCGCCGGGTTTTTTTGCATCACTTCCGTTGGTCTCATGAACTTCGACAGCTTCAATATCAATGACGGTCGCGCCCTGCCGGTTGGAGTGGGTGCTGGTATGGCCTGATGACCATTGCGTCGATGTAACGACACCGGGTTCGATCAGTTTCCAGAGTTTTGCGGCAATCAGTTTGCGTACCGGGGGTATCAACAGCGCGAATCCCAGTGTATCCGTGGCAAAACCGGGTGTCAGCAAAAGCACGCCGGCCAGCAACACGAACAGACCCTGAACCAGGGCCTCCACCGGCATTTCACCGCGATCGGCTGAACTCTGCAGTTTGCGAATGACATCAAGACCCTGGCTGCGCACCAGCATGGTGCCTGCAATGGCGGTCACGATGATAAGCGCCAGCGTAGCGGGTACACCAATGTAGGAGCCCACCTTCAAAAACAGCCCGATCTCCACAATGGGGACCACAACGAAGGCTAGAAACAGGAAAAAACGCATTTTTAATCACACTTGATTGCTATGAAGTAGAAATTCGGGTGTTTGTGGCCATGTCAGCTATAATCAACATGCCGCAGCATTGGCCTTTGTACAATCGGGACTTATATATAAGAGTATGTAAATCATTTGCAGGCGTCATAACCGCCGGCACGTCAACCAACGACAGGAACTGGCAAACGCTATGAATCAGGTCTTTGACCCTTTCAATATTATCATTCTCGCAGTGGCAGTGATCATTTTCTTCCGTCTGCGCTCGGTGCTTGGCACCCGGACCGGTAACGAAAAACCGTTCGACCCGTTTGCCGGTGAAACCGATGATGCCGAAGCTTCATCTCAGGACAATGTGGTACCGTTACCGGGCCGAAACAAGCCGGTAACCATCAATCCGCCTGACGCTGAAGAAGATGACGACGACGAAGACGAGCGCAAACCGGTCTGGCAAGGCTTCGCCAGGAAAGGATCAGCCGTTGCCAAAGGCATCGAGCAACTGGTCGAGATCGACAACGATTTCTCACCCGGTGAGTTCCTCGGTGGTGCGCGCATGGCATACGAGATGATTGTCAACGCCTTTGCCGAGGGCGACAAGCAGGCCCTGAAGCCGTTATTGTCCAGGGAGGTTTATGATGGCTTCGCAGCAGCGATTGACGAGCGCAAGAAGCTGAAACAAACGCTGGAATCGAAATTCGTCGGCATCAACAAGGCCGACATCAGCAAGATCAATATTTCGGGCAGCGATGCGCAGGTCAGCATCAAGTTTGTCAGTGACCTGATCACAGCAACCCTTGATGATGAGGGCAGGGTGATTGATGGCGATCCGTCGGAGATCCAGGAAATCACCGATGTGTGGACCTTTGAGCGTCCGGTCAACTCACGTGATCCGAACTGGCGCCTGATTGCCACCGAGGCTGACTGAGATTTGGGATGCATGCTGCAGGCCATTGCAAACAATTCATCGTCGCCTTGCTGGCCGTCATGACTGTTATGTCTGCTGCACAGCCGGCCATGGCGCTGCGACTTGAACAGGTATCGTTCAACACCCTGCCTGGCTGGGCGCAGGATGATCACGCCGATGCCCTGCGGGTGTTTGTGCGCGCATGCGGTGAACTGACAACCAGCGGTGTCGGGTTTGCCCGCAATGCTGTCTTGTCCGGTCGTCGCAGCGATTGGCTGCCGGTCTGTGAGCGCGCAGCACGTGTAGCCCCCACGGCTTTATCGGCTCAACGGTTTTTCGAAGACCACCTGGTCCCTGTGCAGATCACCGACGCTGACGGTCAGCTCACCGGCTATTTCGAACCTGAAGTTGAAGGCAGCAGGGTCAGGACCGGAATATTCAATGTACCGGTTCTCGCCAGACCGGACGATCTGGTCAAGCTGTCCAGGTCGGCTGCGACCAGGCTGGGTGTTGCCTATGGCCGCGTGGACAACGGCACAGCCCGGGCCTACTTCACCCGACAGCAGATTGAGCAGGGTCAGTTGTCATCGCAACATCTTGAACTGCTGTATCTCAAGTCCTGGGCCGATCTGTTTTTCATGCAGGTACAAGGCTCCGGTCGTGTCCGGCTGCGCGACGGCGCTACCGTGCGCCTTGCCTATGCGGCAAAAACCGGCTTGCCCTACACCTCCATCGGCAAGGTTCTGATTGACCGCAACGAATTAACACGTGCCGAGATGTCGATGCAGGCATTGCGTGCCTGGTTGCAGGCCCATCCTGACCAGGCCCGCGAACTGATGTGGAAGAACCAGTCTTATGTATTCTTCCGCGAGTTGACAGGTCACGGTACTGAAACCGGGCCCATCGGCGCGCAAAAGCTGCCGCTGACACCGTTCAGGTCGCTGGCCGTTGACCGGCGCTTCTGGGCACTTGGGGTGCCACTCTGGGTGTCTACGACAGTGTACGTCAAAGGTCGCCTGCACTCCTTCGATCGCGTGATGATTGCCCAGGACACCGGATCGGCTATCAAGGGTGCAACACGCGGTGATGTGTTCATGGGAACCGGCCATCAGGCCGGTCTCGACGCCGGTGTAATGGACCAGGCAGGATCGCTGACGGCACTGGTCCCGCACGGGCTGGCAACCCGGCTGCTGAGGAAACGTGGCCGATGAACAAACCCGGCAAGATTGCTCGCGGGCCTCGTGCCGGCCAACTGAAAGACGAGGACCACGACGTCTGGGAAAAGGTCACCCGAACTGTAAAGCCACTGAACCGGTTGCCCTATGTGAAGCCTGTTGCGCAAGCCAAACCGGCACTACCGGTTTCTCAGCAGGAGCGAACAAGACCGGCACAGCCGAAACCCGCCGATCCGTTGCGCACTGCAGCGCGGGCCGTTGTCAGGCAGGCAAATCAGGTACCACCGCACAACAATCTGGACCGGCGCGACAAGCAGAAATTGTCGCGCGGCAATGTTGAAATTGAAGCCCGGCTGGATCTGCACGGGCATTCCGTCGAACGCGCCCGCATGGCGTTGCTGGGATTTCTGCAGACATCGCGCGAGCGCGGCTGTCGCAGTGTGCTGGTCATTACCGGCAAGGGCGCATCCCCGTTTACCAGGCACACACTGCACTCAACGGATGTTTTCCTGGCACCGGAACGCGAAGGCCGCCTGCGCGCAGAGTTTACCCGCTGGATGCGGGAGCAGGAATTTTCATCTCACATAATCGGGTTTCAACCGGCTCATCCCCGCCATGGCGGAGGTGGTGCCTTTTACGTTCGCCTGAAACGAAAAGCCGGCCGCGCATGACGCCATTCGGGGAAAAAATCCGCGCCTTGCGCAAAGATCGCGGCGTTACAATGAAACAGATGGCGCAGGCCATTGGTGTCAGCGCACCTTACCTGTCGGCACTGGAAAACGGCAAACGCGGATTGCCCAGCTGGTATCTGGTGCAACGCATTATCGCGTATTTCAACATTATCTGGGATGACGCGGAAGATATCGCCGAGCTTGCACGCCTGTCGCATCCGCGCATGGTCATTGACACATCCGGACTGTCGCCCCGGGCAACCGAACTCGCCAACCGGCTGGCGGACAGTATTTCGCTGTTGAGCGAAGACGACCTGCAACAGCACCTGCGCCTGCTCGATGAGGCCAGGTCAGCACGCGAGTCGACTGCAACAGCCAAGCCCCGCAAGACCGACACTCAACCGGTGCTAAAGAATAAACTTTGACAGGTCCGTATCGCGCGCCAGGTCGCCAATGTTCTTTTCAACGAAGGCACGATCCAGCACGACGGTTTCTCCACCCCGGTCGGTGGCGGTGTAACTTACGTCCTCAAGCACACGTTCCATGATGGTCTGAAGGCGGCGCGCGCCGATATTTTCTACCGATGCATTCACTTCCGCCGCGATGTCGGCCAAAGCCTCGACCCCGTCATCGGTGACCTCCAGGGTCAGGTTCTCCGTGGCCATCAGCGCAATATACTGCTTCACCAGGCTCGCCTCGGGCTCCACCAGGATGCGCACGAAATCATCACGGTTCAGGGCTTTCAATTCGACGCGAATGGGCAGTCGGCCCTGCAGTTCCGGCAGCAGATCAGACGGCTTGGCGACATGAAACGCCCCTGAGGCTATGAACAGAATATGGTCGGTTTTTACCGGTCCGTGCTTGGTGCTGACGGTTGTGCCTTCGATGAGCGGCAACAGGTCCCGCTGCACACCTTCACGACTTACATCGGCACCCTGCCTGTCGGCCCTGGCTGTTACCTTGTCGATCTCGTCCAGGAACACGATGCCATTGTTTTCCACCGCGTCGATGGCCTCGCTGACGATCTGTTCCTGGTCGATCAGCTTGTCGGATTCTTCCGGCATCAGGATATCATGGCTTTCGCGCACGGTTGAACGCCGGGTCTTGGTACGCCCGCCCAGTGCTTTTCCAAGCATGTCGGACAGGTTGACCATCCCGACAGATGAACCCGGCATGCCGGGAATGTCCATTGACGGCATGGCTGAACTGTTGTCGGCAACCTCGATTTCGATTTCCTTGTCATCCAGCTCGCCACTGCGCAGTTTCACCCGAAAACTGTCCCGTGTGCTCTTCGAGGCATTCGGGCCCACAAGCGCATCGAGTACGCGATTTTCCGCATTCGCCTGGGCTTTGGCCTCCACGTCCTTGCGGCGCGCGTCGCGGGCAAGGCCGATGCCGACTTCGACAAGGTCGCGGACAATCTGCTCGACATCCCTGCCGACATAGCCGACTTCGGTAAACTTGGTTGCCTCCACCTTGATGAACGGAGCATTGGCGAGTTTTGCCAGTCGCCTGGCGATCTCGGTCTTGCCCACACCGGTGGGCCCGATCATCAGGATGTTCTTGGGCATCACTTCGTCGCGCAGGTCGGCGTCCAGCTGCTTGCGGCGCCAGCGATTGCGCAAGGCGATGGCAACCATGCGCTTGGCGTCCTGCTGGCCCACGATGTGCCGGTCAAGCTCCGATACGATCTCGCGTGGAGAGAAGTCTGTCATGGTGATGAAGTGTCCTAGCTGGTCTTGTCGAGTTTCTCGACCGTCACATTATCATTGGTGAAAACACAGATTTCGGCAGCAATTTTCATTGCCTTCCGGGCGATCTGTTCTGCGTCGATGTCGCTGTCTGCAAGCGCGCGGGCCGCAGCCAGCGCGTAATTGCCGCCGGATCCGATTGCGATAATACCGTTTTCCGGCTCCAGCACATCGCCGGTACCGGTGAGCACCAGGCTGGTTTCCCGGTCAGCGACGATCATCATGGCTTCCAGCCGGCGCAGATATCGATCCGTGCGCCAGTCCTTGGCCAGTTCCACGCAGGCTCTGGTCAATTGATTGGGGTATTGTTCGAGCTTGGCCTCAAGCCGTTCAAACAGCGTCATGGCATCAGCCGTTGCACCGGCAAACCCGGCGATGACGTCGCCCTTGCCCAGTGGCCGGACCTTGCGGGCATTGGACTTGATCACGGTGTTGGCCAGGGAGACCTGGCCGTCTCCTGCAATCACCACGGTGTTTCCCTTGCGGACGGTGACAATTGTGGTTCCGTGCCAGAGACTGGCATCGCTGTTATGGGTCATGAATTAACTTTCAATTGCATTGTCTGCTACATAGGGTCAGGACCCTACTTGGGAACTGCCTATGGCCAATAAAAGACCCTGACCGGTTAATCAACCCATGGCTGGGGCCTTGCGTCCGCGTCGCAGCCTGCTAAAAGTCAGCGCCAACAGGCGCATTATGATGGAAGTTCACCATGCGAAAAGCCAGTATAGCACGCAAGACCAACGAGACCGATGTAAACGTCGAGGTTAACCTTGACGGATCCGGTCAACGCACCATTGCAACCGGCATCGGGTTTTTTGATCACATGCTGGACCAGTTGTCGCGTCACTCGCTGATCGACATGACGATCCAGACTGCCGGTGATCTGCACATCGACATGCATCACACGACCGAAGACACCGGAATTGCACTGGGCCAGGCCATATCCCGGGCCCTGGGCGAGCGCCGCGGCATTCGCCGGTATGGCCACAGCTATCTTGCCATGGACGAGGCGCTGACGCGTGCCAGCATCGATATATCCGGCAGACCGTTCCTGGTATGGCGTACCGAGTTCAGTGCCGACAAGATTGGCGTCATGGACACTGAGCTGTTCCGGGAGTTCTTTCAGGCGTTTGCGCACAATGCCGGTATGACCTTGCATATTGAAACGCTGTACGGCGTCAACAATCACCATATTGCGGAAAGTTGCTTCAAGGCTGTTGCGCGCGCCCTGCGCGACTGTATCGAGATTGATCCGCGCATGCCGGACCTTGTTCCGTCGACCAAGGGAACGCTGGGCGGCGAAGGATGACATCATGTTGACCTACACTGCCCACCGCCGAGTTGACGCGATCCTGCCCGACCAGGTCGATGACGGCAGCGACCTTGTGTTCATCAAGGACGGCTTTTCCTGGCCCGGTTTCCTGATACCGTTTTTCTGGATGATATGGCATCGCCTGTGGTTGCCGCTGGCCGGCTATCTGGTTGCTGTGGCGCTGCTCGCGCTGGCAGGCCACGTGGTGTTCTCCCTGCCGGATGGCCTGATGGCCAGCCTGGGCCTGCTGGCCAACCTGTTTGTCGGCCTCGAGGGAAACAATTTCCGGCGTAGCGCCCTGGCAAAACGCGGCTTTGAAGAGATTGCCGATATCGTTGCGGAAAATCGCGAAGAGGCATCTTACCGGTTTTTCGCCGCCCGGCTGTCAGACCAGAACGGATAGACCACTATGCGGGTTGCCATCATTGATTACGGCTCGGGCAATCTGCGCTCGGCCCAGAAGTCCTTTGAACGTGCTGCGTCGACGCTGGGCAACAACGCCAGCATTGAACTTGTCGACACGCCCGAACAGGTAGCGAGTGCCGACCGTGTTGTGCTGCCGGGTGTCGGCGCCTTCCCGGATTGTTATGACGGCATCCACGCCATTGACGGCATGTGGCAGGCCATTGAAGAACACTGCACCACGAAAGCCCGCCCGTTCCTGGGCATATGCGTCGGCATGCAATTGATGGCGACACGTGGTCTCGAGCACACGGTGACACCCGGTTTTGGCTGGATAAAGGGCGAGGTTGCGCGCATTGATGTCGGTGACAGCAATCTCAAGATTCCGCATATGGGCTGGAATACGCTGGACGTGACCCGGCCGCATGCGTTGTTGAACGGCATCGAAACCGGCCCGGACGGTCAGCACGCCTATTTTGTGCACTCCTATCACCTGCGTGCAGACGATGCGAGTGACGTGGTGGCAACCGCCCGCTATGGCGAAGCGATCACGGCCATGGTTGCCAGGGACAATATGGCGGGAACCCAGTTCCACCCGGAGAAAAGCCAGACCCTGGGTCTGGCCTTCATATCCAATTTCCTGACCTGGGCACCTTGAGGAACCCCTGAGCCATGATTCTTTTTCCCGCGATTGATCTCAAGGACGGCCAGTGTGTCCGCCTGAAACTAGGCGATATGAACCAGGCCACGGTGTTTGCCGATGACCCGGCAGCGCAGGCGCGCACCTTCCAGGAGCAGGGCTTTGAATACCTGCACCTGGTGGATCTGAACGGCGCGTTTGCCGGCACCTCGGTCAACGGCGATGCGGTTGAAGCCATACTGAAATCTGTCTCCATACCCGTGCAGCTTGGCGGCGGCATACGTGATCTGGATGCGATTGCCGGTTGGCTGGACAAGGGGATGGCCAGGGTCATTCTCGGCACGCTTGCGGTCCGCGACCCCGAGCTGGTGCGCCAGGCCTGCCGGGAATTTCCGGGCCAGGTAGCGGTGGGCATTGATGCAAAGGGCGGTCATGTTGCAGTTGAAGGCTGGGCGGAAAGCTCGACATTGAGCGTGCTGGAGCTGGCGTCCAGGTTTGAAGACGCAGGGGTTTCCGCCATCATCTATACCGATATTGATCGCGACGGCATTCTGGCGGGCCTGAATATCGAGTCCACGCTGGACCTGGCCGCTGCAACAAGCATTCCGGTGATCGCCAGCGGCGGGCTGGCGTCCATGGACGATATCAATCGACTGGCCAAAAAAGACTGTGCCGTGCTGGAAGGTGCCATCTCCGGCCGGGCGCTGTATGATGGCCGCATTGATCCGGCACTGGCACTGCAAACCCTGAAAGGCGCTGCTCATGCTTAAGGCGCGCATCATACCCTGTCTTGACGTGAAGGATGGCCGCGTCGTCAAGGGCGTCAATTTCGTCGACCTGCGCGATGCCGGCGATCCGGTAGAGATCGCCAAGGCCTATGACGCAGCCGGTGCCGACGAACTGTGCTTTCTGGATATCACGGCAACCCATGAGAACCGGGGCATAATATTTGACGTTGTCCGCCACACGGCCGAGCAATGTTTCATGCCGCTGACAGTGGGCGGCGGTGTGCGCACCACGGATGACATTCGCAAGCTGCTGCTGGCGGGCGCCGACAAGGTGTCGATCAACACTGCTGCGGTGAAGGATCCGGATTTCGTGGCTGAAGCTGCCCGTAAATTCGGATCGCAGTGCATTGTGGTCGCCGTCGATGCCAAGCGGGCAAGCGCTGACAACGAACCGCCGCGCTGGGAGATTTTCACCCATGGCGGGCGTGAGCCGACCGGCATCGATGCGATAGAGTTTTCCCGTAAGGTGGTGGCATTGGGGGCCGGCGAGATACTGCTGACCTCAATGGACAGGGACGGTACCGGCGACGGCTTTGACATCGAGTTGACACGGGCTGTGTCGCGCGCGGTCAATGTGCCGGTTATCGCATCCGGCGGTGTCGGAACGCTGCAGCACCTGGTGGACGGCATCAAGCAGGCCGAGGCCAGCGCGGTGCTTGCCGCATCTATTTTTCATTTCGGAACCTATACGATTTCCGAAGCCAAGCAATTCATGGCACAACAGGGCGTGCCGGTGCGGCTGGTGTGATCGCTGGCAAGTTAATTGGAGATGACAATGCAGACCCGGGACAAACTGAAGACCCTGGCTCGCCTTGAGGCAATTGTCGCATCGCGGGCAACTGCCGCTGACGGGGAAAAATCCTACACCGCCGGTCTTCTGGCCGCCGGGCCGGAAAAGTGTGCGCGCAAATTTGGTGAAGAAGCCATCGAACTCATCCTTGCATCGCAAGGCAGCAATGCAAATCACACAACGGCGGAAGCAGCAGATGTGCTGTATCATCTGCTTGTACTCTTAAGGGCAACAGGCGTTTCGCTGGATCAGGTAATGGACGAACTTGACGACCGGTTCCGGCAAAGTGGTCTGGAAGAAAAGGCGTCCCGCACGGCGGGTTGATATGGCTCCCATGGATCAGAACACATCACAACTTTCGCCCTATCGCATATTCACGCGAACCGAATGGGCGAAACTTCGCGCTGATACTCCGCTGACGCTGACGGCAGCCGAGGTCGAGGAACTGCGCGGCGTGAACGACCGTGTCAACCTGGATGAGGTTGTGGCCATCTACCTGCCATTGTCGCGCCTGCTCAACCTGTATGTGGCGGCCAGCCAGGACCTGTTCTCGGTCACCCAGAACTTTCTCGGTGGCAACAATCACAAGGTCCCCTATATCATCGGCATTGCCGGCAGCGTGGCGGGCGGCAAGAGCACGACGGCCAGGATCCTGCGCGGCCTGCTGGCGCGCTGGCCCAATCACCCGAAAGTGGCCCTGTTGCCGACCGATGGCTTTCTGCTGCCCAACGCCGTGCTCGAGCGGGACGGCCTGATGAACCGCAAGGGCTTTCCCGAAAGCTACGACCTGCCTGTCCTGCTGAAATTCCTGTCGGACATCAAGGCCGGCAGCCGCAATGTCCGCGCACCGGTGTATTCGCATTTCAGCTATGACATCGAGCCGGGCAAGCACATCACCATCGACCAGCCGGACATACTGATTGTTGAAGGTCTCAACGTGCTGCAGACCGGCAGGCCGCCGCGTGACGGCAAGGCCATACCGTATGTGTCGGACTATTTTGATTTTTCGATCTACATCGATGCAGATGAAAATGATCTGCGCACCTGGTATGTCAATCGCTTCTTCTCGTTTTGCGAGACGGCTTTCAAGGATCCCGCGTCATACTTTCACAGATATTCGAAACTGTCGGACGTGGAAGCCCGCGAAACCGCCACCCGGATATGGGAAACCGTCAACATGGCCAACCTGCGCGAAAACGTCCTGCCAACCCGCCAGCGCGCCGACCTGATACTGCGCAAGGGCCCGGACCACCTGATCAACTCGGTCTATCTGCGCAAGCTGTAGGCGAGAGTCTCAGGCGTTTGATCTGCAAGCTGCCCGGCAGTTTTCGTGCATGACATTTCCTGCCCCACTGTCGTCATCCTCGTGAAAACGGGGATTCATAGCCAGCAGCGGCAATATGCCCGCAGAAGGATGGATTCCCGCTTTCGCGGGAAAGACGAGGATGAGGAAACCGTATAGCTCGCCACGCCACCTGGCACCACTATCATTGCCATCGCAACAACACCCTAAAAGGTGTTGCTCTTGTTCCGTGAATCAAAGGGATCCAATGCCAGTGCGGACAATGTACCCGGTGAGAGATGGATTCCAGCCTTCGCTGGAATGACGAAGTAGAACGTCTGGTCCGGGTCAAAGAACGGCCTGAGCGAAGCGAAGAAAGCTGTTCGACCAGCAAAGACAACGGCCTGAGCGAAGCGAAGAAAGCTGTTCGACCAGCAAAGACAACGGCCTGAGCGAAGCGAAGAAAGCTGTTCGACCAGCAAAGACAACGGCCTGAGCGAAGCGAAGAAAGCTGTTCGCACCACAGGGAATCCTCTAAGATTCACCCTTCTCACCCGGCTCTCTACCAAATGCAGGCATAACCTCTAACCGGCTGTCACGCGTACCAGCCCCTCGCGAACCAGATGGCGAGCGAGCAGTAAAGCTGATTGCTCATCAATTCCCTCAAGCTCGCAGGCTCTGAAGGACCGGCGTTCGACTATGTCGCGGATAACCGGTTCAACGGTCAGAGGAAGGTCGAGCCGGCGGCCGGCATAATAGAGGTGGACCTCATGCTGGCAGGTCTGCACCGACGGTTCGATCCACGCCGGCACTTCCAGCACTGTTTCGGCTGCCACGTCGTCTACCGCCGCTGGATCAGCGGCAAACAGGTTGAGCTTGTCGGGTGGTCGCGAGGCGTTGAAGTGATGTTCGAGCGGATCCAGGTTCCACGCCTGAGCGACCTGCGCTAATACAGTCTCCAATGCGCCCTCGAAGCTGTCGCCGCCATCGGCACGCGGTCCGATAGCTGTTGCCGAACGCCATATATTGCCGTCACCCTCTTCCGCGAGGCCTCGTATCACCGCCGCGAAAACCTGCTGGGCGGCATCAATCCGGCGATACACAGTAACACCGACAGTCATGTGCAGTGATACGCAATCACGTGTCTCGGCTCCATGCCAGCAGCCACGCGGAATATAGAGTACATCGCCGGCGCGCAGGACGGTGTCTATGGCAGGGTTAATGTCCGGCCGCACGGCACCACTAGCGCTTTCTCCCTCCAGCAGCAGCGGTTGGTGGCGTTCGTCCCAGACTTTCCAGTGCTTTTCACCTTCCAACTGCACAATGAAGACATCGTGCACGTCAAAGTGGATGTCAAAGCCATAAGAGTTTGTTGGTGTCAGATATGCGTTGAACTGGATCGGGTGACCAATTTCACGTTCCAGCCGGCGCCCGATGACATGTCGCGACAGGCCTGCATGTTGACTAGAACCCTGGTGGACACGCGTACGACAGACCCGGCCATTGCTGCCGCAACACGCGATTACCTCGCCGCGATACAGGACGAATTTGCCGCCGCCTTTGTCGCCGCCCAGAACGCGGGCGAGCTGTCAGCCGATGCAGACCCCAACCGCCTGGCCCGCCGTTT
>SWCD01007990.1_pt1 | contig 16791 bp, 14 predicted proteins | sample 4693011 | NCBI WGS metagenome assembly SWCD01 (sample SAMN10267278, study PRJNA491770) | bioreactor metagenome | isolation source: DHS bioreactor inoculated with marine | place: Japan: Omine Ridge, Nankai Trough | reverse complement strand
CGTTGTACTTCCTCGGGAGTACGGCGGCGTTGATCTCCATCGGCGCCATCACCGTGACCCTCTTCCTCGGAGGGTGGACGCTCTTCGGGTTGGAGAACCTGGGCGGCTCGTTCGCCTGGATCACTCAACTCGCGATCTTCGCGGTGAAGCTCCTCGCACTGCAGTTCTTCTTCATCTGGGTGCGCTGGACGGTTCCGCGTTTCCGGTACGACCAGCTGATGCGGCTGGGCTGGGAAGTGTTCCTGCCCCTCGGGCTCCTGAACATCCTGGTCACCGGCGTTCTCATGCTGATCAACAAGGTGTGACATGACTTACAAACTCGTAGAACGGCCGGAGTTGACGCTGTCGGAGAGGATCTACCTCCCGGCGATCGTCAAGGGACTCGGTCTGACGCTCAAATACTTCTTCAAGCGGAAGAAGTTCACGAGAGAGTACCCCGAAGAGCCCACGACGGTGCCCGAGGGGTACCGGGGACTCCCGGCGCTCGTGAAGGACGACGAAGGACGGGTGAAGTGCGTGGCCTGCTCCATGTGCGAGTGGGTCTGTCCCCCCGAGGCGATCCGGATCATTCCGGGTTCGCTCGAGGAAGGGAACCCGGTGGAGAAGGGGCCGAAGGAATTCGATCTCGACACCCTTCGCTGCATCTTCTGCGGCCTCTGCGAAGAGGCCTGTCCGGAGGAGGCCATCTTCCTCACGGACCAGTACGAATTCTGCGGTCAGACGCGCGAGGAGATGGTTTTCCACAAGGAGAAGCTCCTCGAAATCGGCGGAACCCGGGCCAAGGGCATCAAGAAGTGGAAGAAGGAGTCGGAAGCCGGCTTCCACCGCAAAGGCCCGATCAGATAGATCGAGTTAAGACGTAAGGGCAAGGAACCGGTCGCGCTTTGCGACCAACCCAGGCTTTTGACCTAGACGGTGGACGGGCTCATGGAACCCTTCTCCCAGACGCTGCTCGCGGCGGCAGGAGGCCAAGCGGTGGCCTTCTATGCCTGCGCAGCCATTACCATCGCGGCGGCCATCCTCATGGTGGTCGCGAAGAACCCCGTCGCGGGCGTGTTGTGGCTCGTGCTGGCCTTTATCGGGCTGGCGGGGATCTTCGTAACGCTTCAGGCCTACTTCCTGGCCGTGATCCAGGTGCTCGTCTACGCGGGTGCGATCATGGTGCTCTTCCTCTTTGTCATCATGCTCCTCGACTTGAGGCGTGAGGACATCGCGAAGATGGGACTGCCGAAGCTGCCGTTCGTGGGCGTGGTTGCCGCGGTGCTCTTCTTCGTGGCGCTCTTCATGGTGCTTCGGGCGAGCCGGCCCTTCTTCGAGATGCCGGTGGCCGACCTTCTCGTGCCGCCCGCGGAAACCGGAGACTCGGTCCGGCAGGTGGGGCTCGCGCTCTTTCAGCAGTGGCTCCTGCCCTTCGAGGTCACGAGCGTCCTTCTCCTGGCCGCCATCGTCGGTGCGGTGGCCCTGACCAAGAAGAAGCTCTAGGAGGTCGGCATGGAGATCCACATCGCACACTACCTGATCGTGGCCGGCATTCTCTTCTCCATCGGCCTCGTGGGCGTGGTGGTCCGGCGAAACGCCATCATCGTGCTCATGTGCCTGGAGCTCATGCTGAACGCGGCGAACCTCTCGCTCGTGGCCTTCAGCAAGATGCACGGGAACATGCAGGGCCAGATTTTCGTGTTCTTCTCCATCACGGTGGCGGCGGCGGAGGCGGCAGTCATGCTCGCCATCATCATCGCCGTGTTCCGCCAGCGGCAGTCCGTCAATGTTGACGACATGGACCTGATGCAGGGATAGACCGCATGGACGACAAAACGGTCGCGACCCTAGCCTATGTGATCCTGTTCGCCCCCTTCGCGGCGGCGATCCTGATCACTCTGTTCACCCGGAAGTCCAAGGGACTCTCGGCGTTCCTCTCGGTGGGATCGGTGGTTGCCGGCGGCATTCTGTCGCTGGTCCTCCTGTTCGACCAGATCGCCAAGGGCCCCGGCGCTCCGCCCACGATTCTCGAGTTCGAGTGGGCGGCGGCGAACGACGGCGTCATCGGAGCAATCGTCTTCCACATCGGCGTGCAGGTGGACTTCATTTCGGTGTTGATGTCCACCGTCGTCGGCGTCGTGGGGTCGTGCATCTTCGTATACGCGCTCGGGTACATGAAGGGGGACGAGGGCTGGTCCCGGTTCTTCGCGAAGTTCGCCTTCTTCGCCTTCTCGATGCTGGGGATCACCTACTCCACCAACTTCGTCCAGATCTTCATCTTCTGGGAGTTGGTGGGTGTCTCCTCCTATCTGCTGATCGGCTACTTCTACGAGAAGCCGTCGGCGGCGGAGGCGGGCAAGAAGGCGTTCATGACGAATCGCATCGGCGACTTCGGCATGACCCTCGGCATCCTGCTGCTCTTCTTCGCCGTGCGCGATGTCTTCGGCGCCATCGATGCGCTCTCCTTCGAGAACCTGAAGGAGATCTTCATCGACGACGCCAAGCGGGCGATGCTCTTCGACGCGATGGGCTGGAAGGCCGGCGTGGCAGCGTTCCTGATCTTCGTCGGCGCCATGGGCAAGTCCGCCCAGTTCCCGCTGCACGTCTGGCTGCCGGACGCCATGGAAGGACCGACCCCGGTCTCCGCCCTGATGCACGCCGCCACCATGGTCGCGGCGGGCGTCTACATGGTGGTCCGGGTGTTCTGGCTCTTCGCCTGGGCCGAGAACGCGATGTTGGCGATGGCCTACATCGGAGGCATCACCGCCTTGATGGCGGCCACCATCGCCATCACCCAGAATGACATCAAGAAGATCCTCGCCTACTCGACCCTCTCGCAGCTCGGTTACATGGTCATGGCCTGCGGGATGATGGGCGCCGGCGCCGGGATGTTCCACCTCGGCACGCACGCCTTCTTCAAGGCCCTGCTCTTCCTGGGCGCGGGTTCCGTGATCCACGCCTGTCACACCAATGACATCTGGGAGATGGGCGGGCTCGCAAAGAAGATGAAGCATACGACCTGGACCTTCCTCGCGGGGACCCTGGCGCTGGCCGGGATCTTCCCGCTGGCGGGGTTCTGGTCGAAGGACGAGATTCTCGCGGCGTCCCACCACGTCGCTCCGCTCTACTGGGTCGGCGTGGGCGTCGCGTTCCTCACCGCCTTCTACATGGGCCGATGCGTTTTCACCGTGTTCTTCGGCAAGTACCGGGGTCACGGTCACCCGCACGAGTCACCGGCGGTGATGTGGGTGCCGCTCGCGATCCTGGCCATCGTCTCCATCTTCGGCGGCTGGCTCGGCGCGCCGGCCAACCTGAACCCCTTCGGCGAGCACGGCCTGCAGAGTTACCTGCTGGTCGCCTACCCGATGATGGAGGGCGGTCACCAGGTGGCGCACTGGCCCCTGGAACACGGCCACATGGCCGAAAAGCTCCACCTGGACGTGGCCACCATCGGGACGCTTGTGGCGGTCGCCGGGCTGATCGTCAGCTTCTTCTTCTACGGGAGTAAGAAGTTCTCCGCGGAGAAGGCGAAGAAGGCGTTCGGGCCCATCTACACGGTCGTTTCCAGCAAGTACTACATCGACGAGTTCTACCTGTTCCTCGTCCGGTTCGTGCAGCAGGGGATCGCCAACATCTGCAGCCTGGTCGAGCAGCACATCATCATCGGCATCTTCATCAACGGCATCGCCGGCGGCTCGAAGGAAGCCGGCGACAAGCTTCGGAAGATGCAGACCGGCCGCGTCAGTTCGTACGTCACGATGGCGCTCGCCGGTGTCACGCTGCTGGTGTTCTTCTTCGTCGTCAAAGAGATCTGGGCTTAGGAGAGCGCGATGTCACTCGCAACCCTGATCATTCTCGTACCTGCGCTCACGACCGTGCTCCTGTTCTTCGTTCCGGCGAAGAAGGTGATGGTCGTCCGCTGGTTGGCGGTGGCCGGCGCGGCCGCCACGGTCGTCCTGTCCATCACCATGATGGCCACCTACGACCGGGCCGCCGGGGGCTGGCAATTCACGCAGGTCGTCACCTGGGTAGAGGAACTCGGGATCTCCTGGAACGTGGGCGCCGACGGCATTTCCGTCGTGATGCTGATGCTCACGTCCCTCGTGATCCTGGCCGGTGTGCTGGTCTCTTTCCGAACCACGGACCGGGTCAAGGAGTTCTACATCCTCCTCATGGCCCTGGTGACGGGCGTGTTCGGGGTTTTCGCCGGCCGCGACATGTTCTTCTTCTACTTTTCCTATGAGCTCGCGGTCATCCCCATGTACCTCCTGATCGGGGTCTGGGGTTCCACGAACAAGGAATACGCCACGATGAAGCTCACGCTGTTCCTCACAGCGGGAGCGGTCGTGGCGCTGGTGGGTTTGCTGCTGCTCTACTTCCACACGAAGGAGTTCTTCGACGCCAACCCGGCGATGCTGGCGGCCTTCCAGGCGGAGTTCCCGGACTTCAAGGAGGCGACGTCCAGTTCCTTCAACCTGCTGCAGGTGCAGTACGCCGTGAAACACGCCATGGAGATGGGGGGCCCCGCGAGCCGGGAGTTCTTCTCCCTCTCCTTCCAGCTCTGGGTCTTCCCCCTGATCCTGCTCGGGTTCGGGGCCATCGCGCCCATGTGGCCGCTGCACACCTGGTCACCGGGCGGCCACGCCGCGGCGCCCTCCGCCGCCTCCATGCTGCACGCCGGCGTGCTGATGAAGCTCGGCTCCTACGGCATCATCCGCATCGGCCTGACCTGCCTGCCGGAAGGCGCCGTCAAGATCCTGCCGATCGTCGCCGCGCTTTGCATGATGAACATCATCTACGGCGGCATGGTGGCGATGGCCCAGCGGGACATGAAATTCATCGTCGGCTACTCGTCGTCGAGCCACATGGGTTATGTGCTCCTGGGCATCGCCTCGATGAACGTCATCGGTCTGAACGGCGCGGTGTTCCTGATGTTCGCCCACGGCATCATGACGGCCCTGGCTTTCGGTCTCATCGGGTGGTTCTACGATCAAACGCACACCCGAATGCTCTCTGATCTGGGAGGTCTGGCGAAACAGATCCCGTTCATCGGGGTGGCCTTCACCATCATGGCCCTGGCCTCGGCGGGGTTGCCGGGGTTCGCCAACTTCGCCTCGGAGTTCATGGTGCTCGTCGGTTCCTGGCAGAAGGCGGTTTCCGGGCACGCCGGCGCGGGGTGGTTCTACCTCTACACCGTTCTCGCGGTGTGGGGCATCGTGATCAGCGCGACCTACCTCCTCCGGGCCGTGCGGTGGGCGTTCTTCGGCCCGCTGAACCCGGCCTGGGAGGGAAAGATCAAGGACGCGAATACCTGGTTCTGGAAGTTCCCGTTTCTCTTCCTGATCGCGGCCCTGGTCATCTTCGGCTGCTACCCGAAGCTGCTCACTGACGTCATCGGCACCGGAGTGGAGCCGATTGCCACGATCCTCGAGAACGCTCGTCAAGCCGTAGCGGGGATGAAGTAATGGATGGCATGAACCTTCACCTGATGCTGCCGGAGATCTACCTGACCCTGCTGGGCCTGGTGATCCTGGTCGCGGACCTCTATACCTCCCCGGAGCGTCGTTTCCGCCTGGGCTGGTGGGCGGCGGGCGGCCTGACCGTCCTGGCGGTCTGGCTCTTCCTGACGGAAACGCCCAAGATCACCAGCTTCGCGGCCTTCGGCCTCTACCGCGTGGACGGCTTCGCGCTCCTGATGAAGAAGATCTTCGTCATGACGGGGATCCTCGTCTCGGTGATGAGCGTCGGCTACCTGAAGCACTACGGCCGCGGCCCGGGCGAGTTCTTCAGCGTCGTGATCTTCGCGCTGATCGGCATGTTCATGGTCGCCAGCGTGAACGACTTCATGTCGCTCTTCGTCTCGCTGGAGCTGGTCACCCTGTCCTTCTTCATCCTGGCCGCCTACCGCCGGCACGACAAGCTCTCCGGTGAGGCGGGTATCAAGTACATCATCATCGGGGCCATGGCCGCCGGCCTGATGCTCTTCGGGATGTCGTTCATCTATGGCGCCACCGGCGAGGTCCGGTTCATGCACCAGGTGGTGAACCCGGACGGCACCTCGCAGATGATGTTCCTCTCGGACACCGTGGCCGGGCTCTCCGGCGAGTGGCAGATGACCGCGCTCTTCGGCTTCACCCTGCTCCTGGTCGGTCTGGGCTTCAAGGTCGCCGCGGTCCCGTTCCACACCTGGGTCCCGGACGTCTACCAGGGCGCCCCGACCCCGGTCACGGCCTTCCTTTCGGTGGGCTCCAAGGCCGCGGGCTTCGTGCTGATCGTCCGCGTGATCACCCTCGTCGTGCCCACGGTCTTCCCCGACGTCGATACGGCCATGGTCAGCCAGTTGACGTCGCTCTTCGCCCTCATCGCCGGCCTGACGCTCTTTTACGGAAACCTCGCGGCCATCCCGCAGCGAAACATCAAGCGCCTGATGGGTTTCTCCTCCATCGGCCACGCCGGCTACCTGCTGCTCGGCGTCGTCGCGGTCCTGGCCATGAAGGCCAGCGGCGAGAACACCATGACCGGCGTGTCGGCCATCGCCTTCTACCTCTTCGCCTACGTCTTCACGAACATGGCGATGTTCATCGGGATCGTGATCTTCTCCGCGGGCACGGAGAACAGCCACCAGATCGACGACTACGCCGGTCTCGGCAAGCGCGCGCCGCTCCTGGCGCTCTGTCTGACCATCGCGCTGCTCTCCCTGGCCGGCGTCCCGCCCCTCGCGGGGTTCTTCGGGAAGTTCTATCTCATCTCGTCGGTGGTGGAGGCTTCGCGGCTCGACGGCTTCGGCGGACTGCTCGTCCTGGCCGCCGTGGGCGCGGTCAACGTCGTGGTGTCCATGTACTACTACCTCTGCGTGGTGAAGCGCATGTACATGATGGAGCCGACGTCCGACGAGCCGATCTCCATGGCCTCCCCGGTGAAGATCGCACTCCTGGCCTGCGTGGTGATGATCGTCGTGATCGGGATCTTCCAGGGGCCGTTCGTGACGATGGCGAAGAGTGTGACGGACACGCTGGGGATGTAGGGGCACCTACCCCAACACGCTGCCGCCTGTAGCGGGGGCGGGCGAAGGCGCTTCGCTGTTCGCCAAAAACAACACCGGGAGTCCTTTTTGGAGGGCCGACCGCCGTGTCGGCCTCGTTCAGCAATCCATCTGCGTTCCCCTTGGGATTGCGGGGTCGGGCGCCCTCCTGAGCTGTTCAAGCAGCGTCCAACTCCCCTTGCCGCGCCCCCCTTGTGATTGCGCGTTGGCGCCCCCCCCAGTCCGTTCCCTTTCTCCCTCGGAGGATCTTCTGGCCGAAGGCGTCGATCGCCCCGGCGAGGTCGGCCTCGGTCGAGGCGCTGTTGGTCGTCACGTCCACCACGATCGCCACCGGGGGGAGCTTGCCGTCCGGTCCTTCGGCCGCCGCCGTCGCCCGCTCGAGGAGGCTTGCCAGGCTCCCGCCGCCCCGCACCACCACCTGCCGGGCATTCGGCAGGGCGCCCGCAAACGACAGGGTCTCGAGAATGATGAGGATCGCCGCCATCCGCGTGAGCCGTCCCGTCGTGTCCGCTCCGATCTCCGGCGTATCGCCGGTTCATCGAGGCTATACCGGATTGACACCACGTCCAGTCGGCTACAATCAGGGAACCATGGCCGAACTGAGAATTCGACGGGACGGCGCCATCCGCGTGCCGGAGGAGATGTACGATGCGCTGGGGATGTTCCCGGGCACGAAGATCAACGTGACCCTTCAGGGTGGGAAAATCATCATCGAGAAGGTGGCTCTGGCCGAGGACCCCTTCGCCAAGGCCGCCGAGGGCCCCGATCTCGGTGCCCTCGACAAGATCCAGGAGAAGAACCGGGAGGCCGCCCAGAGAGCGAGAGAGCGCTTCAAGGAACTCATGGCGAACCCGCCGGAGATCAAGCCGGAGGACAATCCCGACCTCTGGCGCTGAAAAACAACACCGGGAGTCCTTTCCGGCCGGGGGCAGGCTGGGGGGTGGGACTCTGTTTCTCGGATCAAGGAGTAGGAAAACGGAATCAGAGGGGCGCACCGACCCGCAAGCCCAAGGGGGGCGTGGCAGGGTTGATGGACGCCTTTGGCAAGGCCGAGGCGCAATCCCGGGGGGGGAGGCGGGAACGTGGGAGTGGACGGGCCTCGAAGACCTGCGGTCAGGTCGAGAGCCGCTCCTCGGCGAACGGGTCGGCGGTGTTCGAGTAGCCGCGCACCTCCCAGAAACCGGGGCGGTCCTCGGAGATGAATTCGATCGAGCGGATCCACTTGGCGCTCTTCCAGCTGTACTTGTGCGGCACGACCAGGCGCACCGGGAAGCCGTGTTCGGGGGTGAGAGGCTCGCCGGCGAGGCTGTCCGCCAGGAGCACGTTGGGCCGACGCACGTCCTCGATCGCGAGGTTCACGGTGTAGCCGCCGTCACACTGGATGAAGACGAACTTCGCCTCCGGCAGCGGCTTCACGCGAAGCAGGATCCGCTGAAACGACACCCCTCCCCAGGCCAGATCGAAGCGCGTCCAGGTTGAGACACAGTGGAAGTCGGAGGGTCGGACGTCCCGCGGGAGCATCGAGAATTCGCGGTAGTTGAACGAGAGGGGTGTTTCCACCAGACCACCGATCCTGAGTTCCCAGGATTCGGCGTCGAAATGAGGGACGGAGCCCACGTGCAGGATGGGAAGTTCGGTCGTCAGGTATTGGCCCGGGGGCAAGCGGTCCTTCTTGTCTGGCATGCGGGGATTGTATGTCCGGAGGCTCAAAGGCGAAGCAAAAGAGGTTCGAGCGATCGTTTGTTCAGTACGGGATTCGATTCTCATTTGTGACTGACCGGCGGGCAACCTACAATCCCCTCCGTTCCCGATAATCTTGGATCCACTGCAACCAGGCGGGCATGAACGTGAAAAAGGACGAGCGTCTAGAGCAGATCCTCAAGCACGCGGCGCAGGTCTTCTATGACAAGGGCTACGACCGCGCCTCGATCCGCGACATCGCGCGGCAGGCCGACATGAGTCTGGCGGGTCTTTACTACTATTTCCGGTCGAAGGAGGAGCTGCTCTTTCTCATTCAGAAGCACGTTTTCACGGAGCTGCTACGGAATGTCCGCAGCGAAATCGCGGCCATCTCCGACCCAGTCCGCCAGCTCGAGATCTTCATCGCCAATCACCTGACCTACTTCATCGACAACCTCGTCGAGATGAAGGTCCTGAGCCACGAGTACGAGTGTCTGAAGGGCGACTACCGCGAGAGCATCACCGCTCTGCGCCGCGAGTACTACAAGGTGGCCGAGGGGATCGTGACCAGCATCGTGACGGACCGTCAGGGCTCCGAGGTGGTTCCTCGCATCGCGGTGCTCGGCCTGTTCGGGATGATGAACTGGCTCTACACCTGGTACCGACCGAGCGTGGACGGAACCGCGGCCCAGGTGGCGGCCCAGATGAGTGGACTCTACCTGAAGGGTCTCACCTCGGCCTGATGGGCACGGTCGTCGTTCTCGATGGAGAGGCCTTCGAGCCCGAGGATGCCCGGATCTCCGTCTTCGACCACGGCTTCCTGTTCGGCGATTCGGTCTACGAGGTGGTTCGCACCCGGCACGGCCGCCCGTTCCTGCTGGATCCGCACCTGGCCCGGCTCAGGAGCAGCGCCGAGGAACTCTACCTCGAGGTGCCGTATACCGACGACGCGCTGCGGGAGGAGGTCCGGCACGCGCTCGAACTCGCCGGCAACGGGGAATCCTACGTCCGGATCATCCTGACCCGCGGCGTGGGGGAGCTGGATCTGCACCCCAGAAGCTGCGAGAAGCCCACGCTCATCCTGATCGCCGGGCCGCTCAAGGTTCCGCCGGAGAGCGCCTACCGGACCGGGATCCGCCTGGCCATCGTGGGGCGGCGGCGTCACGACCCGCTCGCCCTCTCGCCCACCGCCAAGACCGGCAACTACCTGAACAACGTCCTGGCCATCGTGGAGGCCCGCCGGCGCGGCGCGGACGACGCGGTGATGTTGAACGCCGACGGCTACCTCACGGAAGGGACGACCGCGAACGTCTTCTTCGTGAAGGACGGCGTGGTTCGGACGCCCGAGCTCCTCTCCGGCATTCTCGAGGGCATCACCCGCGGTCTGGTGATCAAGCTGCTTGCCGGGGAGGGCATCAGCTGCGTGGAGGGACTCTACACCGGAGATGACCTCCGCGCCGCGGACGAGGCCTTCATCACCTCCACCACGCGTGACGTCATGCCGGTTCGCGAGGTGGACGATGCGGCGATCGGCACCGGTTGCCCCGGGCCGACGGCCGTGCTCCTCAGGCGGCTGATCGCCGCCCTCTGATCACACCACGCTCATCCGCCGGGCGGTCACCAGCGAGTAGATGATGAGGGGCAGGGCGATCGTCAGCATCAGGACGAGCGACAGCGACGCCACGTTCGCCTCGTAGGCGGTGTGCACCCAGGTATAGATCTTCATCATCGCCGTGCGATTGCCGGACTGGATCAGCACGATAGTGTCCAGCTCGCGCAGCGAGAAGACGAACCCCAGCACGAACCCCGCGGCGATCCCCTTGGCGGTCAGCGGGGAGACCACCGAGAGCATTCGGCGGAGTCCTCCCGCCCCGGCCACGGCGGCCACCTCCTCGTAGCGGCGATCCAGGCGTTTCACGCTGGTCATGACCGCGGCGAGGGCGAACGGCAGGTACTTCCCGGCCATCATCAGCACGACGATGCCCCACGTGTCGTAGATCAGGTTGTGCCGGTTGGCGTTCTCGAGCCAGGTGTGATTCCAGGTCCGGATCAGCCCCGATCCGAAGAGGATGGGGCCGAAGGCGAGGGGGAGAAACGCGAGACAGAAGACGAGGGCCTCCCGGCGGGGGCCGCGCCGCGCCGCGTGGTGGCCGATGACCGTGGCGAGAAGCACCATCAGGAGCGCAGCCAGCCCGGAGTACATCAGGCTGTTCAAGAGGTCGGGCAGTCCGCCGTCGGTGGCCGGCGCCATCGAGCGCTTGAGGTTCCCGATCAGGTCGTGGTTTCGGCCGATGGCGTCCAGCACGGTTTGCCGGAGGGGGACTCCCACGGAGAGGAGCAGGACTCCGGTGAGGAGCAGGAACCCGCCCGCCCGGAGCATGAACTTTGTGGTCGGACTCGCGCCGTCCTCGATGTCGCGGGGGCGGCGGTGACCGCTGGTGACCGTGGAGTAACTGCCCTTTCGAAGGAGCAGCGCGATCAGGATCAGGAGCCCGATGGAGAAGACCGCCACCGGCGCGCAGAGCGCGGCGGCCTCCCTCCGGCCGGCCTGCTGCTGGTAGTTCGTGGAGAACGCGGAGAAGGCCTCGAAGGTGTACGCGTTCACCCTCTCCCTCACCGGGAAGATCGTGGACAGGTAGTCCACGACCGAGAAGTCGGAGATGCTGAAGAGGAAGACGAAGAGCATCCCCGCCAGGATCCCCGGCGCCGCCAGCGGCAGGGTCACGCGGAGAAACGCGCGGAAGGGGCCGACGCTGACGCGGGCCGCTTCCTCGAGTCCGGCGCCGATCTCGAGGAACCCCTTCCGGGCGAAGAGCACGACGAAGGGGAAGTAGGAGAGGCCGAAGAGGAAGGCGGCTCCGGGGACTCCTCCGAGCGCCCGGGTGAAGCCTTCCGCCGTGGGGTTCTCACCGGCCGGGTAGAGGAACTGCGTCCAACCCATCGTCATCAGGAGGGGGGGCAGGACCAGCGGCAGGATGTAGAGGGAGGAGAAGATCGCCCGGCCGGGGGTCTTGACCCGCGTGGAGAAGAAGGCGTACGGCAGTCCGATCAGCGTCGCCAGGAGCGTCGCCAGAAACGCCAGCTTCAGGGAGGTCCAGAGGACGCCGAGGCGGTATGCCGGCGCGAAGACGGTGATGTAGTGCTTGAAGGTGAGGCCGCCCTCCGCGGAGAGGAAGGAGTCCGCGACGACGTAGAGGACGGGGATGATGCAGAGGATCGCGAGAAGCACGAAGGCGCCGACGAGAACTGATCGCATCCGGTTCACCTCGAAACGTCGCGCGCCGTATAAGTGTCTGACCCGCCCGGGGTGGAATTGACACCCGGGAGAGTGCCTGCTAAAGCAGAACGGAATGGATTCTAGCAGAGGAAGCTTTTCAATGCGGAACAAAGCCACGCTTCTGGCCCTGGTCCTCGCCTTCGCCGCCTGCGGTTCCGGCGCGGAGAAGGCGGCCTTCGACCGGTACGAGCGGTCCGTCAGCGATTTCCTGACCGAGGAGGCGGGGCTCCGGGCGCTCTACGACGAAGAGTATCAGAACATGGCGACCTACGGCCGCCAGGAGAGCTTCGATCGCCTGGTGCGCCAGAAGATGATCCCCTTCTATCACGAGATGGCCGCCGGGATCGCGAAGGTCGAGCCGGAGGGCGAGCGCCTGAAGCAGATCCACGCCAAGCTCATCGAGTACGTGGGCCTCCGCGAGGAATTGTTCGAGCTCGACACCCAGGCCGCGAAGTTGAGCGATCTGGAACAGCCCGCTCTGGACCGCCTCAACAAGGCCATGACCGAGCGGGACAAGCACACGCGGGCCTTCAGCGAGTCGCTGCTCGCCAAGCCGAAGATGAACCAGAAGCTCGCCGGGCTCTTCGGCCCGGAGCAGCAGGCGGCCCTGTCCGTGGTGCAGAACCTGAGCGCGGTCAGGAACGGCGAGGTGCCCGCCGCGGACCTTCTCAAGTACATGGACGAGCAGATCGATCCCTTTTACTCGGAGCTGGTCCGGAAGCTCTCCGACTTGAGTGGGGAGGGGATGGACGAGGAGGTCCTCAGGGTGGCCAAGGCGTACGTCGGTTCGACGATGGCGCTCTTCATCTCGGTCCGGGAAGTCGCGGAGCTTCGCCCCAAGATGCTCGAGGAACTGGTCCCCCTCCGGGAGCGCTACCAGAACCTCCTCACCGTGACCGGGGAGCGCTTCGAGGAGTACCGGGAGGCGGCCAAGTCCTACCGGGACAGCTTGCGGTGACCCCATAGGCGTCTCAAACCGCGTCCATCCACCCTTCCCCGTCCCCCTTGGTTCTGCTGGTTGGCGCTCCCCCCCCCTCGATCCGTTTTCCTTCTCTTGAATCCGAGAAGCGGCGCCGACGGCGCGGCGCCCTCCATCGTGGGATCGGCCGCTCTCCCCCCACGGAATGTCTGGTTTTTCCCGGAATGTCAGACCTGACCCCGGAAATCGGCCCCCGAGTCCCCGGGCCAGTGACCTGGTTTGGAGCGACAGGCACGCCCCGCCGCTCCGGCACGGCCCGGAGACCTGAGGGCCGGGTATTGTGAACGGAGAGCGCTCCCTCCTGGTTCAGATCATTCGCTCGAGGTCTCGAACCGCCCGCAGCCCTTGCCGGGTCGTTTCTCGTCTCGGGGCGGGTGCGCTAGAATGCCTCCTTCGCCTGCGGTGGGAAGACGGACGGGCCGCCCCGGCTCCGTCGTCGCGGCCTGCTCGCGGGTGCCGAGGACTCGTCCATGTACAAGAGCTCCTGCAGCAAGTGTGGCCAGCGCATCCGCTTCAAGGACCAGGTCGCCGGCAAGTGTCGCGAGTGTGGCGAGCCGGTCCCGGTACCCGATCCGGTGGAGGACGAATCCCCCCGGGCCCCGGCGACTCCACCCCTCCCACCGGCTGTGACACCGGAGGCGGTTGCACCCTCCACACCGCCGGTGGCGTCCGCCACGTCAGGTGGTCCAACCATCTTCCAGGCGTTCGTCTGGGGCGGCTTCGCCGCCGCCTGGGGCGGCCTGTTCGCCCTCATCGGCAAGCTTGTGAGCGGGAGCCCGGAAGCGCCCGAGGTGCACGATCCCCTCCACGGATCGTCGAGTCCCGCGGAGATGAACGAATTCGTGGACGCCTTGCTGGCCACGGGGCGGGAGGCTCTGGCCCACGACGAGGCCCTCGTAGGGAAGATCTTCCTGCTGATGATTGCGACCTGCGCGCTTGCGCTCGTAGGTGCAGGGGTCTACGTGATCCTGACACGAAAGCGCTATCAGGTTGCGCCCCCGGGCTGGCGAACCGCTCTGGCGATCGCCTTCTTCGCCATCCCCCCGGTGGTCCTCAGTATCGGGGTCAGCGCGAAGGAAGAAAGCCTGCTGCACGGTGCCCCGGTCGTGGCGGGACTTTCGAACGAAAACACTTCGCCGCATGTCGTCTCCCCGGGAACACGCGTCAAGGTGGAGATCCCGGTCTCGATGCAGTCCTTCTTCGGGTACCACGAGGTGAGCCGATTCTCGCTGGATGGCTCCCAGGCGCTGCTCCCGGACGGAAGCCGCGAACCGATCGAGCTTGGCGATCCGGGCATGAGCAGCGGCGGTCGCAAACCCGGCAAGACCGATCTCATTCCGCTGATGGAGATGGTGGAACCCAGGGCATCCGTGACCGTACCCGCGGATCCCCGGCTCCGCGGTGCGATCATCGGGATATCGGTCTCGGGAACGCTGGATCTCATCCCGGAAGGCTCGAGGCAGGTCTCGATGTCGAAGGACTACCAGGCGGCCGCGACCTTCCGGGTGGCGCGAGAGGCCGAGGTCGAGTTCAGCGGGAACTATCTCCTGGTCTCTGAGCGGCTGTCGACCAACGTCTACATGTCCTTCATCGTGGCCGCGCTGGTCCTTCTGGGGATCCTCATCTTCAGCCCGTCCACACCCGCCGTGAAGCCGGTCGAGACTCCTGCTGAGTGAGCGGCCCCGCTGCTACCGGACCTCGTCTTCGGGTTCGGCTCTGGGCGTGAAATCCATCCGCTTCCGGATCGACGGCTCATCGAGCATCTCGCGCAGGACGGCAAGGCGGCGCAGGTTTTGCCACTCCTCGATCAGGATATCCCGGCCTTCGGCGATGCGGGATTCGTCGGGGGCGGTCACACTCCTCGCTCGCACGGCCGCCACGGTTCGATCTCTCGGGAGGACGGCGACCAGGTACGTCTCCGGTGGGATCGACTCCTCGATCAGCCGGGCGTACAGGACGATCAGCGGCGGGAGAGCCTCTCCCGACCCCTTTCGCCAGTCGATGCCCGTGGGCCTGGGGATGGGTTGGCGATCGAGGAGGTGTCGGCGGATGTACAGGGGGCGCAGAACGGGGATGTTGAGGGCGTAGAGTCCATGGCTCTCGCCAAAGGCCTTCATGGCCCGCGGTGACTCGATGGCGGACAGCTCTGCCTCGAGCTTCTTCGCCGCGGCGATCATCTTCAGGTCGGCTCTGATGGCCGCCTCGATCTCCGGCGTCAGTGTTTCCGGCACGCCGGCGGGCAGGGCGCTGACGATCCGCCAGACGAATTGTCGGCGACCCGCCCCGAAGGAGGAGAACCCCTCGCCATCTTCGGGCTCCCCATTCATGCCGGCTTCGGGATCGGCGAGGATCTCGCGGCCCCGTTCGATCGCCACCATCGCCAGAGGCAGGTGTCGGGAGCCTGCGCGGACGCCGCCGAGAGTCGGGTGGTCCGTCAGGCCCGTCGAGTCCAGCGGTCCGGTCCGTCCGGCCTGCACCGGCCGCTCGTCCATCTTCTCCGGCACGAGGGACGGCGGTCCCCCTCCATCGAACTCGAGCCACTTCACCGTCGGCTCTTCAGCCTGTTCAGCCGCGCGGATGAGCAGCTGACCCAGCGACGTCGCGCCGGCCGGTGGGATGATCTTCAGCGATGAGCCGGCCCAGAGCCCGGGGAGCAGCAGGCTCACGCCGGCCTGTGCGGCCAGCTCGGGCAGCCGACTGAGTTCGATGCCGGTCTCGGGTCCGGCGACCCGCACGGTCTTCGTCATGAGACCCGTCGGCTCGTCGTAGAGATCATCGACGAGTTCCACCAGCCCCCGGTTCGCATGGTTCGATCGGGAGAGGTCGAAGAGATCCGCTTGAAGTCGGAACGCCAACTCCCCGGCCAGGTCTTCGGCCATCATCTGCGCAAGCCGCCGGGCGATCTCATCCCTCGCCTCGGCGAACGTCGGCGGCTCTTTGCTGCCGCCGATCGGATCCAGGGTGTCCTGATGGGCCCGGTAGAACTCCTCGAGCCACTCCTCGCCGGGGCGCATGAGGAGTTGCAGGCGGGGGAGGTCCAGGAGGGCGTACTCGAGCGCGACGCGGTCCTGATCCCGGTAGCCCAGGCCGAACGGGTTGGCCGGGTCGTCGTAGACTCGTGGATTGACGGTTCGGTAGCGTCGGAAGGTCTCGCTCACCTCTTCGGCGGTCGGCTCCGGAACGTCATCGATGAAGTCGTCGGCCGGCACCAGCCATTCCTCCAGATCCACGACGGTGTTCTTCTCCCGATAAAACTGCCGCAACTCCTCGTCGGTGGGGTCGATCCGCCAGTGGTCGGCGAGCATCCGGCGGATGGCGAGGTAGCTTTCGAGCGCATCGAGCGGAGTGAACTCCTCATACCGGTCTCCGACCAACACGCCGTTCGCGTCGATCAGGTTCGCCACGTGGATCCGCGCGCACCTCTTCCCGTACTCCTCGGACTTCGGAGCCAGACCCATCGCCTCGAGGAAGGTCGACGCATCCGCCGAATCTCCGGGGACCCTGCTCCCACGCGCCTCGAGCGCCAGGAGCGCGTGGGTCACGGCGGGCTCCTCGCTGAGCTCGTTGAGCGGCGTCAGGTACAACGGAGCGAGTTCGGGATCGGCCATGGAGAGATCGGTGAGCATGGAGAGTTCGTACTCGGCCCTCACGATGTCGGCGCCGCGAAGCGGACCGGCCTTCGTCTCGGCGACGATCTGCATGATTGGTGTTTCGACTTCCGTCAGGCCTTCGCTCTCGGCCCCGGGATCCGCATCTCCACCGCATCCGTTGACGATGAAAGGCGTAGCCAGAAGAAGGATGCCGATCCACAGGCGTGAACTGTTCATGGGGGGG
>SWCD01004093.1_pt1 | contig 16793 bp, 11 predicted proteins | sample 4693011 | NCBI WGS metagenome assembly SWCD01 (sample SAMN10267278, study PRJNA491770) | bioreactor metagenome | isolation source: DHS bioreactor inoculated with marine | place: Japan: Omine Ridge, Nankai Trough | reverse complement strand
TTAATGATTAAATTTATTCCAGACAGAGTTCAGTTTACACCCTCAATCCATCCACTATGATTAAATCATAGCATAATGGGATAGTGTCATTTAAAACCATACGCATTGCCAGGCTGTAGCCTTCCCTTTTTTAGGACACCTCTAAATTCGATAAATAATTGTTGTTCAGCCCAGATTTGATGAAGAATTTAAATTCTAATAACTCCACTCCACATGGCTAAATGGAAGCTTGTTCAATTCATCTCTATAGAAGCGCCACTTGGGCATAAATTGATTCATATAGTTTACAAAAACCTCATTATGGCTACGTTCCAATAAATGGACAAGCTCGTGGACAATTATATACTCTAAACACTCCACAGGTTTCTTGGCTAATTCCAAATTAAGCCAAATACGCTTGGTTTCAGTTTTGCAGGAGCCCCACTTAGTGCGCATTTTTCTTATTCCAAAAGAATTAGCTTTAACTCCGACCGTATTTTCCCATTTTGAGGTCAATGAGGGAAGCATTTCTTTTAGCTTTTCACGATACCAGTTTTCCAGAGTCTCTTTTCTTTTCTCTATAGATGAGTTAGGTCTTATGTAGAGTTTAATAGTGCTATGATTTAATACCACCTTTGGTGGATGAGGGTGTTCTATAACCTCTAGTAAATAGCGCTTTCCTTTAAAGTAATGACTTTCTTTTGAGAGATATTCCCTAGGAGCCTCACGAGCTTGGCTTCTAAATATCCCTTGCTGCTTCTTTATCCACTTCAACTTATTTATTGCGAAAACACGAATGGTGTCCAAGTCCATTCTGTCGGGAGCGGCAATCTTAACCGCTCCGTTGGGTGGATAGACACTTAAATGGATATTTTTAATATCCTTTAGTTCTACATCGATTATGATATTTCCCAGTTCAAGTTGTAGCATCAATATTCTTCCTGTGCTTTAATAATATTGAAAATAGCCTCCACTTTATTTTCTATTCCATAAGGCTCTGGGGGTTCGTTTGCCATATCTATACCAATTTCATCGCCATGCCTTGTTATTTGTTTAAAAATTTCCGCTTTTATTTCTCGTTCCTTTGCCAAATTTCCTCTCCAACCATCTCTTCTTACTACTTTAATTGCCTTATCCAACTTCACGGCAAGTTTTTCATCTTTCCCTATATTGTTATAAATGGCGCGTTGTCCTTGGGTTCTTAATGTTTCAGGGGTGGAGTCATTTTTTCCTTCTTTAACCGTTTTGGCTATAAAGGCAATCTTATCTAAATACTCTGCATAAGTAATTGCTTTAGCTTTTCGCTCTTGAATAATAGCCTCCAACAACTTCGACATCTCTTCAAAGAAAGCTGGGTCGATTAAATGGTCTTTAATAATTTTACTCCTAACGTTGTTTTCTATGGTTTCAGCCACGGCATCTCTGTCCCCCTTTATTCCGCCTGGCATGGCGTTTATAGCATCAGCAATTCCAGAGTTTACAATTATGTCCAGCAAGGGCATATCATCAAATGCTGAGATTGTAACAGAATCGTCGGCATGTATATACGTATCTATTAAATGTCGCATATCGGCCTCATAGCTTTTTAAATCCAAGGTCTCACCGCTTGCTCGCCTAATTTCTTCGCGGACTTTTAAGTAATAATCGATTTCCTTTTTGATGCCCTCAATTTCCTTAACGGTATAACCCGCATCTTCCATTTCATCTGCGATATTGGCATACGCTCGAATTAAGGCAACGGTTTTTTTATAAAGTGCTGTTCTTTGCGGTTCTCTGGCCTTTAGCTCCTCATTAATCTCAGTATTACCACAGAAATAATGAATATAAGCCAATGTGTTTTTTGGAGACGGAACCGGTTCGCATATTAAATGGATTTCTTCCAATGCATTATCTAATCTCTCCATACCTAGAATTAGGCGATTTTTTAACTTCACATTAATATCCTTCGCCTCAAAATCATCGTAATCCAATTCGGAAGTATATACTTGTAAAGCACCCGTTCCATCATCATTGACCAGTTTTTTAAACAAGTCCATATAATCTACCACATAGCCAAATTGTTTGTCATCGGTATCCAATCTGTTTACCCGACAAATAGCTTGAAAGAGCCCGTGATCCTGCATACTTTTATCGATATACAAATAAGTGCAGCTAGGCGCATCAAAGCCAGTAAGCAACTTCGAAACCACAATCAAAAGTTTCATAATGGCAGGCTCTTCCCTGAATTTAGATTTCGCCCAATCCTCATAACTTTCGGTTAGGGTTTTTCCAGCCTCAACTTTTACATCTTTTAGAATATCCTGATAGAGATTGTACATAAACTGTTTCTCAGTTTCTGTATTTTCACCGGTGTCCTCTGTTGTGATATCCCTAGTCTGCGGATTATAAGAGGTAACAATGGCGCATTTTCCTTTTAACGGCGTCCGTTGAAAGATTTCATAATATTTACAGGCTTCGTAAATGGAACTTGCGACTAGAATGGCGTTACCAGTGTTTGAATTCAATCTTGGCTTGGTATTGAAATCAAAAACAATATCCGCAACTACTCTATCCATTCGGGAGTAACTGCTTAGCACCTTTTGCATCGTGCCCCATTTCTTTTTAAGTTCAGACTTTTGAAAATCGTTTAGGCCTTTGGTCTTAGCCTCAAACCAGTCATCTATTTTCTGTTGTGAAGTAAGGCGTTGGTCAATGTCTCTTGCTTCATAAACAAGATCCAAAATAACGCCATCCTCTACTCCTTCATTAAATTTGTAGGTATGTATATATTTTCCGAACACTTCCAGACTTGTCTGTTTGTCCTCCTTTAATAGTGGAGTTCCGGTAAATCCAATAAACACAGCATCGGGCAAAATGGCTTTCATTGTGCGGTGCAATCTTCCACTTTGGGTTCGGTGGCATTCGTCAACAAACACAAAAAGCTCCCCTACGGTTTTAGTGGGCTGGCTTTCCAGTTCTCTGATAAATTCATTAAAGTTATCCGTGTCCTTCTTACCAAATTTATGGATAAGCGAACAAATGAGCCGAGGAGTGGCCTGCTCTAATCGTCGCATAAGATCTCGTCCACTTTTGGTACGGTAAATCTTTTCGTCGGTTGCTTTAAAAACCCCTTCTATTTGTTTATCGAGTTCATAGCGATCTGTCAGCACCACTACCCTAGCATTCGGGTTGTTTTCCAAAATCCATTTGGCCAGGATAACCATCACCAAACTCTTGCCACTTCCCTGGGTATGCCATATTATGCCTCCCTCTTTCCGTTTGGCGAATTTCTGGGCTTCCTTGGTTCCAAAATATTGATGCACCCGTGGCAATTTTTTAATACCGGCATCAAATACCACGAAGTTGTAAATGATATCCAAAAAACGCTCTTTGTCACACATCTTTAGAATATACTTATCCAATACATTTCTACTATCGTCTTTTTCGTCCTCCTTCCATTTCAAGAAATACTTTTCGGGAGTTCCAATGGTTCCGAATCGCAGACCCTCCGTATCATTTCCTGCAAAAACATACTGTACGGTTGCAAAAAAGGACATTATAAAAGCATCTTGCTGGTTAACGATGCTTTGACGGATACCGTCGTTTATGGTGACAATACTTCGTTTTAATTCCAACACCCCTAGTGCAATGCCGTTTACATAAATAACAATATCGGGGCGCTTTGTTTTTATGCCCTTAATGGTTACTTCCTCTGCAATGGCAAAATCGTTATTGCTCCATTCCTGCCAATCTATAAAGTGTACCTTCTCCGTGTTTTTACCCACTTCGGTTTTAATATCTGCACCATAGCGCAGTAATTGATAGGTATCCTTGTTTGTGGTATAAAGGCTATCATTAAAATTGTTGGCAGTTGACTTTAACTCATAAATAGCCTTGATAATTTGCGGTATTGAGTAACCCCTCTTCACTAAGTACTGACTGAGTAAGCTTTCCTCTATATTGCTGTTGTTTTCGCGTTCTTCCCAATTACCCAAATGGGAGTAATCCAATTCTTGCGTAAAGAGTTTTACGATACGGTTTTGGGTGATGCGTTCTATTTGGCCGGGAGTGTTGTTCATAAAACCGTGCTTTTGAGTAAATGTATTATTTCTTGCTCATGCTCTCTAATTGACGCTACATTCCAGTCTTTCCCTTTTTTAATCATCAAGTATTGTTTTATGCTATCTATGTTGTTACTGTAAAACTCTATTTTTTGTAAAGGCGAAAAATTACTTAGCCTTGAGTTTTTACTATGGCTAATCAGACACAGGTTGCCAATACAATTTAAAGCCTGGATATCCTCTGGAGTGGTTAGCTTCTTCACGCCACCCTCCATTGGGTTTTGGGGGTAATAATGCTCTACCGAGCTCCGATAAGAAAATTCATATTTAATTATTTTATCATCATTGGTTTCTGAAGTTTTCCAATACAGATAGTCAATGTAGTTGAAAACTAAGTTGTTGCTTATATTTCCAAATGTGAGTTTCTTTTCATCCACTTGCTCCCATGTTAATGGTGGTATCGTCTCCCTTTTAAATATCATATCGTGATATTCTAAGCTGTCTTCACTTCTTAAATGTCTCCCAAGTACAAACAGATTTACTGTTTGTTCCAAATAATCAATATAGTCACTTGAATTAATGGCTCCTTTAGGATCAGCTTCAATATATGGGAATTTAAGAACGGCACTCAACCAATGCTTATAAACCATAGTAGGTGTTGAGACATGAAACATTGACAGAAGCATTATCAATTTTCTGTTATCACTTTTACTGGTTGTATCATCTTCTGAACCAAATGTATTTATGTAGCTTGCCTTAGACCCATCATATCTTTTTAAACGCTTTAAACTCCAATGATCTTTACCACCAATAAATTCACGCTTTACAATGTATTTGTCAAATAAGAATTTTGTACGGAAAAGCTCAAAACAAAACTCTTTTACGAATCTCACTTTGTCTGCAACATCTTTCAATTCTTTATCAAAAATTGAAATTAATCTTTTGTCATCCAATGGGATATCCTTTGAGGCTCCCTTCATTAACCGGAGAACATGCAATAAAAAGTTTTCAAAGTTCACTACTGAGTAGAAACGAACGGGAATATCTTCAGTTTCATCTGGTTTTTTCGATTTGATTTGTCCCATGATAATTTCATCGATTGATAAGGTATTACCCCCTTTTCCGACTTCTTGCTTTCCTCCAATTTTTAAATTTAAATCATCGAAATTGTCAACTTCGAGGTTTCCCCAATCATCTCCGCCAAAAAGTGAAATTCTTTGCTCAATCGTAAAAGCATATTGCATGTATTTTTCCATATCGGAAGTTGCATCCCATATACTATTAAAAGTATTAGTAATTATATTCCTTTCTGCTAAAGGCAAATCTGCAAAAGCTTCAAGGAGTTTAGCTTTAACTATTTCATGTTTTTCCAACTGCTCGCCACGCGTATTCATAATCTCAAAATAATGGTTGAGATTGGTGTCATAAGGCACAGGCACCCGCAATATTTTCACATGAGATAGTAAATATTCCACGAAATCCCCTATTTCTGTTTTTTCCTCATCCAATAGCTTCTTAAGCTGTTTCTTTGTGAGGTCGTAGGCAGCAGCAATATTTGAACTCTTGTTATAATCTATTCCTTTTAGATTACCGTTTGTAAATAAACGATCCAACAAAACAGTAGATGATTTCCTGCTTTTGAAGTTTAGATTCAAGGAAGTCAGCCAACTCATTTCATTTTCGAGTTCAGCCTTCCAGTCATTTTTTAAAACTGCCATAAGAATTGACAAAGTAGTAAGCCTTTGTTGTCCGTCAATAGTTTCATAAGTGGACAAACCTTTTTCATTTCGCTCGTACACTACTAACGTACCCAAGTAATAACTTCTTTGAGCATCTTGCTTTTGAGAATCCAGCAAATCCTGAATAAGCTGCGTGATTTCTGCTTCTCCCCAAGAGTAATTTCTTTGATACACTGGGATCATATATTTTCCACTATTGGAAAATAACGACTTCATATCAAGCTCAAGAACTTCGTTATTTTGCATTGGTGAAATCATAATAGTTTAGTTTTTTGAATAGGTTTTCTATTTTTTCCGTTTTGGTAGAATTCACTTTCTGAGTCATTATTGGTATATGAATGGAAGTCAATTCATTAGGAAAAACAGCTTCTTTTATTATTTTAAAAATATTGCTTCTCTGGATTACATAATTATCTACTGACGCTAGATAAACAGCTTGATGCTCTAAACGTAGAAGGTAAGCCCAAATAAATATCTTTTCTATAGCGTTAGATATTTCGACATAACCAAATTTATCAATGTAATAAATAACAGCGCAATTAAATAAGTTTCGAATGTATTGATCACCCGTGCGCGAACGGGCATCATAACTATCCAATACTTTTAAAATCTCTTTGGCATTAGGGTCCAATTTGTTGGATTCTTTTACTTCCTTATTAAATGATTCGAACACCTTTTTATAATGGGATACCATTTCAAAAAAGCGCTTTCCATTAATAATGGTTTGGTCTAATTGAAATGGAAAATCGGTTTTATTAAAATCAATATTGCGCTCATAGCTGTTATTATATCTATCCACATAAAAGTGCGCTATTCTCATAATCTCCGTAAAGGGAAAGCTATCGTGTTTGGAGAGATTAATACCCTTAAAAAGACCTATTTCATCCTTGGTAAAATACCTGGAGGAATTTCCTTTTGACCATCCTTTTATACGGTACAGATACTCTGCAAAGAGCGCCGAAATATCCTTTGATTCCATTTCTTCCCAACTATCTACGACCGCTTCCTGATGGTTTTCTTCCTCCACAGAAAACTCTCGCAAATGATATGCTTTAAGCAAATCGTGTGGGTCTAAATCTCGACCGCGTGAATTTTGTGAATCAAAGAATTGAAAGGCTTCTGAAATATCGTCCAATTCAAATTTTATAAACTGACATTTACTAAATAAGAAAAACAGTTCATCTTCCGTCATTCGGGCAACGAACCGCTCTATTTCGCGATAATTAATCTGAATATTGGTAAAAGAAATGTGATTGGCGAATTTGGGCTTAAATAATTGGTTTTGCAACGCGTTTATGATATTCAACAATCCATTGTGTTCAAAAGGTTTTTGCTGATGAATTGCCAAAAGTGCATTGGAAGCCAACAATAGCGTAATTGTGCGCTGCTGACCATCTACAATATTTAAAATATTCTTTTCTTTATGAACAACTACAGTACCCAACCTATAGACCGACTTGTCTTTATGCTCTTGTACATCTTGTAAGAGCTGAATTGCATTTTTGGGCGACCATTTGTAAGGACGCTGATAAGCAGGTATAGCCAAGCTCGTCATGCAAAGCAACTGTCGCACAGTAATTATCGAACTCTTTATGCTAACGTCGCTCTTTTTTAAAGGTTCTTCTGACGTTCTGTCTTCTCCGTACAGAAGCTTTTTTGTGTAATTCAATTCCATATTATAGTAATCTAATTCTCCCCGTTAACAACTCCTGCATCAACCCTTGTTTTAGCAGTTTATATTTATCAAGCTTCTGCTCCAATTGCGCTATCTCCGCATCCATATCAAAAAGAATATTAGCAATCTGAGTTTGTTCATATATTGTTTTTGGTAACGGAATAGGACACTGTAAAACATCATTCTTTTTTAAATTAGTTTGACCTGTACCACTATCAAAAGCTAAATAGTATTCATTTCTATTCAATATCAAATAAAGGAAATCATTATCAACAGTTTCTGCTCGAATGGCACATATCCGTTGATTTAAAGCATATTTATTATCTATAGGAACTATGAAGCATTTCGCCAATGCTTTCCCATTTGGGATGTCGCTCATCACCATTGTAATATCTCCTTTTTTCAAAGGTGATAGATTTAATGTAGAATTTTTTGATACGTTACCACTTGTAGATACAAACTTTGAATTAATTACAGTGAACTCTCCGTAAGCATCAATAAATTGCTCGTGCGCTTTACCATTATAAAAGTGAGCAATCTCTCCCAATTTCTTAATCACCCATCCCTCCTTCGTACTCAACAACTGCTGCATAGCGCCTTGTTTGATGGCTATTTTTTTGTTAAGTTTTTGTTCTAGGGTTTGGATTAAGGTATCTGTATCGCTTAAGACTTGGGCGATGGCTTTTTGTTCTGGGAGGGGTGGGCAAATAATTGCTGTATCATAAATAATACTATTATATAGTCTTTGAATTGTATTACCTTCTGTTCTATATTTTACTACTTGATAAATATACTTTAGGTATTTGTTTGAAACCAATCTGTTATTGTTTTCAATCCAAACAATGTTTGAGTCTTGGAAATAAGCATCCTCTCCTCCATAAACTATGGTTCTTCCAATAGTACCTGCTGCCGAAATTAATATGTCACCAACTTTTGGAAATGAAAATTTTCCTCTATACTCTTCATATAATTCTTTGGTTATAAATGCATCTGGAACTTTCCCAAAAGTTCCTATTTTATAAAATGGAATATTTCCTTGTTCTTTGGTTTGGTTATGAAAAATTCGTCTACACATTTTGACTTCACCCACATCCCTCAAGGTTAATACTTCCCAATCTTCTGGAATCAAACCAAGTTCCGTCTGTTTAAATTTAGTTTTAGTTAATTCCATATGAGCCCCATCTTTTCCAAATGCCCATTTACTCGGTTTTCGAGCACCTCCAATTTCTCATCAATTTCAGGCAAGGTCTGTTCATAACGTTCTGCCAATTCCTTAATACGATTGGTCAGGTGTTGGCTTATATGGTCTATTTCTTCTTTTATTGAAGCTTCAATTGTCTTCATCCATTTATCATCCACAACCAAGGTTTTAATCTCCGTCTCCGTCAGTTTTGGGTATTTGGCGTAGAGTTTTTTATCCAATTCGGCTTCGGCTTCCTTTATTTTTTTGTTTGTTGCGGTTTGCTTATCGAGGAGCTTTAGGTACTGGGTTAGGATTTTTGTTTCTTGGGCTGGGGAGGTTTCGTAGGTGGTATTGGGTTCGGCAGCCCATCTGTTTTCGACTGCACTTCGACTCCGCTCAGCAGAACCACTTAGACTGTCACTTCCTTTTCGTTGCAATTTTAATTCTTTTAAACGAGCATTTACATTGGCTTTATTCACCTTATCCATTTCTTCAAAAACGCCATCTTCGCCACTATGTTCCTCTTCCAGTTCGGTAAGTTCACTGGCGATGGTTTCTTTTTCGGCTTGTAAGGTTTCCAAAGTGTCCTTTTCAGTTTTAAAGAAACGCTCGATTACCAATTCTTTAGGAATCAAATCGCACGCCCAGCCTTTATCCACTTGTTTTTTGGATTTGCCTTTGCCCTCCAAAATAATGCGATGGGTTTTCGCTTCCCAGCCATCATGCGTGATCAGGTAACAATCATCCTGCATGACTTCAAACCAATAGCCCATTAAGTGTTGGTACATATCATAGGCATCGATCAGTGCTTTGCCTTTGTATTGTTTCAATAAGCCATCGGATATATCATGGATTAGTTCCTTGGGTTTAAAGCCCGTTTCCAATGCTTTTAGGGTTTGTGTAGTTTCAGTTCTCCAAGTGTTAAAAAGTCGATCCATTTCTTCACGAAAGGCTACAAACTCTGGATGTCCAAAAATGGTATCTTTTATCTGCTCTATTGGAACAGTAAGCTTGGAATATTTGGTCCGTAAGGGTGAGAACACCGCAGATTTTAAAGAGGGATAGACTTCCCAAAAACTTTTTAATGCTTCTATATCCACATTCGGAATTCCGCCTTTTAAGTGCGCTTCTATATCATGTATATCTTCCGAGTCCTGACTTTCTATATAGCGTGGAATATTAAGGTTATATTCATTGGCTTCAATAGCTTCCAACGAAATCATTTTACTAAAGCCAGGTATTTCCTTTTGTGCATTAAACACATCGGCCACTTTATGAATGTCCTGTTCTCGAAGTCTGTTTTTATTGCCATCCTTAATAAAGCCCTTTCCGGCATCGATCATAAAGATGTTCTTTCGGTCTTGGGCATTTTCCTTATCGATCACAATAATGGCTGCAGGAATTCCCGTGCCGTAAAACAAGTTGGCCGGCAAGCCGATTATGCCTTTGATATAGCCTTTTTTAATAAGGTTCTTTCTGATCTCCGCTTCCGCATTACCTCGGAACAAAACGCCGTGTGGTAGAATGACCGCCCCTTTCCCATGTCTCTTTAAAGAGCGGACAATGTGAAGCAAGAAGGCATAATCTCCATTTTTCTCCGGTGGCACTCCGTAATCGGAAAAACGGTTATAGGGATAATCCTCTGGCAAGGTAAGGCCGTTGCTCCAACGCTTATCGCTGAACGGAGGATTTGCAACCACGTAATCGAAGGTTTTAAGGTTATTATCCTTATTTAAAAATAAGGGATTCGCTAATGTATTCCCTTGTTTAATTTCGGCAGTTGGATAGTCGTGCAGAATCATATTCATCCGCGCCAAACCCGAAGTGGCTGCATCTTTCTCCTGCCCATAAAGTGTAACTTTTCCCTTGGCCTCGCCACTAACTTTTAAAAGCAAAGATCCCGAACCACAGGCTGGGTCATAAACCGTTGTATCTGCGGATGTTTCGGCATCATTGATACCTATAATTTTTGCCATAATCCTGCTAACCTCAGCAGGGGTATAGAATTGACCTTTGCTTTTTCCGCTTTCTGTTGCAAAATGGCGCATTAAATACTCGTAGGCATCTCCTAAAATATCATCACCTTCTGCCTGGTTTTTACTGAAATTTAATTCAGGCTTTTCAAAAATGGAAATGAGGTTGGTCAATCTATCCACCATTTCCTTGCCACTGCCAAGCTTGGATACATCGTTAAAGTCGGGCATATCCGCCAGTTTATTGGCTTCTGCAATTGGTCCTATAATCTTTTTGTTGATTTGGTCACCAATATCGGTAGTCCCCTTTAGGGCAACCATATCCTTAAAGCTGGCACCTGGGGGAATGGTAATTGGCGCATAAGGTTGTCCTGCCCATTTATCACTAATATATTTTAGGAAGAGCATCACCAACACATAATCCTTGTATTGGCTAGCATCCATACCGCCCCTTAATTCGTCACAGCTTGCCCAAAGGGAGCTGTACAATTCTGATTTTTTTATTGCCATTTGTGGTATATACTATGAAGTTACAAACCTTAAAACTTTTTTGAAGTGCCTAAATTTAGGGATTAGGGATGGTATAGTAAAGGGGAAAGGAGGAAATTCTTACTATTGGTGCCAGACTATCTTTTCATTGCACTCAAAATTACCTCATTTGCACACTGATTGGACCTCTTGGGTTCGAACCAAGGGCACTCTGATTAAAAGCTGGTTAAAACTTCTACGCTATGGTAATCCCAAAAAGAGAGTGATGCTGCCACCTGTTGCAGTCAAAACAGTGCCAATTTGGAGGATTACTGGTTACCAGCAAACCATTCTATTAAAACAACTAAAATATACGCCATGAGGCAAATTCTACATTTAATTCAATTGAAAATCCTTTAGATTTGTAAAAAGCAGAGTGGATTTACTACACAACTAAGCTTTATTCAATTATGCTTCTGCTTAAACCATGTGCCAATAAAGACTAAACAAGCTATTTGATTAAAAATAAACTGCCCCTTAAATTGACTTTTAAATTTATTTTGAGATGAGAAGTATTTTAACCTCGTTATTTTTCACATTAACCATAATGACCTCGTTTGCTCAAGCGAAATCGGAAACATCCGATCACCTAACATTTAAAGGAGTGCCAATTGATGGAACTCTCGACGAGTATGTTACAAAAATGAAAAAGAGTGGATTTACTCACATAGCTACGGAAAGCGGAATCGCAATGTTAAAAGGTGATTTTGCAGCATACAAAAACTGTATTGTAGGAGTATCAACCCTGAAACAAAAGGATTTAGTGAGTAAAGTAACAGTAATATTTCCCGAACAGGATACTTGGTCATCTCTTTCATCAAACTATTTTTCCCTGAAAGAAATGTTAACAGAAAAATATGGCGAACCGGCAGAGAGTGAAGAAGAATTCCAATCCAGTATCCAACCTAGAGATGATCACTACAAAATGTACGAAGTAGAATTTGATAGGTGCAAATATATCTCTACATACGAAACAGACAAAGGAAGTATCCAACTGTCAATTGACCACGAAGGAGTTACCAGTTGCTTTGTTAGATTATCATATTTCGATAAAATTAATGGTGAAAAAATAAGAACAAAAGCGATAGATGATCTATAGACTGGAATGAATAAACTATGGTCTCGCGGAAATGTCGAACATTCAGAAAAGATTCATAAATTCCCACACTTAGCGTAACCCTACTGATTTTTAATAATCCAGTTTTTTAGCAATAAGAAGGATATTGAGTTACATGACTCAATAATTATCTCAAAAAGCTATGAAGTTCGCAGGCGAACAAAAAAGAACATTGCAAGTTGAACAGAAGTCCTAAGAACACGACCATTTCTTGAAAGAGGTGAGGTTAAAAACGATTTGAGACCCAAGGGGTCAGCCGTAATATATAATTACATATCATCATTAACCATTCTAAAAAAAACATGACAAATTCTGAAATATTTTTAGATTATTACAATAGGATCGATAGTTATTTGAAGAAAGCCGATCATTATGATTCTACTATAAGTTTTGCACAAAAGGTAAAAAACAGCAAGAATAAAGTTGTTATTAGATTTAAAGATGAACTTCTGTCATTGGGAGAATTACGGAATGCAATTGTTCACAATCCAAGAATTGGAAATAAAACAATAGCAGAACCACACCTACAGATTGTAAATCGAATTAAGGACCTATTTGAGAAAATCTCAAATCCTACAAAAGTAATCCCGGAATTTCAGTTCGAGGTTGTAGGAGCAAAGGAAGATGAGTACATAAATAGTATTCTTCTAAAGATGGGAGAATTATGCTTTTCCCAATTCCCGGTATTTGATACTGATAATAATGTTTGTGAACTGATCAATACAAATACAATTTCCAGATGGCTTTCTTCAAAATTAGAAGAAAATGGAACTATCATTATTGACAATGTAAAAGTCGAGGACTTAATGCCACAAATTGAATTTAAGAAAAATTATAAATTCATTTCTCGCGAAACTTCAATTTACGAAGCGTACGAGCTATTTATTCATCAAATTGATGAGAAGAAGAGAAATTTAGACGTTATATTTATAACTAATTCTGGTAAAACAACTGAAAAGCTATTAGGATTAATAACCATTGAGGACATAGCAAGTTTAGTGGAAAAGAAGTAGGGTTAGACGAAGCGGAGATAAAATGCCAGAAGTTTTGCGAAATACGGAATTGGAAGAAATCACCCACAATGAATGTTCGTTAAGAGTTTGAAACTGTTATAAAACATATTTGTTGAACAATAATTCTGAAATGGCACTTCATATAAATCAGATACAGAACATCTTAATTAAAAAGAACAACGCGACCCCGGTTGTTACCTTAATAATTGATTATGCCACTTTAAAACAAAAGCTAGAGAGCCCGGAAGATAATTCCTGGTATTTTAAACAAGGTTTGAAAGCTAGTAAGGAAAACCTACTATCTATAAACAAAGAATATGAAGAAATAAGAACGTGGTTTAATGAGGAAACCATCGACAGTTTTATTGAAAAAGTCAATGAAAACAACCAGGATGTAAAAGAATTCAAAGGCAGTGTCATGAACTTTGCCCGGCAACTACATTTGTCTTCCATTAATAGCCAAAACCGTCTTTTGAATGAACTCATACGTTTTAAGGGCAAAATAGATGTTTTACAGCCCATCGATCATTACTTAGAATACCCAGAAGAGTTTTTGACACTCTTGGATTAAAGACCCTACTTCTTTTTTAATATAAATTAACAACTGATATAGAATGATAGACTTTATTGGAGATATTCATGGACACGCAGACGAACTTGAACAACTGCTAAAAAAATTGGGGTATGTTGAAAAGAATGGAGTATACTCTCATGAAAATAGAAAAGTTTTGTTCGTAGGCGACTATATAGATAGAGGTCCCAAAATAGTAAAAACACTCGAAATCGTTAAAGCAATGGTGGATAGTGGAAATGCAATTGCCTTAATGGGCAATCATGAGTACAACGCTATATGTTTTCATTATCAGGACAGGGAAGGGGGGCATCTTAGAAAACATTTAATAAAAAACATCCATCAACATTCTAAAACTCTTGATCAATTTCTCAACAAACAAGATAAATATGAAGAATATATAGAATGGTTTAAAACCTTGCCCCTATTCTATGAAACAGAGAAATTTAGAGCGGTCCACGCCTGTTGGGACAATAAGAATATAAAGTATCTTAGAAAGATCTTGAAAGATGATAGGTTAACCGACGAGCTTATTTATGAATCGGTAAAGAAAGGAACAACCCTGTGCGAAGCGATCGATCAAACATTAAAAGGTAAGGAAATGGATACGCCAAATGGCATGAGATTTAAGGACGAAGATGGAATCCCCAGGAAAGAAATGAGAATAAAGTGGTGGGAAAATCCGACACAAATGACCTATAGCTCTATAAGTATTAAACCTCTTGACGGTTTGCCCGATCAGCTGATTTCAGTAGATGAATTAAAGTCAACTGATTATTATAACGATAAAAAAATAGTATTTTTTGGTCATTATTGGCTAAAGGGAGAGCCTTCCCTATACAGAGAAAATATTTGCTGTTTGGATTATAGCGTAGCGAAAGGTGGAGAGCTAGTGGCATACCGGTTTGATGAAGAAAAAGCATTGGACAAAACAAAACTGATCTATGTTTAACCGGGTTCTCTTTATTGCACTCACTTGGTTACATCTTTAAAAAATTCATAGATCATAACCATGGCCAAGGTGTCCAATTCGCAGTATTTTAGGAGAGCTGCCTCTATCTCCATTCTTTCCGCCGGGCCTACTTGTTCAAATTGCAATTTTCCATAGGCCGTTAGGGCGGCCCCACCGTCGCTTATTCCCTCGATTTCGGTGATAGTGTCGTCTAGGGCATCCTTGTCCCACCCTTCAAATAACGATGGCAATAATTTATAGGGATTAATCGGATTTCCGTTTTCCAATTTTAGAAATATTTTGTCATCCTCAAAATTAAGGCTGGTCAGGTTTATTTCCCCAATGGCTTTTTGATATTTATTTTGCAGAAAGGTACTTGAGGATAAAACAGCCGGAAGTACGTCTTTAATTGAATTTGAACCATTGGTATGTGGGTCATAATAGTAATCCTTGACCACCTTCCATAAATCGATCATATCCCTATCCCCACCTTCCCAGTGCTCTGGGCTGTTGCCCGTACTATGACTAATGAATTTGATAAACTCCATTAACTCCTCCTTGTCTTCTACCGCCGAACCCATGAGTTGTTTGTAAATGGCGTTTACGATCGTATTCTCATGATTGTGGTACCTAAAAATACTGCCCTGGTTCGATTCCAGGGACTTCTTTAAGGACCGGATGAACCCATAATTGGGAAATTCCCCGATGGTAGTGTTCAAATACTGTGAAAAATGTTCAATACTACCGTCCTCATAAACAATATGATGGGAGTATTGAAAGGCAATCTGTTCATAAGGCCTTCTTCCTTTTGTAAACGGCAATGCCACTGCGGAGGTCTCAAAATCAATAAAGTTCAATGGGAATTGCCACGTTTTTAATTCATCCCTTAACCCATCCATTTCGAAATAAGGGCTGGTGTCATTTTCCTTCACCTTTTCTATCTGGATGTATTGCCGTTCGGTCGGTGATATTTTACCCGGCAAGACGCCTAGGTTAATATCATTTTCGGTTAAATCTTCAATGAAATATTTCCCTTCCAGCATCAAATTTGCAGCTCTAAGGTTGGAAACATCATATACTTTGGGCCGATCGACCCTCTCCTCTGAAATGCCCAATTGATGTGACCAACATTCGTGAAGCCCACTTTTTAAAGTGTCAGAATCTTTGACCTGAAATTGACATGCTTTACATTGAACCCCAATTTCAGTGAAAATCTTGGTATCGCTTGCATAATGGCTTTTATAACAATCTATCAGTTCTTCAAATGTCCTGTTGGCATCAACGGGATTTTTGTCGAAAATGAGATTCATTTCATCATCGATCAAAATTTTAGATAACAATGGTTCCCCTAGATCTTGCAATTTTAGGTTCTCGGGTTTTATAATCCCCGTTCTTAGTTTGGATTTCTTAGTAATCCTGAACATTTGATTCAGCCCATCCACCGAAGCGATCGCATCTTTATTCGCCAGCATAAAAAAAGCTTTTACATGCCAATCCGGAAACGACTCTTGAATTACATATTTTTGAAAGGCCACATCGTATAAATAAGGGATCCACCCAGTAACCAATTTACCCTTGTTACTGATAAAGCTGGTATGGCTTCCCTCCCGTATAGACTTTGCCTTGACCTCTATTAACTGAACATTGTAGCCCACCTTATTAAGAATATCAACTCTAATAAACAGCCCATTATATAAAAAAGCAGCTTCGAAAATGGTGACGTTTTCTTCCTGCAAAAGTTCTAGGGTTCTGTTGACCAGTTTATCATAGTTCCAATCGTCTCCCGTTATGGCCACTCCGCCCTCAAAGTTCATTCTTGCCAATTCCTCCACTTGAAAACCGCCCTGTGCCAACGATTCTAGAAAGGTGTCGCTCTTTTGTGTATTGGCATAGATGTCATCCTTTTTGGTATAGTATAGTTTTGTGGGACATTCAAGGGCTAGTTTAAACAGTGATTTTGTGAGATAACGGGGTTTATTGGTTATGTTCAGTTAAGTGTGTCATTGTTATTCTAGACCCAGTC
>SWCD01011402.1_pt1 | contig 16810 bp, 16 predicted proteins | sample 4693011 | NCBI WGS metagenome assembly SWCD01 (sample SAMN10267278, study PRJNA491770) | bioreactor metagenome | isolation source: DHS bioreactor inoculated with marine | place: Japan: Omine Ridge, Nankai Trough | reverse complement strand
GGACTCCGAGCCCAAGATCCTGTTTGCGGACTCAGAGCGGCTGGAGCGGGTGCTCGCCATTTCCGGCGCGGCCGACAAGATGAAGATCGTCGGTGTACGCGCGCCGGATGCGCCATCGCCTGTCATCCAATGGTCAGACGTGTTGGCCCATGGCGGCGCATTGCCGGATGTCAGTGTCGACCCCGACGCGGATGCGTGCATCTTCTATACATCCGGCACGACCGGTTTCCCGAAAGGCGCACAGCTGACCCATCGGGGCTGTGTGTCCAACTTGCTGAACATGGCATTTGCGGGGGCTTCCACTCAACTCGCGACCGCGCGCGCCACGGGGGAAATGCCACCCGAAGAAGCGCCGGTTCCGGTTGGCCTGATCACGACGCCGCTCTTCCATGTCACGGCGAACAATTGCGCCGCGTATCTCATTACCGCTGCGGGCGGCAAGATCGTGCTGATGTATCGCTGGGACGCGGGCGAGGCGCTGAAACTGGTTGAGACCGAGAAGGTCACGGCGATGAGCGGTGTCCCCATCATGGCCCGCGAACTGATCAACCATCCGGACTTCGAAAAGACAGACACGTCCAGCCTGGCAACGCTGGGCGGGGGCGGCGCGCAATTGCCGCCAGACCTTGTTCAAAAGATCGACTCCACGGTGGCAACCGCCCGGCCGAACACCGGCTATGGCATGACCGAAACCTGTGGCATCATTACATCTGTTGCGGCGGACTTCTTCATTGACAAGCCCGACAGCGCTGGTCCGGCCATGCCCAATTTCGAGGCCAAGTGCGTCAATGATCTTGGTGAGACCGTCGCGCAGGGCGAAGTTGGCGAGCTGTGGGTGCGCGGCTCTTCGGTCATCAAAGGCTATATCAACCGGCCTGAGGCGACGGCAGAATCGATCACCGATGGGTGGTTGCATACCGGCGACATTGCCCGGATCGACGAGCATGGTTTCATCTTTATTGTGGACCGCAAGAAAGACATGGTGCTGCGCGGCGGCGAGAACGTCTATTGCGCCGAGGTCGAGGCGGCGATCTATCGTCACCCGTCCGTGGCAGAGTGCAGCGTCTTCGGCGTACCGGATGACCGGTTGGGCGAAGAGGTCGGCGTGGCCGTCGTGCTGAAACCGGGCGAAGACCTGGCTGCCGTTACCCTTCGTGAGCATTGCGCGGGCATCATGGCGAAGCACAAGGTGCCGCGTTATGTCTGGTTCCTCACTGCACTGCCGCGCAATGCCAGCGGCAAGTTCATCAAGCGCGACCTGAAAGAACAGCTGACCAAGGAACTGGATAGCGCAGCGGCGAACTAGCGCCTGACAGTAGCGATTATTTTGAGCAAGCCCTCCAGCCTCTGGGGGGCTTGCCTCGTTTTGGGGAACGCCATTCTGCCGCGCGCCAGGAATGGCGACCCCGGCAGGATTCGAACCTGCGACCGTCCGATTAGAAGTCGGGTGCTCTATCCAGCTGAGCTACGGGGCCGGATCGTGGCCGGCGGGCATCCTAGTGTGTCCAGGGCTGCTTGCGATTGGCGTCGAAGTTAGCGCTATAGGACTTTACAAGCCGTTTCCGCTCTTCAGATGGCGTAACCGTGAATGTCAGGCCCTTGCTCTTGGCATACTCGATCGCCTGTTCCTGCGTCTCGAAGGAAAGGCGGATCTGTCCGGACGTGTCGTCAATGCTGGTCCAGCCCATGAGGGGGTCTGCCGAGCGCTTGGCGTCATTGTTCACGAATTCGAGAATCCAGGCTTTGGTCTTGCCTCTGCCGGAGGTCATCGCGCTTTTGGCGGGCTTGTAGATACGCGCTTGCATGATGAACCTCACCGCTAAGAAAGTGAATGGTCGGAGCGAGAGGATTCGAACCTCCGACCCTCTGGTCCCAAACCAGATGCGCTACCAGGCTGCGCTACGCTCCGGACTCCCGTAATAATGGGGTCGCGCCACGGCGCAAGCCCCTTTCGGCTGTGAATTCAGTCTTTTGTGCGCAAGCGTCGCACCAGACCCTCTTGCGCAACGCTTGCCACGAGGTCTCCGGCCATATTGAAGATCATTCCGCGATTGAATCCACGTCCTTTGCCGGCAAATGGGCTGTCCATGGAGTAGAGGTGCCACTCATCGAATTTGATGGGTCCATGCAGCCACATCGCGTGATCCAGGCTGGCCGACATCAATTCCTTGTGGTTCAGCCAGGTAATGCCGTGCGGGCGATAGCTGGAGCTGAGCAGGGCCATGTCGGAGGCATAGGCCAGCAGGCAATGGTGCAGCGCCGGCGGCACGTCGATGGGGCGGCTGACCCGGAACCAGATATTGTGGTGATCGTCTGCGATTTCGGGATGGATCAGGTCCAGCGGAGCCACGTCGCGGATTTCGATGTCGCGTTCGCGGGCAAAATCCTCGCGTAGGGCCTCGGGCAGGCGGTCGGCGATTTCCAGGCGGCGTTCGCGAAGATCCTTCAGGCCGTCGGGGCCGTCCACTTCCGGCATCTTGTGCTGGTGTTCCCAACTCTCCTCGTCGGTCTGGAAGCTCGCCGCCATGTTGAAAATCTGTTTTCCGTGCTGGATCGCCACCACGCGCCGCGTCGTGAAGCTGCCGCCATCACGGGAATGGTCAACCTGGTAGATGATCGGCACTTTCGGGTCGCCGGGACGGATGAAATAGGCATGGAGCGAGTGGCATGTCCGGTCTTCCGGCACGGTGCGGTAGGCCGCCACCAGCGACTGAGCGATGACCTGACCGCCGAAAACCCGCTGGCTGGCGCGCTCATCCGGGCTCTGGCCGCGGAACAGGTCCAGTTCCAGGCGCTCGATATCGAGCAGGGACAGAAGGTCTCCAACAGGGTCGGTCATGCGTGGTCTCCAAATCGTGTGATCAGCAGCTAGCAGAGGCATTCGTGGATGCAAACTGTGCAAGTGCGCGATTCCTGTCCAATCCACCTTTCTCTGGTCACAACATGTTCACCATATTCCGGTATTGGCAGGTATCATGGTTAATCCCGCCGCTCTTCCTGCCGCCGTCCCGTTTCGCGATTCCTTCTCGCAAATGAAGCGTGATCTCGATTTTTTACGCATGGCGATCCGGATGCACAAGCTGATCGGCGACGTTACGCCGGACTCCCGGCAACTCGTTGCGGACGATTTCGAGGAGAGTGTCGACAAGCATGCCGGGAACATCGCGTTTCGGTTCGAAGGCAAGCTCACCACATATGCCGAATTCGATGCCACCGCGAACCGGATTGCCCATTGGGCGCTGGCGCACGGACTGAAAGCCGGCGACCGGGTTGCGCTCTGCATGGAGAATTGCCCGGACTATGTCGCGATCTGGGTCGGCCTCGCCAAGGTTGGCGTCGTCACCGCCCTGGTGAACACGCATCTGGAAGGGGAGTCCCTGAAACATTGCCTCGCCATTTCCGACGCCACTCATGTGATTACAGGCCCGCATCAGGACCGTGCGGTCTGTTCCGTCACGTCTGGAATGGAAAATGCCCCGAAGGTCTGGACCCTGGGCGGCGCCCATGGCGAAGACATTGCGGCCATGATGCCCAATCTCTCGTCGGAACGGCCGTCGCGCGAATTGCGCGCGCAGCTGCGCGGCAAGGACATGTGCCTCCTGATCTACACGTCCGGCACGACGGGTATGCCCAAGGCAACCCGGATCACGAATTCCCGCCTCCAGATCATGCTGCGCACCTTTATCGCGCCTTGCTATACCGGCCCGCGGGACCGGGTTTACATCACGCTGCCCCTGTATCACGGGACGGGCGGCATTTGTGGCGTCGGCCAGGCCATGATGAGCGGCGCCAGCATCGTGCTGCGCCGGAAATTCTCGGCGAGCGCCTTCTGGGATGATGTGGTTGATGAAGGCGTCACCTCGATCGTCTATATTGGCGAACTGTGTCGCTACCTCCTCAATCGCCCGCCGCACCCCAAGGAGCGGGCGCACCGGCTGCAAACAGGGTTCGGAAACGGCCTGCGCCCGGAAATCTGGACGGAATTCCGCGAGCGATTCAGCATTCGGCATCTCGTGGAATTCTATGCCGCGACGGATGGCAATGTGAATTTGATGAGCATTGACGGCACCGTGGGCGCGGTCGGGCGCATACCGAAATGGCTCAAGGCGCGGTTTGACCATGTCGAGTTCGTGAAGTTTGATCTCGAAACGGAAGACGTCGTTCGCGGCGAGGATGGATTCGTGATCCGGGCGGAGACGAATGAGCCTGGCGAAATGCTGGGGCGTATTGCGGATACCGAATTCGAGTTCGCGGGATATCATGACCCGAAGGCGACGGAGAAGAAGATTCTCCGGGACGTGTTTGAACCCGGAGACAAATGGTTCCGGACGGGGGATCTGATGCGCAAGGACGAAAATGGCTATGTCTACTTCGTTGACCGGGTTGGCGACACGTTCCGCTGGAAGGGAGAGAATGTCTCCACCAGCGAAGTGAGCGATGCGATGATCCGCGCTGACGGGATTGCCACGGCGAATGTCTATGGGGTAGAAATTCCGGGGACGGAAGGTAAGGCTGGCATGGCGGCGGTTTCGTTGAGTGGCGACGTCGATTTCGAAAGCCTGCACTATGAGCTGTCTTCAAGTCTGCCCGCCTATGCCATCCCGATTTTTATTCGTATCCAGCGCGAGCCTCATACGACCGGCACAATGAAGTATCGCAAAGTGGAACTGATGAAAGAGGGCTACAATCCGGACATGGTCGATGACCCGATCTGGATGTACCATCCCGACCGGCGCCAATATGTGCCGTTCACGCAGGATCGGTACGAATCGCTGATCTCCGGCGCGTTCCGCTTCTAGGTCTCAGGCGACCCGGCCCATGCGCTCTTCGAGCCGCGTGGAAAACCAGGAAATGATCCGCCGCCACAGCTCGTCCTTCAGGATGGCGCCTTCCACATCATGGTCAATCGACGGGTTGTCATTGATCTCGATGATCACGACGCCTTGGTCGGTTTCCTTCAGGTCCACGCCATAGAGGCCATCGCCGATCAGGCGCGCACCGCGTACGGCGGCGTCAACCACGTCTGGTGGTGCATCCTCGACCGGGAAAGTGGTGAAGCCTCCCTCGCTCGTCTTGCCATCCGGCCCATGTTTCACAATCTGCCAGTGGCCGCGTGCCATACGGTATTGGCAGGCATAGAGCGGTTCGCCATTGAGGACCCCGATACGCCAATCGAACTTCGTCGGAATGAATTCCTGAGCAATGATCAGGGCCGTGTCCTTGAACATCTGCTTTGCGCCTGCTCGGAGTTCCTCGAGAGAGCGAGCCTTGACCATATTGGTACCGAAGGAACCGTCTGGCGTCTTCAACACGACTGGATTGCCCAAGGTCTCGAACACGGCGGCAAGGTCAGACTTCTCATCGAGAATGAGCGTGTGTGGAATAGGCAAGCCAGCCTTTTCCAAGATCTCCTTCAGGAAGACCTTGTTGGTGCACCGGATCATGGATTGCGTGTCGTCAATGACGGGCATGCCTTCCTGTTCGGCGCGGCGGGCGAATTTGTAGGTGTAGTTATCAATCTGGGTCGTGGCGCGGATGAACAGGGCGTCAAACTCGGCAAGACTGGTCAGGTCCGATGGTTCGATTGTCTCAACCTCAACGCCCATCTTGGCAGCGACATCTGCGAGGCGCTTGATCGAAGACGGCTTTGACGGCGCGGTCTTCTCATGCGGATCGACCAGCACGGCCAGCGCCCATTTGGCGGGGGCTTTGGACTTCGGCTCGCTGATGCGCCCGCTTGTGTAAGCCTGCATTGCCTCAAGGAAGAAGTCCCGGCGTTCGCCTTTCAGCTTGTGAGGTGGCACCATCCGGACACGGCCAATGCCGTGCGGAGATTTCGGGTCCAGTTCGACTTCAAGCGCCGGCACGCGGAACCAGTCGGAGACCTCGCGGGCAAGACGCTCATAACCTGGCGTTTCCGGTTTGGAAAAGGCAACGAAGAGACGCTCGATCTCCGGCGCGCCCTTGGCGCGGGCTTCGCGCAGGCGTTCGCCCAGATCGGGCAGGGCGTGCCTGTAGAGTCCCTTGGCCGATAGTTCCACCATGGTCTGGACGCTGGGGCTGACCCGGTGCCCGCGCGCTTCGGCGAGCAGCGAGGCGTAATAGCCTTCTGACTGGTAACCATAGGACCGGCAGAGATTCAGGATGTAGGGCCGTCGCCCGGAAAACAGCGCCGGCTTGGTGATATAGTCTGATACCTTCAGCACCTTGTGAGGCGTCTCAGCCTGAGAGATGTCGTTGGCGGATTCTACGAGTACGACCCAATCGGTCATTGATCCTCTCTCGAGACGCCGCCCAGCGGCTTCTCTAATCTAAGTGCGGCTTCTCCATCGGGATAATAGCCTGCGGCGCGCGCCATTACGCGATAACCATGGCGTTCGTAAAGACGCTTTGCGCGGCTATTTGTTTCGCGCACTTCGAGCCTGAGTGTATCGCAGCTTCGCTGCTTTGAAATGTCTTCGCATTTTTCAAGGAAAAGGTTGGAAAGCCCGGTGCCGCGCGCAGCTTCTGCGACGGATAGGGAATAGAGTCGCGCGGCTTTGCTGTTGCGGCGGAACAGGAGGACAGCTGCACCGGTCAGGCCATCCTTTCCGTCGGATACGAGGATTGTCGAATTCCCGCTCAGCAAGCGCCGCCATGTGCGCCGCGAAAACCGGTCTTCCTCCGGAAAGGCAAGCTCGAGGTCTGTCAGCGCTGCGATGTCGTCCAGGGTGGCGGCGCGAATGTCGTGCATCGGGGCGGGGCTAGCGGAGCAGAACCATGTCGTCACGATGAACGATGGCCGGGCGGCCGCGATAGCCGAGGATCGCCTCGACCTCTTCGCTATGGCGGCCGATGACGCGGGCGATCTCGCCCGAACTGTAGGCGGTGACGCCCTTGCCGACCATCTGGCCGGAGGGCGCGTTCAAGGCGACGGCGGCCCCGCGCTCGAAAGTGCCCGTGATGGCGGTGATCCCCACGGCCAGCAGGCTCGCCCCACCGCGCAGGGCCTTGGCCGCGCCTTCGTCCAGTTCGATTGAGCCTTCGGGTGTCAGATGTCCTGCCAGCCACGCTGCGCGGGCATTGGCGGGCGTGGTGGCGGCGGAAATCAGCGTCGCGCGCGCGCCGTCTTCGATGGCAAGCAGGGGATGGTCCCGATTGCCGAGCGTGATCAGCGTGGAGCAGCCGGCCGCATGCGCAATTCGCGCGGCGGCGAGCTTGGTTGCCATGCCGCCAGAGCCGACACCGGCATCAGCGTTCGCGCCGGTCGCCATCGCGTCATGTTCGGCGGTCAGCTGGTCGAGGAGGGGAATATGCGTTGCCTCCGGGTGGGTGCGCGGATCCGCCGTGTAGAGGCCGTCAATATCCGACAGGAGCACCAGCACATCCGCGCCCATCATCTGGGCGACGCGCGCGGCCAGCCGGTCATTGTCGCCATAGCGAATCTCGTCAGTCGCCACCGTGTCATTCTCATTGATGACCGGCACCACGCCTGATTCCAGCAAGGTCTCGAGGGTTGCGCGCGCGTTCAGCCAGCGCCGGCGATTTTCGGTGTCGCCAAGCGTGAGCAGTGCCTGGCCGATGGTGACATCATGCGGCTCGAAGGCTTGGCCGATGGCAGACATCAAGCGCAGCTGGCCGATCGCGGCGGCGGCCTGTTTCTGGTCGAGACGGTTTGAAACAGAATTGCCAACACTTTTGCGACCCAATGCAACCGCGCCGGACGAAACGAGAATGATTTGAAACCCTCTGGAACGCAGTGAAACAATATCGAATGCTAGTTTCTCCAGCCAGGCATGGCGCGGTTGGCCGTGCTCTGCGACAAGGGCAGAGCCGGTCTTCACCACGATACGCTTGGCAGAAGCAAAAGGCGTTTCAGTCATCTGGCGGAGCGATACACTGCGGCGGCAAATGCCGAAAGCGAAAATGAAGCCGTTGACAAGCCAGGCGATTGACCGTCACGACAGTTGAAAAGACGAGGTTTTCTGCAATGCCCCAATTCGACATGATCCTGCTGACCCCTGCCCAGGCCGAAGGCGCCGATGTGGTGGAACACACCGCTGGCTCGCCCGCCCGCGAAGGTGGCGGCGACGAGACCTATCGCTGCGGATCGTGCAAGACCAAGCTGCTGGTCAACGTGGCGCACCACGATGCGCACGGCGTGATCGTGAAGTGCGGCAAGTGCGGACGATTCAATACCGAGCCGCATCACCACCACTAAAGCGGCGTCCAGTCGGCGTCTTCGCCAGCATTCTCTTCCTCAGCAATGAGCCCGAGGTGGCGAGAGATCTCCGAAAGGGCTTTTTTCACGCCGACACGGGTCACCCCTGAGATCAGCAGTGGTTCGCCATCATAGACGGCCTTCAGTTTTGCGAGCTGCTCCTCGACCTGTTCAGGTAGCAGCGCGTCGATCTTGTTCAACGCGACCACTTCCGGCCTCTGGGCCAGCTCAGGGCTGTAGGCCTCCAACTCGTGGCGAATGGTCGTGTAGGCGCCCGCCACATCATCCTGGGTGCAATCGATCAGGTGCAGCAGCACTTTGCAGCGCTCGACATGGCCAAGGAAGCGATGGCCGAGGCCAGCCCCGTCTGCGGCACCTTCGATCAACCCGGGAATGTCCGCCAGCACGAACCGGCTGCCAGGCCCCAGATCGACCACGCCAAGTCCGGGGTTCAGCGTCGTGAAGGGATAGTCGGCAATTTTAGGCGTAGCGGCGGTTACCACGCTCAGGAAGGTAGATTTGCCGGCATTCGGCAGACCCAGCAGGCCAGCATCCGCGATCAGTTTCAGGCGTAGCCAGATCCAGCGTTCCTCGCCGTCTTCACCGGGGTTGGCGCGGCGTGGTGCCTGATTGGTTGAGGACTTGAACCGTGTATTGCCCCAGCCGCCATTGCCGCCAACGGCGAGCAGGACGCGCTGGCCGACCTCTGTGAGGTCCGCAATCAGGGTTTCCTGATCATCTTCGAATATCTGGGTGCCCACAGGCAGTTTCAGCACGACGTCATCGCCGCCCGCGCCGGTGCGCTCCTTGCCCATGCCGTGGCCGCCACGCTTGGCTTTGTAATGTTGCTGGTAGCGGTAATCGATCAGCGTATTCAGCCCCTCAACAGCTTCCGCCCAGACATCGCCGCCGCGTCCGCCATCGCCGCCGTTCGGACCGCCATACTCGACGTATTTCTCACGGCGAAATGAGACGCAGCCCGCGCCGCCACCGCCGGACTTGATGAACACTTTGGCCTGATCGAGAAATTTCATGTCTGTACTCTTACGTGTTTCAGTCGATCCGCGCCATATTGACGTGGCCTACCATCTCTCCGCGACCAAGGCAGAAGACCTTGATCCGATCTGCCTTCATGAAGGCCAGTTTTTCCAGAACGCGGCCCGAGGCCGGATTATCATCCAGATAGCCTGACACAAAGCCGCGTTCGCCGCGCTGCTTCAGCCAGCCCACAAGCGCCTCGGTGGCCTCTGTCATGAGACCATTGCCCCAGCGGTCCGGCGAGAGCCAGTATCCGATCTCGAAGGGCAACCAGGTGCTGTCGCGATGCGCGCTGGTCACGCCTACCAATTCCCCGTTCTCGACAATCGCATAAGGGTGCTTGGTATTGTCTTCACGCCCTGCAGTGTGACCGGCAATCCAGGCGAGCGTCTGAGCCACCGTCTGGTTCGCGGGAATGCGCGCCACCATGCGGTAAACTCTCGGATCATTGACCAGATCGGCGATCCGTGCCGCGTCGCTGGCCTCCACCGGGCGCAGGACCAGCCGGTCGGTCGTGATTTGCGTACTCATGCCGTAACTCCCTCCATGAGGACCAAGCGGGCAAGGGGAGGACATAATAAAGGGGAGGCAGTGGCCTGCCTCCCCTTGGAAACTGATCGTCTGAAGCGATCCGGCCACGTATCCCGCGGCCGCGCTGTCAGCCGCTTATTCTGCTGCTTCCGCGACCGGTACAATATTCACGTAGAGACGGCCGCCCGTCTTGCGCGTGAACTCAACCTTGCCTTCGGAAAGCGCAAACAGGGTGTGGTCGCGGCCAATGCCGACGCCCTTGCCTGGGTATTTCTGCGTACCGCGCTGGCGCACGATGATGTTGCCCGGAATGACATGCTCGCCGCCAAATTTCTTGACGCCAAGATATTTCGGGTTTGAGTCGCGGCCGTTACGGGACGAACCACCTGATTTCTTATGAGCCATGCTTTGCTCCGATCCTCTATAAAGGGCTTATAGCGCCCTTATGCATCCTTGGCGAATTCTTCGGCCTGCTTGATCCACTCATCGCGAGTGATGCGGCCTGGGAAGCTCATTTCTTCTTCCAGCTCAGTGATCTGCTCTTCTTTCAAGGCAGCGACCTGCCAGAAGAAGTAGATGCCAGCTTCGTGGAGCTTTTTCTCGAGAACCGGGCCGACGCCTGAAATCTTCTTCAGATTGTCCGGCTTGCCTTCGAGATTGGCGATACGACCGCGGGAATCGACTTCCGGCTTGGCTGCGGGTGCAGCAGCTTCTGCGGCAGGCGTCTCGGCCTTTGGAGCGGCGGCCTTCTTTGGCGCGGCTTTCTTGGCTGGCTTCTTGCCGTCGGTGCTGATGCCAGTGATCTTGACGACCGTCAGGTGCTGGCGGTGGCCTTGCGTACGGCGATAGGTCTGGCGCTGGCGCTTCTTGCGAATGATGACTTTGTCACCGCGCGTTTGCTCCTCGACTTCACCGAACACGCTTGCACCGTCAACCAGGGGCGCGCCAACAGTTACGTCGTCGCCATTGCCCAGCATGAGCACGGTTTCAAAGGTTACGTCCTTACCGGCTTCAGTATCCAGCTTTTCGACGGTGATCGTATCACCTTCCGCGACTTTATACTGCTTGCCGCCTGTTTTGATGACCGCGAACATGGGTCTCGTCCTTCCGGAATGGTAAGCGAAATGAATTGCGCGCGAAGCCGTTGCCGGTTCCGCGCTCGAAGCGGCGGGTAAACACCAATCGGGGCGCGCTGTCAAATGTCATCTTCAGGCGATTTCAGGTGCTTGCATGTGGCGCGCATATTATATAGTGCAGGCAACCGTCCACAGGCTCCGCGGAGAGGTGCTAGAGTGGTTGAATAGGCTAGTCTCGAAAACTAGTGAACTCGCAAGGGTTCCGAGGGTTCGAATCCCTCTCTCTCCGCCATTTCGGTATAAAACTGGGCACGCCGTTCGCCGCCGATTCTGCGCTATTTGCGGCGGCTAGGGTTCTCAGAAGCTCGTTCTTCGATCCCATGATGCGCACTTCGCGCTCGTCGACCTCGACGCGCTGAGCTAACGCGCGCAGATGATCGCGCCGATAGCCGCCGCCCTCCAACCGCATTTTCTCGCGGGCCGCTGCGGCGAATCTCTCGATCATTTCCGGCGTGACGGCCTGATGAGTGGCGCTGTCGAGCATGGCTTCGGCGCGTTCCGCGTCGGTTTTCGCCTGATCACGAAGGACTTTCAGACCGGCGATGCGCTCTTTCAGCGCCGGATCGTCGAGGTCGGCGACGCCGATCTCGATGGCGTCGTAAAGGCGTTTCAGCCGCAGCTCCGATTCCGTTGCCCGCCGGTTCAGTTCGGCGATGTGCTCACGGCGGCGCTCAGCGCGCTCTTGCCGTCGGTCGAGCACATCGACGAGAACCTCTTCCAGCCGATCAGACGTCAGCAGACGCTCCTCCAGATGCTGAGCAACCAGCGTATCGAGCTTATCCATCGGGATTGTCCGGCCCTTGCAGCCAGTCTCGCCCTGACGCGCCTTGATCGAGCAGGCGTAGTAGCGGTAACGCCCGCTCTTGCCAGTGCGGATGGTCATGGCGCCGCCGCACTTGCCGCAAAAGCAGATCCCCGTCAGCAAGGTTGGTCCTGTCACTACGCGTGGCGGCGCGACCTTGGGATTGCGCGCCTGCATCAGCTTCTGCACGGCGTCGAAGGTCTTGCGGTCTATGATCGGCGGAACCGGAACCGTCACCAGGTCTTCCGGCTTGGTCGGCTCCTTGTTCTTGCGATGCTTGCCCCATTGATGCTCGCCGATATAGGTCCGCCGGGTCAGGATGCGATGAACCTGTCCGATGCCCCAGCGGCCGCCGTCTCGCGTGAAGATGCCCCTGCCATTGAGATGCGTGGCGATCGCTTTGACGCCCATGGCCCCGCGCGTTCCGTCCCCTTCCAGGGCGAGGCGATAGATCAGCCGGATCGTGTCGGCGTGCAGCGGATCGATCTCCAGTTTCTTCTTGGTCTTGGCGCCGCGCTGTTCGGCCGCGACCACGCGATAGCCGACGGGCGGGCGCGAGCCGTTCCAGAAGCCCTGGCGGGCGTTTTCCTTGAGCGCGCGCAGGACGTGCTTGGCGTTCTCCTTGGACTGATATTCATCGAACAGCGCCATGATCTGGCGCATCATGACGTGCATGGGATCGTCGCCCATCTCCTGGGTGATGGAGACGAGCTTGACGCCGTTCTTGGCGAGCTTCCGGACGTAGAACTCCAGCTCGAAATGGTCGCGGAAGAAACGGCTGAATGAGTGGACGACCACGATGTCGAAGGCTGAGGGCTTGGACGTACCCGCCTCGATCATGCGCTGGAATTCGGGGCGCTTGTCGTTCGTTGCTGACGCTCCTGGCTCCACATAGGTCTCGACGAGTTCGTAGCCGCGCGCCTCGCACCACGCTTCGCCCTGGCGTTTCTGGTCAGGGATCGAGACGTCATGCTCGGCCTGCCGCGTCGTCGAGACGCGCAGGTAAAGCGCGGCGCGGAGCTTCACGGCGTTTTGCGGTGCGTTCATGATGCGCCTCCCGCTGCCTTTCGCCATTCCTCGCCGGTCAACGTCAGATCAAGCGAAACACGGTCGTAGAGGACTCGCGGACGCCGCCGGCGCCCTTCCGGTTCCATCTCGACCAAACCGTATTCAGCCATCTTCTTCAGCGTTCGCGACAAGTTCGATTTGGCGCGCCCAGTCATCTCCGCCAACTCGTCAAGCGAAGCCGGTGCGCGTTCGGCGATGGTCCGCAACAGTTCGCGATTACCGGCTGACAGCACCTGGGCAAAGGACTCGGTCGATGTGAACCATACCTTCGGATCGTCCGGCCCCGGCTTTTGCTCGCCGCGGGCGATCCGCATGGTGCGGGCCTTCATCTCCTCATAATCGGCGATGCCGATCTTCAACGTCGTCATTGCAGTACGCCTCGCTCCTTTAACACTGCATCCACCGTCTCCCAGAAATCGACGATCAGGCTCGCGGCATCCTGATAGTCATAGGGACGCACGGTCCGGAGCCGGTGGCGGTGATCCTGCGGTTCTCCGCGTTTGCGGCGGCCGACAGGATGAGCATTGTCGAAGCCGACAAGCCGCTCGCCGTCAGGTCCGTGCAGCGTCAGCGAATAGTCGAGCCCATGGGGCTTCTCCGGGCTAACGGGCACGCGCGTAACGACGAACTTCACCCAATGCCTGCCCGCAGGGTCGATGACGAGCACCTGGCCATCGAGATCGAGCAAGGCGTCAAGGCTCGGATCGTATGTCTCCTCTGTCATATTAGGTTATCTTTAGATGATAACTTTGTCAAGGAGCCAACCGAACCCAAGGGGCCGAACAAATCGTCGAACAGATCACCGAACCAGGCCTCAAACACATCCACTTCGGACGAAGTGACCGGCACGCGCTTCAGCCACTCATCGGTGACGCGCCAGTCGGTCAACTCTGGTTCGGGACGTCCACGCGGCTTCGGTTCCGGAATCTGCGCGTAGTCGTAAAGATCAATTTTTGCCGCGCGCGAACGCTGCCGGCGTTTGGGTACGGAATTGGACATGAAGCGACTGTGCCGCCCCGTAGTACGCGGAGAAATGCTCCGCATCCGGGTGAAGCGTCAATGGCGGCGAAGACAGGTGTTCGGCGGTGCTGCGCCAAATGCCTGGCCAATCAAGACGAACATGTTCCCCGATAAAGAGTAAGAGTTCGGCGGCTTTCGCCGTGACGGGTTTGGAGGTCGAGAGAGAGGCTCTCGGCCGACCTGTCGCGGAGATTGACCCATGACCAACCTTGAAACCCTGGACGGCCGGCGCGACGCGAGCGGCGGCTACAAAGTCGATATCTCGCGCGGAGAGCGGATCGGCCGCGTCTCCTCGGAATGGTTTTCCCGGCCGAATGACGAGCGCTATCTGTCCCTGTCGGAGCTCTACGCGTCGGTGAAGGGCCGCGCCGAGCGCAGCCGCACGCGGACAGTCGAGAGCGCGGCGATCCGCGTTGAAGCCCATCGCGACGATCCGGAAAACCTGGCGCTCATCCTGCCCGACGCCGAGGCGCCGGTCGCGCCGACCCATTGGAGCTTCGGCCAGCTCGCCAGCCTAGTCAGCGCGCCGGCGGCCTATCTGCGCCAGCTCCCGGCGCCGCTTGCGGGCATCAACCTGCAATACGGGCTCACCTCGCACCGAGCCGAGCAGATCAAGACGCTGGAAACCGAAGACGGGCGCACGGAACTGCGCGCCGTCACCGGCCCGGATTATGGCCGCATCTACGACCACGAACTCGTGGCGGCCGTGCAGAAGATCGCGGGGAACGGAACTGGCGATACGCGCTGGAAAGTGCCCGGCACGCTCGACTGGTCGAGCGGCGTCTACAATCCGATGGTCGACATCACCAAGGACACGACCACGCTCTACGCCTCCGACCGAGACGTCTTCCTCTTCCTGGTCGACGACATGAACCCGATCGAGGCGGGCAAGCTGTCCGACGGATCTCCCGATCTCTATTTCCGGGGCTTCTATTGCTGGAATTCTGAAGTCGGCGCGAAGACGCTCGGCATCGCCAGTTTCTATCTGCGCGCCGTCTGCCAGAACCGCAATCTCTGGGGCGTTGAGGACTTCCAGGAAATTAGCATCCGACATTCCAAATACGCCGCCAATCGCTTCGCGCACGAGGCGGCGCCGGCGCTGACCCGCTTCGCTGACTCCTCGCCGCGACCCTTCGTCGAAGGCATTCGAGCAGCGCGCGAGCGCATCGTCGCCCACAGCGACGATGACCGCACCGACTTCCTCCGCAAACGGGGCTTCTCCAAGGCGGAGACGGCCAGAATCGTCGAGACAGTCCTCGCCGAAGAAGGTCGGCCGCCGGAGTCCGTATTCGATTTCGTGCAGGGCATCACCGCCGTCGCCCGGTCGAAGCCGCAGCAGGACACCCGGCTCGAAATGGAGGGCAAGGCGAAGAAGCTCCTCGAGCGCGCGGCGTAGCTGCGGCCGGCGCTCCGCCTTTCCGGTCCGTCGCTTCCTCAAGAGGAAGAGGCGGGCCGGGTTCTCCGTGACGGGTTTGGAGGTCGAGAGAGAGGCTTTCGGCCAGCCCGCCCACGGAGAACTGACATGACCAAGTCTCAGAAAATCACCCTCAGCGCCTCGCGCGACATCCCCTTCAACAAGCTGGTGCTCAGCCAGTCCAATGTCCGCCGCGTCAAGGCCGGCGTCTCGATCGACGAGCTCGCCGAAGACATCGCCCGGCGCACGCTTCTGTCCTCGATCACCGTCCGGCCGGTGCTGGATGAGGACGGCGCTGAAACCGGCATGTTCGAGATCCCGGCCGGCGGACGCCGCTACCGGGCGCTCGAACTGCTGGTCAAGCAGAAGCGTCTGAACCGCACGGCGCCCGTGCCCTGCATCGTGCGCACGGACGGCCTCGCCGAAGAAGACAGTCTCGCCGAGAATGTTCAGCGTGCGCCGCTTCATCCGCTCGACCAGTTCCGCGCCTTCCAGGCGATGCGCGAGAAAGGCAAGAGCGAGGAAGAGATCGCGGCGGCCTTCTTCGTCTCGGCGAACGTCGTCAAGCAGCGGCTCAAGCTCGCCGCTATCGCGCCATCGCTTCTCCACGCCTATGCCGAGGAGGAACTGACCCTCGACCAACTCATGGCCTTCACGGTCAATCCCGACCATGAGCGCCAGGAACAGGTCTGGGAGTCGATCAAACGGACTTATGCGAAACAGCCCTATGAAATCCGCCGCATGCTGACCGAAGGCGCCGTGCGCGCCTCCGACCGGCGGGCGCAGTTCGTCGGGCTCGACGCCTATGAGGTGGCCGGCGGCGCCATCCTTCGCGATCTCTTCCAATCCGACGACGGCGGATGGCTCCATGACGCTGGCCTGCTTGCGAAACTCGTCGATGAAAAGCTCGAAACCCATGCGGAAGCGATCCGCGCCGAGGGCTGGAAATGGATCGAGATCGGCACGGACTTTCCCTACGGCCATACCTACGGTCTGCGCCGGATCATCGGCGAGACCGAGCCGATGAGCGAGGACGAGATCGCGAACTTCCACGCACTGAAAGCCGAATACGATCAGCTTGAGGACGATTACGCCGACGCCGAGGAGTTCCCGGAAGATATCGACACCCGGCTCGGCGAGATCGAAACGGCGATGGAAGCCTTGCAGGAGCGTCCCGTCCGCTTCGAGCCGGATGAAATCGCCGTGGCCGGCGTCTTCGTCAGCATCGGCCATGACGGCCGCCTGCGTGTCGAGCGCGGCTATGTCCGCCCCGAGGATGAACCTTCCGTCGAATCCGACGGACAGGACGAGGTCGATGGGATCGACGCGTCTGACGAGGAGGACGTCGACGACGCTACGCCCCCTGATGCCAGCGACGAGGCGGAAGAGGAAGACGATGGCCTGAAGCCTCTCTCCGACCGCCTCGTCATGGAATTGACGGCGCATCGCACGCTCGCTCTGCGCGACGCGCTTGCCAACGATCCGCAGACGGCGTTCCTCGCCGCCTTGCACGCGATGGCGCTGCGGCTCTTCTACCACTATCCGCTGGATAGCTGCGTCGAGATCACCCCGCACAGCGCCGGTTTCGGCGCCCAGGCGCC
>SWCD01004848.1_pt1 | contig 16816 bp, 16 predicted proteins | sample 4693011 | NCBI WGS metagenome assembly SWCD01 (sample SAMN10267278, study PRJNA491770) | bioreactor metagenome | isolation source: DHS bioreactor inoculated with marine | place: Japan: Omine Ridge, Nankai Trough | reverse complement strand
AATACGAGCGAAGCCTCTTCACCGGCGACTTCGACCGCGACCTGGCGCGCAAGCTCGACCTCGAGAGCTATCGCGAGGTGCTGCACCACGGGGAGACGGACCAGAAGCGCAGCGCTCTCTTCCGCCTGGCGGAACTGGGTCAGCCGCACCACCTGGCCCTGATCCGAAGCTGTCTCGAGGACAAGGACGGGGAGGTTCGCCTCTACGCCTACGGCGAGTTGGAGCGACTGATGCGCGGGCACGAGGACCTGGTGGCGAAGGGCCGGGCGAAGGTGGCCCAGGACCCGAACCACGAGGAAGCCCACTTGAATCTCGCGCGGGCCCACTTCGGCCTGGCGTCGAGCGGCGTGCTGGACCGGGCGACCGCGGGCTTCCACATGCGAGTGGCGGCCCAGAGCGCGGTCGATGCCCGGAACTGCAACAACGAAAGCGTGGCCGCGGTGACTCTCGAGGCGAGCGCCTACGCGCACGTCGGGGAGTTCGACCGGGCCACCGCGGTGCTCGAGTCCCTCAGCCGGGAACTCAGCATTCACCCGGAGGTGATCGCGGCGCAAGCCGAGATCGCGTTCGTGGCCCGGGACTTCCCCCGCGCTCGGGAAGAGGCCGAACGATTGAAGGCCACGGGCACCGATCTCCCAGGGTGGCTCGAGGCGCTCCTGGTCGGCAACGAGGAAGCGGAACCCGAGGAACAGCGCGAGGAGGCCACGGCATGACTCCCGACGTTTGCCTGCTTCTGGAAGGGACGTACCCGTTCGTGAAGGGCGGGGTCTCCTCCTGGGTGCACCAGATCATCCGCCAACTCCCGGAGTTGAAGTTCTCCATCGTGCATGTGAGCCCCAAGCGCGGGTTCTATCCGCACGGCCCGGTCTACGAAATGCCGAAGAACGTGATCGGGCTGTCCGAGGTCTTCCTGCACGAGTACACCATGTCCGAGAACCGCGGACAGGGCGATGCGCGGGACAAGGTGGATCGGTTCCGGGCGCTGGTCAACGACATGTGCGAGGGTCGGATCGGCGCGTTCGCCGACTTCATCCGCGCGCTGCAGGAGGACTCGGGAGCGGGAATGAACTCCTGGGACCTGCTGCAGACTCCGGAGAGTTGGGAAGTGCTCATCGACACCTACCGCCAGGAGGCCGGGGAGGAGAGCTTCCTGAACTTCTTCTGGACCTGGCGCTACTCCAACATGCCGTTCTTCAACGTGCTGGCGGCGCAGACGCCGAAGGCCGGCCTCTATCACACCATCTCCACGGGCTACGCGGGCGTCCTCGCGGCGGCCTGCAAGGTCCGGCACAAGAGCCCCATGCTCCTCACCGAACACGGCATCTACACGAAGGAACGCCGGATCGAGATCAACCGCGCCGACTGGATCGAGGACTGGGAATCGGGAGAACTCGTGGCGGAGCGAACGGCGCCCTACTTCAAGCGATTCTGGGTGCGGCAGTTCCAGATGATGAGCAGTGTCTGCTACGAACTCGCGGACGAGATCTTCACGCTCTACGAGGGCAATCGGGAGCTGGAAGTGCAGGACGGCGCCGACCGGGCGAAGATCCACGTCGTGCCGAACGGGATCGACCTCAAGCGGTTCGGCGAGGCCGCCGACGCCCATGAGGCCCGCAAGCCGAATGAACGCTACACGATCGGCTTCGTGGGTCGCGTCTGCCCCATCAAGGACGTCAAGACCCTGATCTACGCAAGCCGTCTGGTGGCCCAGGAGGTGCCGGACGTCTTCGTCAGGGTGATGGGGCCGATGGACGAGGATCCGCAGTACGCGCAGGAGTGCATGGACCTGATCGAACTGCTCGATCTGACGGACAACGTCGTGCTCGAGGGCTCGGTGAACGTGCTGGAGGAAGTGCCCAAGGTCGATGTGGCGGTCCTGACCAGCATCTCCGAGGCGCAACCCCTGGTGATCCTCGAGGCCGGGGCGATGGGGCTGCCGATCGTGGCTACGGACGTGGGGTCCTGCTCGGAGCTTCTCTTCGGGCGCCTGCCGGAGGATCTGCGGCTCGGCTCGGGCGGGTTGATCACGCCCATCGCCAGCCCCGGCGCCACCGCCGAGGCGCTGCTCAAGCTCTATCGCGACAAGGAGCACCGGAAGCGACTCGGGAAGAACCTGAAGACACGGGTGAACCGCTTCTACGACCAGGACGACATGATCGGCGCCTACCGGGAGATCTACCACCGGCACCTGGCGGCGGAGAGAGTCGAGGTCTGACATGGCTGGAATCGGCTTTGAACTGAGGAAGATGATCGACTCGAACCGGGGCCTGATCTCCCGCGTGCGCGGTTACGCGTGCGCCGGGCTGATCTCCTCCGGGCCGTGGCTGGTGACCATCTTCACACTGGGTATCCTCTCCGCGTTCGCTCCCCACATCTCCACCGAGGAGTCCTACGACTTCTTTCAGGCGCTGGTGACCTACGCCTTCGCCTTCAGTCTGATCCTGGTGGGGGTCCTGCAACTCACGGTGACGCGCAAGGTGGCGGACTGGCTCTACACGAAGCAGTACACGAAGATTCTGCCGGCCTTCAACGCCTGCTTCGCGGTGGTCGCGCTGGCCCACTTCGTGGTCGGGGTCGCGTTTGCCGTGGTCGCCGAGTTGCCGCTCGCGATCTCGGTCGTCGCCACCGCGCTGTTCGTGGTGCTCGGGGTGACCTGGCTGGCCCTGATCTGGCTCGGCATCACCCGGGAGTTCGACACCGTCCTGAAGGGCTACGCCCTGGGCGCGGCCCTGGTTTTCGGGGTCGTGGCGACGTTGGAGAGACCCGCGAGTTCACTCGGCCTGCTGTCCGCCTACACCTCCGGCCAGGCGGTGGCCCTCCTCTACCTCGTCAGGGCCATCGTGCAGGGGCTCGACACGAAGGGGGAGCGCAACCTCGAGGTGCTCGGCAGCGTCATCGAATTCCCGAAGCTCCTGATCGTGGGGTTCGCCTACAACGCCGGCATCTGGATCGACAAGATCATCTTCTGGGTGGCAGACGGAGTCGGCCCGCACCCATGCGTCCTCTACCACCCGATCTACGACTCCTGCTGCTTCCTCGCCTACCTGACGGTCATCCCGGCGCTGGCGGTCAACCTGGTGCGGGTGGAGACGGAATTCTACGAATGCTACCGATCCTACTTCGGGGCCATCCTCGGAGGCCGCCCGCTGAGGGTGATCGAGCATCGAAGGGAGGTCATGCTCGACAACATGCGCGAGGGCATGATCCGGCTTCTCCGGATCCAGGGCGCCATCACCGGTCTGGTCCTGATCTTCGCCCCGTTCATCCTGAAGGAACTCGGCCTGCCGCCGTCGGCGGTGCGGATCTTCCGCGCGGTGTGTGTCGGGGCGTTCTGCCACGTCATGCTCTTGATCACAATCCTGATGCAACTCTACTTCGACTTGAAAACCCAGGCGCTGATCACGTCGTTGATGTTCGTCGTCCTGAACGCGGGGCTGGCCCTCGTCTCGGTGAACGTGGGCCCGGCGTCGTACGGCTTCGGCTACGCCATCGCCACCATGATCACGGTGCTGACCGGCTACGTCCTCCTGGCCAGGGCCTCCACGCATCTCGACTACTACGTCTTCACCAGCCAACCGATCTCCGGCGACGGCCCGGACAAGGACGCCCCGATACCCGATCATGGAAACTAGAATCCGACCCAAGCCGCTCCAATCCCGTCCATCAACCGCTCAACACCCCCCTTGGGATTGCGCGTCCGGACGCCCTCCTGATTCCGTTCCCCTCCCCGTCAATCCCGGAAAACAACACCGGGAGTCTATTTCCACGGAGAAGAAAGGACTCCCGGTGTTGTTTTTTCAGCGAAGGGGATTTACGGGAGTTCGGGCCAGGGGTGGCCGGACTCGTCCTTGGGGGTCCACTCGACGGTCGCGGGGCCGATGCGACCCAGTTCACGTTCAAGGGGGGCCGTGCGGATCACACCTTCCTGGTTCGCAAAGAGGATGCGGCACTGATGTTCGGTGATGACCTTCGGCCAGGCGTAGACGCACCAGAGATTTTCAGCGAGGTCGGCATTGACCCGTTCGTAGCCCGTCACGCGGGAGTCCGGGGAGACCGCGGCGCCATCCGCACCCGGAAGGTAGATGCGGAAGTAGTACCCCGAGCGCAACACCTCACCACGGTCGCCGGGTCGGCCGAAGGCGTTGGACAACACGGGAGGATCGAGGCGCCCCATGGTCGGGTCCGCGCGAAGGTAACCGACACCCGTGAATTCGAGGAACGATCCGTACTCAGGCCGTCCGTCATGATCGAGGTCCACGGCGACACGGTCCCGGAACTGTTCCTGGGCGGAGACGATGTTCCGAAGCGTGGCCACTGCCGCCGTCGCCTTGGCGAACTGCCCGCTGTGACAATAAAAGTCGGGCACGGCCACTCCCAGGCCGGCCACGATGAGCAGCGCCGCGCCGGGATAGAGAACCGTGAGCTCGAGAATCCGTCTGGCCTTCATGATGCCCCCCGCTCTCGTATCGGTCGCCGGCGGAGGGAAACTGAGGGGGAAGAGGTCAGTCGGGGAGGCGGTCCAGGGGCGTCCGGCTCACCGCGGGGATGAAACCGTGGCGGCGGGAGGTGCGTTCGGCGTGGTCCCGGGTGCCGGGGCGGGAGGCGTAGTCGAGGGTGAAGACGGCGACGCCCCGGCGACGGACGGCGAGGAGCGAGGCCAGGATTTCGTCGGTCCACGGCACGGGCTCGTCGGCGTTTTTCGGATCGTCCCACACTCCGGAGGCGTGGCCGGCGAAGGAGACCGATTCGCGCACGATACCGTCCACCACGTCGGCCAGATCCGGAACCCGGGCCAACAGCGGAGCGCCGTCGTTCAGGAGTACGCGGAAACCCGGCCGACGGGCGCGAGCGCGGGCGGAGAGATCCCGGATGAGATCGGCCATCGCCTCGGCCGGATCGAGGCCGGCGGCCTCGGCTGAGGCCGCCACCTCGGGGTGGGTCCAGCCCGTGACCCAGTCGAGCATCACGCCGTCGAAGCCCGCCTCCAGCAAGCGGTCCAGCATCGACTGTGGGCCCTCGAAGAGGATCTCCCGCCACCGCGGATCCCAGAACGCCACCGGCCAGTTTCCGGCCCAGCCGTCGGGGTCGGCGGCCAGGAGGAAGCCCGGAAAGCCCTTGCAGTCGATGGCGGGCGCCTGCCAGTCAGGCCCCCAGTAGAGGCGGTAGTCCTCCGCCTGACCGACGTTCAGGTAGGCGAGACAGAGCTTTCTCTCGAGCGCCAGGCCGGGCGACCTCCGGATCCGGGACACGACCCCCCGGATCGGGAACTCCTCCTGTCCCTCGACGGTGTTGGTGGATTCCAGCACCACGAGATCGACCTCCGCCGCCACGAGCCGGTCCACCGCCCGGGGATGCTCGACGCCCTGCAGTTGGATGGCCCAGGCCCTGAGGTCCGTGAGCGGGGATCGATCTTCGACCCCGCCGCCTCCGCCGCAACCGGCGGACATCGAAAGCAGCAGGGTGAGCGCGGCGACCAAACGCACCCTATTCCTCCCCGTAGCCCTGCGGATTGCGCTGCTGCCAGCGCCAGGCGTCGGCGGTCATCTCCTCGATCGTGAGCGCGCTTCGCCAGCCGAGTCTCTCCTCGGCCCAGGCCGGGTCGGCGTAGCAGACCCCGATGTCACCGGGCCGCCGATCGACGATCTCGTGGGGAATCTCGTGCCCCACCGCGCGCGCCGCCGCCGCGAGCACCTCCAGAACGCTGTACCCCCGACCGGTGCCGAGGTTCACGGGCACCGCGCCCTCGATTCCGGCCAGCGCCTCGAGCGCGGCCAGGTGGCCGCGAGCCAGATCGACCACGTGAATGTAGTCGCGCACGCCGGTGCCGTCCGGGGTCTCGTAGTCCCCGCCGAAGACCCGAAGGCTCGGCAGGCGCCCCCCCGCCACCTGCATGACATAGGGCATCAGGTTGTTCGGAATGCCGCGCGGGTCCTCGCCGATCCTCCCGCTCTCGTGCGCACCCACCGGGTTGAAGTAGCGGAGCAGGAAGACCCGCCAGTCCGGCTCGGCCAGGGCGAGGTCGCGGAGGATCTCCTCGATCATCAATTTCGTGCGGCCGTAGGGATTTGTGGCCGACAGCGGGAAGTCCTCCGTGATCGGCACCCGCGAGGGTTCCCCGTAGACGGTGGCCGAGGAGGAGAAGACGAGGTCCGTAACGCCGTGCCGCTTCATGGTCGTAAGGAGCACCAGCGTCCCGGTCACGTTGTTTCGGTAGTAGTCGAGGGGGATCGTCGTGGACTCCCCCACCGCCTTCAGCCCGGCGAAGTGGATCACCGCATCGAAGCGCCCCGCCGCGAAAACGCGCTCGAGGGCCGGCGCGTCGAGGAGATCTTCCTCTTCGAAGACCAGGTCCCGTCCCGTGATCTCCCGCACGCGGTCGAGAGAGACCCGCGAGCTGTTCGACAGGTTGTCCACGACGGTGAGATCGTGGCCGGCTTGAAGCAGTTCCACCGCGGTATGGCTTCCGATGTATCCGGCGCCGCCGGTGATGAGGATGCGCATGCTCATGGTTTTCTATCGGCAAAAAGGGGGATGGAGGTCTCGCCAATCCCGGAGAAGGAAGCTTCCGGTTCACCGCTTCACGGTCCCACTCCCCCCCTGCTACCATCTCCGCCGTGTCCTCGCCCACCGTTTCCGAACTGCGTGACGTGCTGCGATCCCTCGACCTCAAACCCCTGTTTCTGGTCGTCGCGGGGGATCATTGCTTCGGGATTCCGGTGCCGGATCCGGTCGTCCACGCCCTCGGCTGTCACCGTCGGGCGCTCGAGGCGTCTCTCGGGGAGGGGACGAACCGGGCGGAGGTGACACTGGCCTTGCCGATCGCGGGGCGCGACCTGCGCGTCCGGTCGCTCGATCGAGCGGGGATTGCGGAGGGGATCCGCGGTCGGGACGGAGAGATGCTGGAGGCGCTTCACTCTTCCCTGGTGATCGCCGGCGAAGAGGAACTCGAGCGCCTCAGGGCAATCGCGCGGGGCTTTCTCACGCCGGTCCTGGCCGACCACTACCGGCGCGAGGCGACCCGGCTCCGGGCCCGGCTCGAGACTCGGCCGGCCCACGCCGTCCCCGACGTGCTGCTCGCGTTCCGGGCGCTCCTCACCGGCCTTCACCTCATGACGACGGGAGACCTGGAGATCGACCTCCGCGCCCTGATCGGGATCTACGACCTCGACTACCTCAGACCGCTCCTGGCACGACCGGACCGCCCCATGTTCCTCGGCGATCCGGCACGCCTCTGGTTTCTCACGGGCGAGGCAGAAGCCCTCGAAGCCCGGTTCGAGCAGGCGGCGGACTCGCCGGTCCTGCCTGCCGAACCAACCTCCGAGGCGGAGCTCTCGACGTGGCTGGCGGAAGCGGACTGATCAGCCGAGGTGCAACTTCGAAATCCCGCCGGCGAGGTTGCGAGCCAGCTCGCGAAAAGCCAGCGAGCTGATCGCGTCCTTGTGGCTCAGCACGGCCGGGATGCCGTTGTCGCCGCCTTCGCGGATGATCGCCTCGATCGGCAGTTCGCCGAGGAACGGAACACCCAGTTCCGTGGCGATCTGCTTGCCACCGCCGCGCGAGAAGATCTCGGTCTCCATCCCGCAGCCGGGACAGACGAAGTACGCCATGTTCTCGATGACGCCGAGGATCGGCACATTCACCTTGTTGAACATGTCGGCGCCCTTCCGGACGTCGATCACAGAAACCTGCTGCGGAGTGGTGACCATGACCGCGCAGGTCAGGGGGATCGTCTGCGTCAGCGAGAGCTGCGCGTCGCCGGTCCCTGGCGGAAGGTCGATCAGGAGGTAGTCGAGTTCGCCCCAGTCCACGTCGGAGAGGAACTGCTGCACGGCCTTGTGGATCAGCGGACCGCGCCAGACCACCGACTCGCCCGGCGGCACCAGGTAGCCGATGGACATGAGGCTCAGGCCGTGACGAATCAGCGGGAGAAACTTGCTTCCGCCCTCGTCGGCCGTGGGCTGCAGACCGGAGGTGCCGGTCATCGTCGGGATCGAGGGGCCGTAGATGTCGCAGTCGAGGAGGCCGACACTCGCACCTTCCTCGATCAGGGCCATGGCCAGGTTGACGGCCACGGTGGACTTGCCGACGCCGCCCTTGCCACTGGCGACGGCGATGGTGTTCTTGACCCCGGAGATGGGGTTGTCGGCGGGGCCGCCGGCGCTTCGGACGTTCGCCGTAAGCTCGACCGCAACCTCCTCGATGCCCGGCACCGCGGAAACCGCGGCCCGGACGTCGCCCTCGATCTTGCCCTTCAGAGGGCAGGCCGGGGTGGTCAGCTCGACGACCACGGTGGCTTTGGCACCGTCGACGGCGATGTTCTTGACCATGTTCAGAGTGACGAGGTCCTTGCCGATCTCGGGGTCGAGAACGGATTTCAGGGCATTCCGTACATCTTCGGGTGTGGCCTGGAGGGACATGACTCTCCTTCGCTGTGCGGGCGTGGGAGGCTGATCTTAGTGTGGTAAGTCCGAAATCCCACCTACATTCGTGGGCCGCTGCATCACGCCACGGCATAGAATTCCCCGGTGCGCATTCTCGCCCTGATCCTTCTCCTGATGCTGTCCGCTTGCCCCGGCCCCGTTCCCGAGCCGCAGGCAACCGCGCCCCTGGGCTTCGTCCCCGATCCCCTCGACCCGGAGACGCCGGAACTTCTTGCCGCCAGAGAGCGCATGATCGAGGAGGAGGTGCTCGGGGCGGGAGTCGACAACGTAAGCGTGGTGAAGGCCATGACCGCGATCACCCGGGAGGCCTTCCTGCCCCTTGAGCTTCGGATCCGGGCCTTCGACCACGGGGCCGTCGGTCGTCCGGACGGCGAGGCGGTGGCCGCCCCGGGCCTGACCGCGACCATGCTCGCGGCCCTCGAACTCGATCCGGACTCCACGGTTCTCGAATGCGGCACGCGCTCCGGCTGGCTCACGGCGCTTCTGGCCCGGCTTGCGGGACGGGTCCTCACCACCGACACCCGCCCGGAGGCCGTGGCCGGCGCGCGGCGGGTCCACGAACTGCTCGGGATCACGAACATCACCTACCGCACCGGCGACCCGCTCTCCGACTGGCCCGGGGAGGGCCCGTTCGACGCGGTGGTGGTGAACGGCGCGGTCCCCGCCGCTCCGGTCAATCTCTATCGAACGCTCAAACCGGGAGGCCGCCTGCTGGTCCCCGTCGGCGAACCGGGAGAGCCGCAGATCCTGATCCTCTCGATCCGCGGAGAGGAGGCCCCCCTCTCCACGCGAGGCCTGACGACCGTGCGGTTCGCGGCCTTGGCGGGAGCGAACTAGGGTCGAGACCTTCGGGCTTCAGAACCCGAGGAGGGAAGGGTCCGCCGCATCCCCCACGAACGGGTTCGACGCCTTCTCCTTCCCGATCGTGGTGGAGGGACCGTGGCCGCAGTGGACGACGGTCTCCGGCGGCAGGGCGAAGAGCCTGTCCCGAATCGAGGAGCGAAGAGTGGCGAAATCGCCTCCCGGAAGATCGGTGCGCCCGATGGACTGCTGAAACAGGGTGTCGCCGGCGATGACGAAGGTGTCGCCGTGAAAGGATACGCCCCCCGGCGTGTGCCCGGGCGTGGGGATCACCTCGAGGGTGCCGTTTCCGATCGCGTACTCCCCGTCGTCCTCGATGAAGGCAAAGACCACCGGCTGCTCCGGAGCGGCCAGGCCGAAAACCGCGGCATGGGAGGCCAGGTGGGCCAGATTCTCCTCCTCGCCCCGGTGGACCTCGAACGGGATGTCGTAGTGCCGGCAGATTTCCGCCACCGCCCCGACGTGATCGATGTGGGCGTGCGTATTCAACACCCGGACCGGGGTAACCCCGTGCCGCTCCACCATTTCGACGATGCGCTCGGCCTCGTCCCCGGGGTCGATGATGACCCCCTCCCGCGTCTCTTCGCAGGCGACGAGGAAGCAGTTCTCCATGAACATCCCGGTCACGACGTGGTCCACGATCATGCGGGCAGGATAGCGGCTCGGGGCCTTCGAATGAAGTTCAGCGTCAGGAGGGCGCCCCCCTCCTCCGAGAGAATGTGAGCGATTGCGGGAGCGCGATTTACCCTTTTGCCATGATCGAGAGACGCAAGACACGCACGGTGATGAAGGGCAACGTTCCCGTCGGCAGCGAACACCCGGTTTCGGTCCAGACCATGACCAAGGTCGACACCGCCGACGTCGAAGTCTCCGTCGACGAAATCCGTCGCCTGGCCGCGGCCGGGGCGGACATCGTCCGGGTTTCGGTGCCGGGCGCGCGGGCGGCCGAAGCCATCGCCGAGATCAAGCCTCGCGTGAAGGTGCCGATCGTGGCGGACATCCACTTCAGCCCGGCCCTGGCGCTGAAGGCGATCGAGGCCGGAGCCGACTGCATCCGCATCAATCCCGGCAACATCGGGAAGCACGTCGAGGCCATCAAGGAGATCTGTCGTCGCTGCAAGGACAAGGGCATCTCCATGCGCGTCGGCGGCAACGAAGGCTCGATCATGGAGCGCAAGGGCATCGAGGTCGTGGAGCACGACACCGATCCCGTGGTGAAGATGGTCGACGAGGTGCTCCGAAACTGCGAGATCCTCGAGCACGAGGGCTTCCGGGACTTCGTCGTCTCCGTGAAGTCGCACGACCCGCTGGAGACGATCCGCGCCTATGAATTGATCGCCGGGCAATGCGACTATCCGCTGCACGTGGGCGTCACCCACGCCGGGACGATCGAGCAGGCGACGATCAAGAGCGCGGTGGCGTTCGGCGCGCTGCTCTACGGCGGCATCGGAGACACGATCCGCGTCTCCATCACCGGCGACCCCGCCGACGAAGTCCGGGTCGGTCGGGAGATCCTGCAGTGCCTGGGTCTCAGGAAGCGCGGCCTGGAGGTTTACGCCTGCCCCTCCTGCGGACGGGCGGACGTGGATGTCATGAAGCTCACGGCGGAGGTGGAGGAGGTCGTGAAGGGCCTCGCCCTCGACGTGCGCGTGGCGGTGATGGGCTGCGAAGTGAACGGTCCGGGGGAGGCCGCGCAGGCCGACATCGGCATCGCCGCCGGCCGGGGCTGGGGCTACATCATGCGAAAGGGCCGGATCCTCGAGAAGGTGAAGGCGGACCAACTCGCCGCCAGCCTGAAGACGCACATCCTGAAGCTCGAGGCCGAGGGCGTGATCGAAAGGTCCGAGGGCGCATGAGGGCCACACAGGTCAGGGTCCTGCTCTTCGCCGGCGCCAGGGACAGCTTCGGCGCGGAGGAGGTTCTGGCGCGCATCCCGCTCGAAGGCACCACCTCCGATCTGCTGAGACACCTCGAGGACGCCTACCCCGGAAGCATCCCGTTCCTTCGAACCTGTCGCCTGGCGGTGAACCGGGACTTCGCCGGTCCCGACCAGGAGATCCCCGAAGGCGCCGAGGTGGCGCTCATCCCGCCGGTCTCCGGAGGCTGACGTGCTCCTCGTCACTCGCGACCCGATCGACATGCAGGCGCTCTCGGTGAGCGTGGCCGACCCCGCGGCCGGCGCCATCGTCACCTTCGCCGGCACCACCCGGAACGAGACCGGCGGCCGGGAGGTCGAGAGCCTTTGCTACGAAGCCTACGAGGAGATGGCGAAGGCGAAGCTCGAGGAGATCGGTGAGACCGCGCGCACCCGGTTCGACATCCTGAAGGTCGCCGCCGTGCATCGCCTCGGCCTGAACAATGTGGGCGAGATCTCCGTCGGCATCGCCGTTTCCGCGGGCCACCGTCCGGCGGCCTTCGACGCCTGCCGCTTCGTCATCGACGCCATCAAACGCGACGTCCCGATCTGGAAGAAGGAGCGCTTCGCCGACGGCGAGGAGATCTGGGTCCACCCCGGCGGGTGTTGCTGAGATCGCCCCGGCCGATCGGTCCGGGTATCATGGCCCCGTGAACCGAACGACGCCCGGCACGCCGAAGCCCCATCAGAGGACCAGAGAAGCATGGTGAGGTGGATCTTCTTCTTCGGTCTCATCTTCTTCGTCTTCCGCATCCTCGTCCGCCGGATCAAGGCGGAGCAGGACCGGGCGGCAAGTTCACCGGACCGTTTCCGCAGGAGGCCGTACCTCCCGCAGGAGCCGGGCCCGGAGATCCAGGGAAACGACTTTCGCCGGCCCCACTGGCGGGCGTTCGCGGACTCTCTCGGGCTGACCCTTCAGCAGAATTCGGAGATCACCGGAGACTTCCGGAGCACCGAAGTGAAGATCCGCTTCGAGACCCACGGGGAGGATTTCACCTTGGCGGAGGTGCGCCTTCCCAGCGCGGCCCAGGGCCGTGTCCGGGTCGTCCCCGCCGACCGGGCCGAGGCCGACCCCGACCTCGTCACCACCGACAGCGCCGAGTTCGATGCCGATTTCCGCACCACCTGCCGGTGGCCCGCTTTCGCCCGAAAGGTGCTCACCCGGAAGACGCAGCTCTGGCTTACGGCCCTCGGTGACGCGGAACTGTCGGTGTCCGCCAGCACGGTGGTCGCCCGGACGCGAACGGTGGAGGTGGAGGAGGATCGGCTGCGGGCGCTTCTGGAGTTGGTGGTGGAGGCTGCGACAAGCGCCTCGGCGTAGGGCGAAAAAACAACACCGGGAGTCCTTTTTCGAGGTTATTGGGGACGGTCGGCCGCGAAGTGGATGGCGCCGCGCCGGCGGCGCCTGGTTGGATTCGGGGAAGAGGAAAACAGATCGAGGGGGGCGTCCGAACGCGCAAGCCCAAGGGGGACGCGTTCGGGTTGATGTACGCGGCAATCAGGCCAACGCGCAAGCCCAAGGGGGGCGCGTTCGGGTTGATGGACGGGTTTCGAACTGCTCAGGGGGCCATCCACCCCAAGGCTTCCGCCACCAGCTCCACCACGTTGTCCGGAAGCTTCTTCCCGCCATCGAACTCCACGAGCTTCGCCGGGATGCCCTTTTCCTCGAGTTGCTTCACGCCGTCGCCGGTTCGGGCGAAGCCCGGGTCTTCCTTGCCGTGGATCATGCAGATCTTCAGGCCGGCGGCCTTGGCCTTGTCGAGGAAGTCGGCGTAGTAGTACTTGTTCCAGTAGCCGTTCAGGGCCACGATCCCGGCCACGACGTCCGGGTGCATGAGGGCGTAGACGGTGGCGATCTTGGCGCCCTGCTTGTCGCCCACGAGGTAGATCTTCGTCAAGTCCACGTTGTGGGAGGCCTTCACCGCGGTCATGGTCTCGGTGACCTTCCTGACGGCGGCCTCGTCCTCGGTGTAGCGCTGCCAGGCGTAGTGGTCGAAGCCGCCGGTGATGGGTCCGCGCGGTACGACCAGGATGGCCTTCATCTTGTCCGCCAGGGCCTTCCACACCGCGAGGGCCTTGGTCTCGCTGCCGCCACGCTCGTGCAGGTAGACGATGAGGGGCGCCGCGGTCTCGCCGAGTCCCTCGGGGGCGTAGACCTCGAACACGTCGTTGTAGTTGATGCCCTTGAGCAGGGCCTTGTACCGGGGGTCCTCGCGGATGGGGTCGAGGTCCTCGTCCATCTTCATGTGGTCGATGTCGAGGTAGTTGTAGTGCATGGCCTTGGTGAGGGCCTCGATGGCCTCCTCGGTCTGCCCCAGCTTGCTCAGGCAGCACGCCTGGTTGTAGTAGTTCGGGGCGATGCCGGGGACGCCCTGCCGCCCCACCTGGATCAACTGCGTCCACATCTCGGTCTTGTCGCCGAGGTCCGTCTCGCCGTTCTTCAGGCGCTCGTAGGCGGCCAGCAGAATGGCCAGTTCCTTCCTGAGCGGATCCAGGGCATCGCTGTACTTCTTGAAGCTGAAGGCCTCGCCGTAGGCCTTGGCGAGCGCGCCGAGCTGCTGGGCCTCTTCCTGCGAGAAGGGGTGCTGGGGCGCTCCGCCGGCGGGGTCCTGCGCGAGAACCGGGGCGGCAAGAAGGGTGACGAGCAGCAGGGCCAGGCAGGTGGAACGCATGATCGACTCCATGGTTGCGGATTTGCGAAACAGCGATTTTACCCGCCCGAGGGCACGCGAGGGGACGGAGAATCCGGCCGGATCCGGGAATACCGGCCCCGGAGCCTTTTGACTGTCCCGCCAAACCGGCCTACACTGGTATCTGGTGTGTGTGAAGCGGGCCAACCATCCCGCTGAGGAGCCCACGATGAAGACGCTCTCGTTTCTGGCCCTCCTTATGGGCCTGATCGCGGCCTTGGCCACGACCCCCGTTCTGTTCGCCGACGACGACGATCCGGGCGGCGGCAGCGCCTTCGACGAGCCCGGGACCGAAGAAGAAGCCGCCCCCACCGAACCGGTCCCAGCCACCTTCGCCTTCAAGGACTATCGTATCGAGATGTCCACGGAAGACGGCCGCTGGTGGAAGCACGACAAGACCTACACCGAGAATGACGAGAAGGGAAACGTCGTCCTGAAGCTCCGCTTCAAGCTGCCGAAGTCGGAGAGCCCCTTCGACGTGATCATCAACGCCCAGGGCTTCGAGCACAAGCTGTCGCTCACCTATCCGGACGGAAGCCAGGTGGGCGCGGCGAACTACAAGGTCATCTGCGACAAGAACTTCGAGCGGGACCAGGAAGAGTTCCAGGGCGTCAAGGACCTCCTCAAGCCGAAGAAGGTGGCGATCGGCAAGAAGCGGTGGAAGGCCTACACCTACGCCATGACCGGCCAGCCCTCCTGGTCCGGAGGCATGCCGCTTCGGAAGACGGCCTACTACTTCAAGTTCAAGGACAAGACGTACGCGATGTCCATCATCATGAACACGACCGCCGCCAAGAACGAACGGATCACCGACGAGGTGGAGTCGCTCCTCAAGTCGCTCCAGGAGAAGCCGGCGCGGCGGCGGTAGCCCCCTGCCTTTGAGCCCCGCCCACCAACCCTGACGCGTCCCCCTCGGGATTGCGCGCCGGCGCGCCCCCTCGATCCGTTTTCCTTTCTCCCTGTCCTTGAATCCAACCAGGCGGCGACGGCGCGCCGCCCTCCAGATTCGGTTTCGAGCGTTTCCTCGGAGGGTCGGGCTCCGGGCCGACCACCGTCTCGGCCTCCACGCGGCCAGCCGCCCTTCGGGCTCGGGAAAGGACTCCCGGTGTTGTTTTTCGGGCTGCCCCTTTTTTCAAACGATAAGGCCACGACCTCCGTCTAATCGGTCCATGCCGGTCATCGCCCTGAACGAACTGTCGCGGAGCTTCGGAAAGAAGCCCGCACTCGACCGGGTCACCGCGGAGCTTCCCGGTGGCGCCATGGGTCTCTTGGGACCGAACGGGGCCGGCAAGACCACGCTCCTGAAAATCCTCCTCGGCCTGCTGCCGGCGAATGGTGGATCCGCGACGGTGCTGGGCCTCGACACCGCGAGAAACCCCATCGAGACCCGCCGCCGGGTGGGCTACATGCCCGAGGCGGACTGCACCATCCCGCGGATGACCGGCGTGCGCCTGACCGCCTTCGCCGGTGAACTCTCCGGGCTGCCCCGCCGCGAAGCTCTGACCCGGGCCCACGAGGTGCTCCACTACACCGGGCTCGGTGAAGTCCGGTATCGGAAGGCGGACGAATACTCCCAGGGCATGCGCCAGCGGCTGAGGCTCGCCCAGGCGCTGGTGCACGATCCGGACCTGCTCTTTCTCGACGAGCCCACCAGCGGTCTCGATCCCGCCGGTCGCCGCGAGATGCTGCTCTTGATCGCGGACCTGACCCACAAGCAGGGCAAGCACGTCCTGCTCTCCTCGCACCTCCTCCCGGACGTGGAGGAGGTCTGCACACACGTCACCGTTCTCAATCGAGGCCGTCTGGCGACCACCGGAAGCCTCTCCGATCTCTACGGGCACCGGGCCGGGCAGTACGAGGCGCGGATTACGGGAGACCTTAACCGGTTGCTGACGGTGCTGCGCGAAGCCGGCCTCGAGGCCGAGACCATCGCGAATTCCCGCATCACCCTGGCCCTGCCCGAAGGCCCGCTGCCGCTCTTCTCCGCGGCCCTCGCCGCCGGCGCCCAGATCCGGGAACTCCGGGAGATGGCCTCCACGCTGGAGGATGCACTCCTCACGGCTCTTTCCGCCACACCGGGAGGAGAGGGCTGATGCCGATCTTCGACCAGGGCTACCGACCCTATGAAGGGGAGCGCAAGACCAGGGGCCTGCGCTGGTGGCCCATCACGCGGGCCTGCTTCCGCACCTCGATCGGCTGGCCGTTCTTCCTCGTGCTGGTGGTGGGCGCGTTCCCCCTCATGTTCCGGCTGATCGAGGCGTACGCCACCGGCGCGGGCAGCACCCTGATTCCCGGCTTCCGGACCCGCTGGGGCTTCGGCGACGGCCTGTTCTTCGAGTTGATCTCCGCGGAGACGTTCATCGTCGTGCTGCTCCTGTCGGTGACCGGAGCCGGCCAGATCTCGGAGGACTTCCGGAGCGGGGCGCTCCAGATCTACTTCTCGCGCCCGATCCGCCAGACCGACTACGTGCTGGGCAAACTGGGCGCGGTGATGCTCTTCGCGTTCCTCCTGACGCTGGCTCCCGGGTTGATCCTGCTCGCGGCCTGCGCGGCCTTCGCTCCGGACTTCTCCTTCCTCACCGAAAACCCGCTGCTCCCGCTGAAGATTATCGCGTTCTCGCTCGTGATCTCGCTGACGCTCGGATCCATCGTGCTCGCGCTCTCCTCCCTGGGAAGACGCGGGCGGCTGGTGGGACTGACGTTCGCCGGGGGCTACTTCTTCACCATGGTCCTTTCGAAGGTCCTGCCGAAGATCTTCCACGACTCCCGATGGGAAGTCGTCCACCTGGGCCGCTGTCTCGACGCGGTCGGACGGACCATCTTCCTCGAGGGCTCCCCGGTCTACGCCCCTCCGGAGCTTGCCTTCGGCATCCTGGCCTCCCTCACGACACTCTCCCTGGTGCTCCTGG
>SWCD01018609.1_pt3 | contig 16837 bp, 18 predicted proteins | sample 4693011 | NCBI WGS metagenome assembly SWCD01 (sample SAMN10267278, study PRJNA491770) | bioreactor metagenome | isolation source: DHS bioreactor inoculated with marine | place: Japan: Omine Ridge, Nankai Trough | reverse complement strand
ACCCAACAAAACTGTGGGATTATAAAAAATGTCACCATAAGCCGATGCGGTATCTTTTTGAATATTCAAACTGATTTCAGCCGATTTGCCGTTTTTGTCCCTGATAATGAATACCCATTTTTCTGATGATTTGATGCCTTTTACCAGCGTTTTCTCGTAATTCAAAACCGGGGTATTCATGCCCGAATCGAGATACGTTTCAATCTCGTCACTTTCTACCCTGATGATAAAGTTGGTCAGGTTTACATTGGGATTTTCGGCTTTAATACCAATTTTAAACATTTCTCCCAGTTGCAATGTCGTATCATTCGATACATAACCATCGCCTGTCATCAACTTGATTGAGGGTGGGGGATATACATTTTCTTCCTTCTTGCAACCATAAATTGCAGCCAGTATAAATGCGAATATTATGAATAAGTTTTTCATTATGTACGATATGTAATAATTAGCATAACGATTTTTATATAAAAAGCGGATCATCCTCCTCTGAATCCGCTTACTATTTTATTATTTGTGCAGCAACCTTTTCCCCAGTTTGGAAATGCCTGAACCAAGCAGTCCACCGAGAAACCCAAAGATCAAAAAAGTAATCAATGGTGTGATATAACCGTATTTAATAAAGGATGAATACGGAAAACCGGTTGTTAGCGAGGTAATGATGCGGCTGATGGGGATAAGCATGTAGGCAAAACCGGCAGCCAATGCAAGCAGGAAATTGGCGTATTTCTTATTGCGGGTGTTTTGCCAGGCGAAGTCCATGAAAAAGCAGGGCAGCATATAATTAAAGCCCATCATTGGGTCGTTGAAACCAAGTACCGGAAATAAAATGAATATTCCAATCCCGATAGCGGAGATACTTGATGCCCATTTCATTTTTGATACCAGCCTTGCCGCAAGAATGATCGCCATAAATTCAACGCCATGGTGCCCCGGAATATTCATAGGAATTCGTAAGCGCGCATGAAGCGTGATCGCCAGTGCCCCGACTAAAAAAAGCAAAATGGCTTCAAGAACTGTTTCGATTTTGCTGCTAGTTAGAAATCCTTTTAACCAACTCTTTTGTTGCACATTTCCATTCATAATGAGTGTTGTTTATTGTTTTTTCAACTAGTAAAACTGCTTTATTTTGCTGAAGAAAAGGCCTTGCCCATTCATTCAGGTTCACTCTGTGTTTCAAATTAATATCTTCGTTTTCAGTAGGTTGAACTACATCAATACCGGAAAACTTTAGTAAGTCCTGAACTGTGTGAATACCTTGCTCAATATCCCTAAGGTTTTTTTCTGAATTCAACCAGATAAACCTCCCGTCATTTCCACCAGATCTTAATCCAATTGCTGCAAGCGCTCCGATGATGCCCACATACGTTCCGGTTAATCCTTCGAGGTAGATATGATTGCTCCGGGCCAATTTTGAAGCATCATCCACTTTTAATACAACCGATTTGGCATCCTCTCCCCACCGGATTATATCCTTTGAAATGCGATCGCTTTCCGCGATGCATAGTCCTACGTCTGATCCTTCAGCCCCTGCCTGTAGCATATAATTACGGCAAAAGTGTATCAAGTCCTTTGCCAATCCTTCTGCGGTCACATCCAGGCATGCTGAACTGTTTTGCGACGTATAAGGAATATCAGGATGAACAAATAACTGGTGCCTCGTTATACCATGAACCTTGCCTAATTTTTCCTGTTCAATGGCCGTTGCCAACTGCCTTGAGTTGTAGCCTGTACCCCGACTTTCCTTATTATCTGTGTCGTCAATGCCAATCAGTAATCTCATACAAGCAGGCCTGTTAAAAAATAAGAACGATTATTATTTTGTTTTCTCTTTAAATTCTTCATAGGCACTTTCGATGGTGCTGTCGAGTTTCCGGTGCAGCGCATCATAGGCTTCCAGCAGGTTTTTTGCTTTGTCAGTTAATGTAGATTTGCCACCATCAATGCCACCGCGTACTTTCTCTGTCAGGTCGTAACCCAGTAATTCTTCAGCATGTTTGATGTCGCCCCAGGCTTTTCTGTAGCTGGTACCCAGACAATCAGCAGCAGCTTTTAGTGATCCTTTTTTTTCAATTTCACGTAGTAGTTGATATTGTCCTTCGCCAATGATCCCTTCACCGGATACGGCAGATAACCATAGTTTGTATCTTAAGAATACGTCGTTTTTTGAACTTCTTGGAGGCTTCATATAGTTAATTCATTAATCGATATGCGATAAATTACATATCGGCTGCAAAAGTAAAAATCATCATGCAACTGAATGTTAAAAACCGTAATTTAGAATGATTATTCTGTCAATCAGATTTTCGTGATGTGCTATTTATACACGCACCGGTATGACGTTGGTTCGTCAACCCTTACTTTAAATTTCTTGTCTTTATCAACGATGAAGGTTTCAAACTCCTGGTAGGTTTTCCAGTTGGTTTCGCCAGGCAATAAAACCGTCATCTTTCCTGAAGTAACTGTCATGTACTCAACAGTTGAGGTGCCGAATTCATACTCTCCTGATGCCATTACACCGATGGTTACTGCCCCTTCTTTATTTTCAAATCCCAGTGATGTGACATGTCCGTCGAAATAGGTGTTTACTTTAAACATGCTGTTTATTTTTTATGGTTAAATAATATCTGATCTGTCTTTTTTATTCCGGCAATGGGGAACAGGGAATAAGGAAATAAGGTTTTTACTTTACATTTCCTTATTCCCAATACCTATTATCTCCTTTCTTCCATCAAAAAAGGTAGCCATTAGTTGTGTAAATCTCATTATTTAAAAAAGCATCCCCCTCATTAAAAAGAGAATGCTTTGCTAAATTGTGATTAGCTTTCTTAGTTTTCCTGGTGTGGCGTTACCATTTCAATTAGTTCAGGTAAATCCATTCCAAGGTTTTTAAGATGCGATAATTTTGGCACCCCGTTTTTTGTCCAGCCTCTTCTTAAATACACGGCATCCAGCAATTTTTCATATTGCTCTTCGCGATATTTCCGGGTAATTTTCATTTTTTCCTCTGTCGATTTTCCTGCGGGATCTACACCTATTAACTCTTTCATCTGTGTATCATAACGCTCCGCTCTTGATTCGTACTCCTCAGCAGTTACAGGACCGGCAGCACGGTAAGGTTGCGCATCAAATTCGCGGGTTCCGTAGCCTCTTCTCAGGTTAAAAATGCGCTGATAATTATATACCCTTTCCGACTGGCGGATCATCTCATGCTTATCAATATTTTGGCCTGTTACTGCATTGTATATGGTAACGTAATTATCAACATGCTCAGGTACTTTGGCCGGTTCATCGGTTTCTGCATTGTTTTCGGGTTCCACATCATTCCATGGTAATTTACACAACCCCATCAAGCCAAACCAGGTACGGAACATTGGGAAATAATGCAAAGCTTCGGCTTTGTCTTCAAAAGTTGGAATCTGGTTATTTACCATATCCATAAAAATCAGCCAGGCTTCGTCATGCTGAGGTCCTTTGTTGGTCATGGCGAAACCACCTTGTTGTGCCAATGATTCCTTTGAGATATATTCTGAATACTCCAGACCTTTGTTTTCCATGGCAATGTCTTGCAAAAAATCAGGGTCGCCCCATCCTTTTTCAATGAACATTTCTTTCATTTTCCGGGTACCCATTCCCAGAACCATACCGAATCCTTCGCCACGGGCCAGTTGGTGCATGGCTTCCATGGCTGAATCGGCATTGCCAAAATTCAGCTTTAAACCACCAGTTTTTTCATCATTCAAAATACCATTTTCGTAACATTCCATAGCGAATGCCATGATGGTTCCCCACGAAATAGTACAAATGCCATAAGTATCACAATAGAAGTTGGCTTCAATAATATAATCGGGGTTGAAGATGCCACAATTGGATCCTAAACCACCAGCGTTTTCATATTCGGGCCCATCCACCAGTACCTTATGACCTGTATAAGGACCGGTTCTTATTTCATAATTGTCAACTCCTTTTGAACACGACATATTACAACCGATCCAGCAACCGTCAGGAATGCCTTGTGTAAATCTGCGTTTCCATTCTTCCGAGTCGATATTCTTAGTGTCAGGATGACTACCAAATTTATAGTTGTTGGTAGGTAATAAATCATAATCATCCATAATCTCAACGAGGTGCGCTGTTCCTTTTGATCTCATTTCACATTGATCATCATCCAGTTCGCGCATTTCGCGGTTGAAATTTTTACCTCTTTCCATGATCGCCTGCAAGTCAACCACATTGTTGAGGCTGCCTTTAACACCCGGTACTTTACACACGAGCGCTTTGATCTTTTTATCTCTGAAAACCGTTCCGATGCCTCCGCGGCCGGCTTGTTTCAGACGAACGTGCTTACGTTTGCCATCGAAGAAACTAAAATTCAGCATGCCAATCAATGAATTTTCGGCAGCACTACCTGCTGATACAACAGCCACATTTTTTCTTTCCTTATCGCTATCGGCATACATTTCCGTTAGTTGTTCTGCCAAAACATGGCTGTCAACAGCTTCAGCAGGGGCTTCCAGGATTTGGATTTTGCCGTTCACACCATCGATAAAAAGAATAACGTCTTTTTCAGCTTTACCCTGCAGCTCAATGGCGTCAAATCCCGAAAATTTCAGGAAAGGTCCGAAATAACCACCCACATTGCTGTCCATCACCGAATTGGTTTGTGGTGATATACTTACCACCAGCGATTTTCCTGTTCCTGAATACTGGGTGATGCCACAAATCGGCCCCCCAGAAATAACAATCTCATTTTCGGGATCATTCCATTTTGTATCGGGTTTGGTGGCTTCCCATAAATACTTTAAGCCATATCCTTTGCCACCAATAAATTTTTCCTTCATCAGAGGCGGTACGTCTTTTGACTTAATAGTATTATCCGAAAAGTTGATATACAGTGATTTATCCGTGTAACCTTTATCAATAGGTGTCACTTCATAAGACCACTCTTTCAACAATGTGTGCTGCTTTTTTATTTCTTCAACGATCATATTATTGTATTTTGTGTGTCAAAAATCATTAAGATTTAAGGTATGCAAAAATATAAAATATAATCCTTAGAGATTGTTAAAAACCCTAATAATCAGATATGCAAACTGAAGCATAACGCGAATTTATAGTGATTACAAATTAGCAAATCATCATAGAATTTGAGGATGTATATTTAAAATTTTGGTATGAATCGAAAGATCAACTAACTAACCATTTTATATGTCTTGAAAAGCATCTATTTTTGCAATCATAAATGATATGGTCAGAAAATGAATTTCCAGCAGATAAAAGATAGGTTAAAAGATAAAAAAGTAGGCATCGCCGGTTGTGGAGGTTTAGGTTCCAACTGTGCCGTGGCCCTTGCAAGGGTGGGAGTAGGTACTTTAATTCTGACGGATTTTGATGTGGTTGAAGATAGCAATTTGAACCGTCAGTATTATTTTCAGCAACAAATTGGTTTGAAAAAAGTTGAGGCCCTAAAAGAGAACATCCGCCTGATCAACCCTGGTGTAAAGGTGGAAGCCCATGACATGTGCCTGGATGCTGCAAGTATAGTTGCTTTGTTTAAGGATTGCGACGTGATCGTGGAAGCTTTCGATAAAGCAGAAATGAAATTGATGATGATTGAAACCATTTGTGAACAATTACCTGATAAACCTTTGGTTGTTGGACTGGGTATGGCCGGTTGGGGCGATAATAATACCATCCATTGCCGGCACACTGATAATTTGTTTATTTGCGGTGACGAAGTAAAAGAAATTGCGGATGATTTACCACCGCTGGCTCCCAGGGTTGGAATCGTAGCTAACATGCAGGCCAACACCGTGCTGGAAATACTTCTTAAAAACTCGTAAAATGAATATAACCCTAAATAACCGTCCTGAGCATTTTGAACAAGATATGCTGACTATTTCGGATATTCTGAAACATAAAAATTTCACCTTCAAAATGATGGTAGTTAAAATAAACGGTCAACTGATAAAAAAAGAACAATATCAGACTGCCAAAGTAAGTGATGGCGATGATGTGCAGATCATTCACATGATCAGTGGTGGGTAAGCTGTGAAAGTTTGCAGAATGGCCGTTGTTGGATGATGGTTATTAGTTAATTGTTAATAGTTAAGGCCAGCTTAGAAAAACGAAACCAACAAGAAAAATGATGGAAAATAAAACAACTGTAGGAACAAGAATTGGCTCAATGTTTCTTGACCATATTGTAATGACATTTATTGCAATGATTTTCTTTTTGCCTAACGTGATTTTAGGATTTGCATCAGCGTTTGAGATTAATCACGAACAATCAAGTCCTAACATTTTTTGAGGATCAATTTACGTCCTATTAATTGGATTTGCACTTTATTTTTGCAAAGATTCCTTCAATGGACGAAGTGTTGCAAAACGAGCATTGAAACTTCAAATAGTTGAGAATAAAACTGGAAAAGTGGCTTCTCCAATCAAATGTTTCATTAGAAATATTTTTATAATAATTTGGCCAATAGAAGTTATCGTTACATTAATAAACCCAAGCCGCAGAATTGGAGATTTAGTTGCTGGAACTAAAGTAGTGCCTTTTAAACCTGATCACGAACAACTAAAAATAAACTTCGTACAAATTGGACTTTCATTTGTTTTAGCATATAGTTTATTGCTTATAGTGATGCTTCCACTTAAAGTTATGAAATCTAAAATGGAAAGTCAGCGGATTAATTACGTTGAGAGTTCCTTAAACGAAATTGCAGCTACTGAAACCGAGAAAATATTTTCCGACAGTTTAAGCAGCTATTTAAACGCAGATGTTAGAATTTATGACCAGATTCAAGAGTACTCAGATTTAAAATATATTTCAGTGATAATTCGTTTAAAAGAGAATTATCTTGAAAGTGACCATGATTACGAACATATAAAATCATTGACCATGCCGTTGTTATTATCCAAATTTCCAAAAGGGACTTTTACCGGGCAAATGAAATTTGTGTATCAACAACCTGGTAGTATGCAAACAAGGACTTTACAACTTGATTGGAGAGAGATTGAATAAAAAGGCAGGCCATAATACCGCATATGCCTTATGGCGGGTTACGTTATGAAAATGAATATTTAGTTTCAAATATAAATCGGTGAGGGCAGAAAAATTTGTCTTCGAAAGTCCGCCACAAATAATTTGCTTCCTGTTATTCGTCATCGGCTTCAATCTCTCAATTTCCAACTTCAACCAAATCGGTAAAATTAGTCCTTCTCACCCCCGTCTAATTATTAACATTTTTTAATTTAGAATTTGTAAAAATAAACTACTTTTGCAGCCGAATAGCAAAAATATGCGATTCGGTAAATACGTATTTAAATAGTTGATAATATGAACAATGCAATTTTTTTATTTGACGTTCCTGAAAACGAGCCCATATTGGATTATGCGCCCGGATCAAAAGAACGTGAAGAGATAAAAGCGGAATTAAAACGCATCAGCAATGAGCAGATTGAAATACCCCTGATCATCGGCGGAAAAGAAATCCGTACAGGAAAAATGGGAAAGGTAGTGATGCCGCACAACCATAGCAAGGTATTGGCCACCTATCACCAGGCTACAGAAAAAGAAGTACAGATGGCCATTGATGCTGCTATGAACGCAAAAGCAGCGTGGGACAGCGTTTCCTGGCTGGAGCGCTCATCCATCATGCTGCGTGCTGCTGAACTCATGTCGAAAAAATACAGGAGTTTAATCGTGGCCACCACCATGCTTGGGCAGGACAAAAGTGTGTACCAGGCCGAAATTGACGCCGCCTGTGAAACCATTGATTACCTGAGGTACAACATCTATTTTGCTTCGCAGATATACAACGAACAACCAAAATCAGAATTTGGTCAGTATAACAGGATGGAATACAGGGCATTGGAAGGTTTCGTGTTTACGGTTACCCCTTTCAATTTTACGGCCATCGCTTCCAACCTGAATATGGCGGTTGCCCTGATGGGAAATACTACGGTCTGGAAACCGGCCACCACTTCTTTGTTATCAAGTTATTATTTGATGAAGATATTTAAAGAGGCAGGTCTCCCTGATGGTATTATCAACTTCGTACCCGGCTCAGGTTCCATGATTGGAAACGCGGTGTTGAAACATAAGGATCTGGGTGGTATTCATTTTACCGGTTCAAATGCCACATTTAACAGTTTGTGGAAAGGCGTGGCTGATAACCTCACCAATTATGTTTCATATCCAAAGCTGGTAGGCGAAACGGGCGGAAAAGATTTCATTTTCGTCCACAATTCGGCAAATCCATTGGAAGTAGCTACCGCCATTGTACGTGGTGCTTTTGAATACCAGGGACAGAAGTGTTCTGCTGCCTCCCGTTCCTACATTCCTAAATCGATGTGGAATGAAGTGAAAAAATACTTGCAGGAGCAAGTGGCGCAAATAAAAGTGGGGGATGTGGAAGAATTCTCAAATTTCATGAATGCGGTGATTGATGAGAAATCGTTTGACAACATCATGAGTTATATTGATTTTGCTAAAAAGTCGGACGAATGTGAAATCATTACAGGCGGCACCGGTGATAAATCGGTGGGCTATTTTGTCCAGCCGACCATCATCCACACCACCAATCCTGATTTTAAAACCATGAAAGAGGAAATTTTTGGCCCGGTGATGACCATCTATGTGTATGAAGATGAAAAATATGAAGAAACCCTGAAACTATGTGACCGGACATCACCTTATGCATTAACAGGTTCCATTTTCTCAAATGATAAATACGCCATGGTAAAAGCATGCAAAACGCTGAAGTATGCAGCCGGAAACTTTTACATCAACGACAAACCTTCGGGCGCCATGGTTGGATTGCAGCCATTTGGCGGATCCAGAGGATCGGGCACCAATGACAAAGCCGGTGGCAGTTTGAATTTAATTCGCTGGATCAATCCGCGTACCATTAAGGAAACGTTTATACCGGCAACCGATTTCAGGTATCCATATATGCAGGAATAATAAAAAAATATCTTTAAAAGTAAACCGCTTCAGTTTTGGAGCGGTTTTTTTGATTGCGGAATAATCACTTTGTTTCAGTACAGTATGATTCTTTGATTCAATCAAAGACTATAAGAAAACTAAAGAATCAGATCTGATTTTTTTCCTTTACGGAATCTGCCGCTGAGTCCCAGTGAGGATTTACGTTTGTTTTTAATCACATAATTTTTACTCACGGGCGCTGCTTTCCTGGATGCCGGGCTTACTTGTGCTGCATTGTAACGGTTTGATTTTTTGTGTTTATGGGCATAGGTACCTTTGGCACATGAAGAAAAGCTAAAAACCGTGGCAATTGTTACAATGAATAGAATAATTCCTGAACGTATTTTCATGTGAGCTGATTGTGTCAGTTTACAGTTGGCAAAATTAGAAATTATTGATCACAAATACGGTTTAAAATTCAAAAAGAAAATATACTACCTTTGCCAAAGGTTATGGTGCCATTGTCCATCAGACCGGATGGATGGCTTAATAGGGAAACAGGTGTAAAACCTGTACAGTTCCCGCTGCTGTAAACTCGTTTATAGCCTTTGAAACCTAAGGTCACTGATACTCCTGAATTTCAGGATATAATTGGGAAGGCCTCAAAGGTGAGTAAGTCAGAAGACCTGCCATTTCTGTTAATTTTCAAAGCTTTCGGGGTTTGTGCTTGTAAGTATAATACATACCTGCATTTTTTCCTCTCGATTCGCTTTGTATTAAATGAATTGTTTTGAAGTACGGGTTTTTACTTCCGGTTATCATTGCAACCTGCCTGGTATTTGCGCAAAATACACAAGGACAGATGATCTTTGACACCCTGTTGTTAAAGGAGTTCGAGGTGTTTGCCACAAAAAACGACTATTCCCAAACCATCAAAAAAACCACCATTGACACCATAATAAAATCCGACCTGTCAAATCTTGATCTCGGTGAATTGCTGGCCGCATACACCCCGGTATTTATCAAGTCATACGGGCGAGGCGCACTGGCAACGGCCTCTTTTCGTGGAACAGGCGCATCGCACACACAGGTACTGTGGAACGATTTTCAGATTAACTCGCCCATGTTGGGGCAGGTGGATTTTTCACAAATCCCCAACGCGTTTTTTGATGAGATTGAACTGTATTACGGGGGCGGATCACTTATGAAATCGAGTGGTGCCCTGGGAGGAAGTGTTGCCTTAAAAAATAAAGCATCCCTGGACAATCGTTCACAGGTCATGCTGGAACAAAGCTTCGGAAGTTTCCAATCGGTGGCCACCAATGCCAGTGTTTTATATAACGGCAAAAAATTCGCTTCCGATACCCGTTTTTCATACCAGGCTTCTGAAAATGATTTTGAATATCTGAATACAGCAGTGATCCCTGGTGAAGAGATGACGCAAACCAATGCGGCCTTCCGGAATACAGGCTTTACGCAGCAATTTATTTATGCGCCATCCAAAAGGCATCAGGTCAGTTTTAATAGCTGGAACCAATGGCATGAAAGGGATATTCCGCCTATTATGCCCAATGTGTATAAAGGAGGCGACCCGAAGGAATTTCAGAACGGTTTCTTCAGCCGGAATATACTGGGATGGAATTATTCAAAAAACCAACATCAAATAGAAGTAAAAGTTGCTTATTTATTTGAAGACCAGAATTATTACCTCAAAACTACTACCAATGCCGATTCGGCAGATATCGTCACACTGATCGACTCGGAAAACAATACCCAAAGCCTGGTTATTAAGGCGAAATATGAAACTGTTTATCAGAAAGGATTCGCCCTGACCGTTGCCCTGGATATCGATTTTGAAAGTGTAAACTCCAATAACTATGCTGGCAAAAAAGATCGGGATACCTATGGTTTGTATGCCAACCTGCTGAAAAGTATCCGCGATCGCCTAAAATTCAACTTCCTCATACGTTCTGAAATAGCAGATGCCGATTTTCTCCCGGTTATGCCTCTGTTCGGGATCAACTATCAGTTGTTAAAAAAGGAAAACCTGTTTGTCAGGGCCAGCATTTCAAGGAATTATCACCAGCCGTCGCTTAACGATTTATACTGGTACCCGGGTGGCAACGAAGCATTGCAACCTGAGGAAGGACTGGAAATCGAAGGCGGTATCAACTTTGTGAAAACTTTTAACGAACAATTTTCGTTGAATGCGGATTTAGGTATCTATGCGTCCAGGATTGATAACTGGATTCAGTGGGTGCCTTCAGATTTTCGTTACTGGTCGCCTGAAAATATTGCCGAAGTATTTGCCAGGGGAATAGATTTCTCAACACACTTAAGCGGTTCCTTTAGGAAGTTTAACTATAAGGTATTCGCTGAATATGCCTACACAAAAACGACCAATGAAAGCGGGCAGGCCAAAGAAAACGGCACTTCCGGTACGCAACTGGTTTACATTCCCATGCATTCGGCAAATGGCTACGTATATGGGGCTTATGGGGGCTATTATGTAAGCTGGAACGTCAATTATATCGGGGAAAGGTTAACCAATAAAAAACCGCTTCCAGCCTATGTGCTGAATAATGTGTCTGTTGGAAAAAGATGGTCGGGTAAACGCATGGATGTGGAGGCAAGGTTCAAAGTAAACAATTTGATGAATGTGGAATACCAGGCCATCCAATGGCGTGCCATGCCCGGAAGAAATTTTGAAATCAATATCCAATTAAAATTAAAAAAGTAACATGAAGAAATTAGTCCTTTTAGCGATCATGATCGCTGTTTTGTTTGCAGCCTGTAAAAAAGAAGAAACCCAACCGGAAGAAAGTGGTTTGAAAGATGGTGTTTTTATTGTGAACCAGGGAAATTTTACAGCAGGAAATGCCAGTCTATCCTATTTTGAAAGTGCTACATCCAAACTCACCAACGACCTTTTCTACGAGGTGAACGATGCGCCCCTGGGCGATGTGGCCCAAAGCATCTGCATGGATGGCAACCTGGCATATATCGTTGTAAATAATTCGGGGAATATCTATATCATTGACCGTAAAACGGCCGAGTACAAAGGAAAAATATCGCAGCTTACATCACCGCGACATTTCTTAAAAATAAATGACCAGAAAGCATACATTTCCGACTTGGCCAGCAACAGCATTACCATTGTAAATCCTGAAAGTTATGAAATAACAGGCGAAATAGCTGTGAACAGAAGCACCGAAAACATGGTGTTGATCGGTAATAAAGCATATGTAGCACATTGGTCAGGTTATTTGCAGGCCATTAAAAACAAGCAGTTACTGGTTATTGATGCCGAAACAGATGCATTGATAGATTCAATACAGGTAGGCGTAGAGCCGAACAGTATGGTGGTGGACAAAGACAACAACCTGTGGGTGTTATGCAGCGGTGGTTATGACAATGAAGAGATACCTTCGCTCTGGAAAATAAACCCACAAGCTAAAAGTGTGATCAAAAAATATGAATTCGACGATATTGCATCGAGTCCATCAAGTCTCGTGATCAATGGAATGGGAGATGAACTATTTTACCTGAATAATGGCGTCTACGGCATGTCTGTTAGCGATGGTACCTTGCCTGAAAATCCGGTGATTGCAATGGATGGCAAATACTTTTATGCGCTGGGTATCGATCCGCAAAATTCTGATATCTATGTTTCTGATGCTTTGGATTATACCAAAAATGGTCTTGTGTATTATTATGATCACACGGGCAGTATGCTGGATTCCCTTGAGGTGGGAATTATTCCGGGCGCCTTTGGTTTCAATTATTAAGATCCTGCCAAATTCATTATTTTTGCAAAAAAATTCTTATACGTATGAAAGTAAATATCGATTGGTCAGGCGACATGGCCTTTACAGCAGAAGTAAACGGCTTCACATTGAATATTGATGCCGACGAAAAAGTGGGCGGCAAAAATACAGGTCCCCGCCCGAAACCATTATTGTTGGCGGGTTTAGGTGGCTGTACGAGTATGGATGTGATTTCTATATTGGGAAAAATGCGTGTGGTTCCTGATGCATTTCATGTAGAGGTTGAAGCGGAACAAACTGAGGAGCATCCGAAATATTATAATAAAATCCACCTGAAGTATATTTTTAAGGGAAAAGATCTGCCCATGGACAAACTTGAAAAAGCAGTGAACCTCTCACAGGAAAGGTATTGTGGTGTGAGTTTAATGCTTGGGAAAGCGGCAGAAATTACGCATGAGATTGTTGTTGAAGATTAGTTCAGGGGATTGATCATTTGGAGATGATTGCGATCAATTCGCTCAGCATCATCGCTGTGGCTCCCCAAATGATTTCCTTATTTATAAAATAACAGGGTACTTCGTAAAGTTGCCCGTCGCGGCTCCTGATTGTTTTATTTTGTATGGCTTCAGGATGGGTGAGTTCGCTGAGCGAAACTTTTATCACACTTTCAACTTCATAATTGGTGGTTAGCTGCGGGGCGTTTTTCATATAACCCACGAAAGGCTGCACTTCGAAATTGCTGGGTGGTATATACATTTTAGATAAGGTACCGATGATGGTGATGTGCTCAGGCGCAATACCAACTTCTTCAAATGTTTCCCTTAAGGCAGTCTGCTTGAGGTCAGCATCTGTTTCTTCCTTTTTACCTCCCGGAAATGAAATCTGTCCGCTGTGTACCGTGTCATCCACAGCCCTTTTAATCAGTAATAAACCAATGTCTCCGTTTTGATGATAGAAAAGTGCCAGCACGGCACTCTGCCTTGCATCGCCAGGTATTTTCATTTCTTTCAAATCATTCTGCCGGGTAATTGGGGCAAGGCTTAATTGAGCTTCCAAACCGGGTAATGGCTTTTCTAATCTTTCTCCAAGCTTTTTGATCAGTTTTTCGAATGCATTCATAGGCTGCAAAAGTATAACAGATTTTTTGAATATCTCTTACGACAAAATATCCTTCAAAATTCTTTAAATCGATGATTTCAGATGCAATTTTTATTAACTTTGAAGCACCTGTTGATCAACTTCTAATTTTATGTCAACAAAAGAAAAAACATCATATACCAGTAAAGCTGAAGAGAAGCTGCTCGGTCAAAAAAGTTTGATCCTGTACAACGATGATCACAACACGTTTGACTTTGTGATCGAGACACTTATAGATGTATGTGAGCATGATCCTATGCAGGCAGAAAATTGCGCTATGATCGCTCATTTTAAAGGAAGATGCCCCATAAAAAGTGGCACCGATAAAGAATTATTGCCTTATTATACAGAAATGACAAACCGGAAATTAACCGTCGAAATAAAATAAAATTATGTGGTCTGTAATTATTATTCTTATACTGGTTGGCCTTCTAATGTTGATTCTGGAAGTGTTGGTCATTCCAGGCTCAGGTATTGCCGGTATCGTTGGTTTTATTTTAATGGCAGCAGGTATTTGGCTGGCTTACACACGCGAAAGTGTGGAAGCCGGACATATAACATTGGCAGTAACACTCGGTATTAATTTGATAGGGCTGGTGCTGGCATTGCGTTCAAAAACATGGAAAAAAGCCATGCTGGAAACAAAGATTGACGGCAGGGCCAGAAATCTCAAACTATCCAATTTAAAAGTAGGAGACAAGGGAAAAACGGTATCGCGTTGCGCCCCCATGGGGAAAGCCGTATTTTTTGATAAGTTTTTTGAAGTGAGTGCGCTTTCCGAATTTATTGATGAAAACAGAGACATTGAAATCGTCAGGATTTCAGGAAATAAGATTTTTATAAAACAATTAAAAGAGTAGTTATGGCTAATATTTATGTAATTATCGCCACCGGTATTGGTGCCATCTTTTTATTATGGTTGCTATTTTATTTTATCCCGGTAGGCTTGTGGTTTACGGCATTGGTATCCGGTGTGCGTATTTCCCTTCTTCAATTGATATTGATGCGCTGGCGGAAAGTTCCTCCGGGAGTGATTGTCACCAGCTTGATTGCTTCCACAAAAGCTGGGTTAAATCTAAAACGTGATGACCTGGAAGCGCACTATTTGGCAGGAGGCCATGTGCAAGCTGTGGTTAATGCACTTATTTCTGCTGATAAAGCGAATATAGATTTGGATTTCAAAACTGCCACTGCCATTGATCTGGCCGGACGTAATGTGTTGGAAGCTGTTCAGATGTCAGTTAACCCAAAAGTGATAGATACTAAAAAGGTAGCAGCCGTTGCCAAGGATGGTATCCAGCTTATCGCCATCGCACGGGTTACCGTCAGGGCAAATATTGAGCAATTGGTGGGTGGTGCTGGCGAAGAGACTGTGCTAGCTCGCGTAGGTGAAGGAATCGTTTCATCCATCGGTTCAGCCGATTCTCATAAATCAGTGCTTGAAAATCCCGATAGTATCTCCAAAGTTGTACTCGAGAAAGGACTAGATTCGGGAACGGCTTTCGAAATCCTTTCTATCGATATTGCTGATATTGATATCGGTAAAAATATTGGTGCAGCACTGCAAATGGACCAGGCCAATGCCGATAAAAATATTGCGCAGGCCAAAGCTGAAGAAAGAAGAGCTATGGCTGTGGCAAATGAACAGGAAATGAAAGCTAAAGCACAGGAAGCACGTGCGAATGTGATACAGGCGGAAGCTGAAATTCCAAGGGCGATAGCAGAATCCTTCAGGTCAGGAAACCTGGGAATTATGGACTATTATAAGTTCGAAAATATTAAGGCGGACACCAAGATGAGGGACTCCATATCGGAAAACCCAACTATTGAAGAGGGGCCTGAAAAATAAACTGAGAAATCTTTGATTTAACAGCGTTTGCGATCCTCTTGCAAACGCTGTTTTTATTTATAAGAATAAACACTAACTTTGTTAAAAGAGCGTTAGAAATTTGATGGGTATGAGCAAGTCAGAAATAAGAAAAAAGGTAGAGGAATTGCTGCTTAGTGGCAATGGGAATATTACCGATTCTGACAAGGAAAACATTTGGAAAGCATTTGAAATAGTCAATGAAATATACAAGGATGAGAAGCTGGTTAATGGCAGACCTTTTATTTATCATAACCTCGAAGTCGCCATCATTGCAGTAAAAGAAATAGGCCTGGGACCCACATCGGCAATTTGCTGTATCCTTCACAATATCAACCTGAAATCAGACTATACGCTGGATAAAATCAGGGCAGATTTTGGTGACCAGGTAGCGGAAATTATTGAAGGTTTTAACCAACTCACCAACCTTCAAACCGAACGTATCTCCTTTCATTCTGATGCATTCAGAACAATGTTTCTTTCATTGGTGGATGATATGCGGGTGGTGCTGCTTCATTTGGCACATCGATTATATGATATCAGGAATATCAAATTTTTAGGCAAAAGAAATGAACCCGTTGTAAATGAGATCAAGCACCTGTATATTCCCATTGCACACAGGCTGGGATTATACATCATCAAATCAGAACTTGAAGAACGGGTGATGCTCTATGAGCAGCCTGTAACGTTTAAGAATATAGAGCGGAAGATAAAGGAAACAAAGGCCAAGCGGGAAGTTTATATTCATGATTTCGTAAGTCCGATTGAAAGGGAACTTATAAAGCAGGGGATTGAGTTTGATATCAAATGGCGGACTAAATCAGTGCCATCCATTTGGGCCAAAATGAAACGTCAAAACGTGGATTTTGAAGAGGTTTATGATCTCTTTGCTGTTCGAATCATTTTAAAGTCTAAACTCAAAAAAGAAAAGGAAGTTTGCTGGAAAGTGTATTCTATTGTTACCAATTTATACCAGCCAGACCCAAAGCGTTTGCGCGACTGGATTTCCACGCCCAAGGCCAGTGGATATGAATCGTTGCACACAACGGTCATGGGGCCCAATAAAAAATATGTAGAGGTGCAAATTCGTACCGAGCGGATGGATGATGTGGCAGAACGGGGCCAGGCAGCCCA
>SWCD01011300.1_pt1 | contig 16840 bp, 14 predicted proteins | sample 4693011 | NCBI WGS metagenome assembly SWCD01 (sample SAMN10267278, study PRJNA491770) | bioreactor metagenome | isolation source: DHS bioreactor inoculated with marine | place: Japan: Omine Ridge, Nankai Trough | reverse complement strand
ATTACTGTCGAGCATATCAGGGTCGATAAAAGGACAATCACCCGTTAATCGCACAACAACCTCCGCTTGATTTTCTTTTGCGGTTTGGTAGACTCGATCTAATACATCTTTCATGCTGCCCCGATAATAAGCATATTTATTTTTCTTACAAAATGCCACCACAGGTTCATCACTGGCTTCGGTTGTGGTTGCGACAACAACTTGGTCGATCAATTTAGACCTTCCAACGCGTTTGATCATCCACTCCAAGGCAGGCATGGAGCCTATCTGATTCATTATTTTTCCGGGCAGCCTGGTGGAGGCCATTCGGGCTTGAATAATTGCGACAACTTTATTAGACATATATTCCTTCAGCCAGTTCATACGCCTGCAATAATTTCTCGAAATTCTTAGGCCAATCCGCTCTTTTTTCTGCGACATCTCGCGCTTTCAATCCCATCTTTTTAAGATCGCGTTTGTTCTCTATTGCCTGGATTATCCCTTTAGTTAAGTCTTCAGCATTTCCATCTTCAAAGAACCAACCTTGCTCACCAGAGCTGATCCACTCTTTATTTCCTGGAATATCCGAAAGCAATACGGGTGTGCCGCCTCCCAGAGCCTCCATCAGAGAAACAGAAGACCCATCACTGTGAGATGCACTAATGTATAAATCAGCAGACCGATAATATCCGGGCAGATCAGCTTGCATCACTTGCCCCGCGAAATGAACCTTATCCCTTACATTACCTTGGTTTAGTGTTTTTTTTATCGTTGGCGCCATTGATCCATTGCCTAATAATAGCAATCGCAATTCGGGATGTATTTTGACGGCTTGCACAAAAGCTTCAACAAACGTATCTACCCCATAAATGGGTTCCCAGGAACGAGTGTGTAAAAGAACAAAATGATTTTTATCCCAATCCAAATTTTTTCGTATTTCTTTTTCTCGCCCAGGAGAAAACAATTCCAGGTCAATGCCCCAAGGGAATTTTACAATTCGGTTATTAAGGAACCCTTGATCGACAGCAAGCTGAGCGATATGCTCGCAATCTGCGATCAAAACATCAGATTCCATTAAGACCTTTTTTGTTGCCCAGCGATAAAACATATTCTTATTTGCGTCAAAAAGGAGATCATAGGCCCATGACATCGTGACAACAGGACGAAATCCACTCAAAACAGCTAATAAACCCACACTTTGAATCGGTCCAGCATGGAGGATATCAGGCTTGATCTTTTGGATGATCTTACGAAGTTGTCGCAATAATTTCAAACCATCGATTAATTTTGCGGGGCGATTGCCACCAGCCCAATTCACTATGTTTACTGAGGATGGGAGGGCTTGCTCAGTTATCTGAGGATTTCTTTTCTCAAGACGAAGATAATACACTTCATGCTCACTGGCTGCCAATGCAGTCAGAAAACGATGATCATGGGTGGTATAGTCTCGGCTAAAATAAAGAATTCTCATAAATCTTCTTTAGGAATTTGAAAATTTCCTAATTCTCCAGATCTGCCCAACGCAGGTCTTTTCCAAAGGGTAAATCAGTTCGGGCTTTTTTGCCAATCACATCATCCATATCCCAAACCATCAATGCACCGGGGGTTGCAGGTCTCAGTACCTCGATCAAATCCCTGGTAAATATTTCTCCAGCTTTTATCTCACGCGCAGCTCTTAAACAACGCCGCTGCACAACATAAGTGTCTTTTTCATTATCGGTGATAAATTTTCGAGAGGAACCTAATGCACGTTCAAGGATCCTTACCTGATCAACCATATCCGCCCAAGCATCTGGATTTAAGGCAAATTTATGGTCAGGGCCTTCACGATCATTGCTATCCGTAAAATGCCGTTCAATCACTCTGGCACCAAGCGCAACAGCTGCCACAACAGGAGCGGGGCTTTGCGTATGATCGGATAATCCAAGTATTACATTTGGATACATCGCCGCGTATGTTTTGAGCACGTTGATGTTCAAATGATCATAATTACCTTCATCCGCCGTGTAATTCGTATTACATTGCAATAAAACAATTTGATCCGTGACTGCCATGGTCATTTCCATGGCTCGGGCCACCTCGCCAATACTGCTGGCTCCTGTTGCGATCAAGATCGGTTTTCCTTTCTTTGCCATATTGACGATGCCATCTGGCCACGAAATTAATCCAGAACCAGCTTTATAGGCTGGTACAAAGGGATCGAGCATATCAATCGCATCATAATCATAGGGAGATGAAAAATAATGAATCTCAAACTCATCGCAGGCATCTTTCAGGGTTGGCGTCCACTCAAAAGGAATCGCGGCACCATCATAGACCTCTACAACACTTTTTTCCCAACTTGCTTGATGGGAGACCCGACTGTCCATATGGCTAAATCCATAATCTGAAACGATTTGTGGTGCTCTAAAATTTTGGAATTTAGCTGCGTCCGCCCCTGCTAATTTTGCCAATCGAATTAATTCGATCGCCCGGTCGAGATTCCCATCATGGTTGGCTGCAATATCGGCGATGAAATAGGTTGGGTGGTTTATGCCAATTTTTTTATCAAGAATAGTGATTTCCATTTTATTCTCCATTAAACTAAAACCTGCATTCGCTCGATCTTATCCAAATAACTTGTATTGAATTGTTCAAAAAGCCGCTCTATACCTGTTTGAATCGTTGGCATCGAATGTCCAAGATCCTTGGTCAATTTATCGGTGTTTAGGGTGAGGTTTGGTGAGCGGTTTTCACGGGTGTTTTCTACGGGCGAGATCAACCCAGCATCCAAACCAAATTTTTCTGCTAATCGGACACCAAATTCATACTTACTTAAACTTTCTGAGCTTACCGCATGATAGATCCCTGATAAATTCTTATTCATCATTTCTAATAATATTTCAGATAAGTCATTAACTTGGAGAGGGCTAAATTGTAAATTTGTAAATCCTTTTACCTGATTACCTTTCATAAGGTTGTTGATGAAAAATTCAGACAAACTGCGATTACCAAACAAGCTCCATCCATAAAACACCACTCGAGCGATCAAAGCATCCGAATTGGCATCTGTTACTGCTCGCTCTCCAGCCAATTTGGTCTGGGCATAGATGCTCAATGGATTGGTTGGGTCTTGTTCTGAATGGTTGCCACTAATTCCATCAAAAACTGCATCTGTGGAAATATGCAATAGGCGTATATTTCTCTTTTTTGCCTCCAAGCTAAAAATTCCCGGAACTTCAGCATTCAACTTTTGGGATAATTCACCTTGATCATCGGAATGATCGATGCTTGCTATGGCTGCGCAATGTAAGATCCAATCTGGCTCCGTTTGGTCAATTAATTGGGGAATTGCATCTTTGGTAAGCAAGTCCACAGAATAGGTATCAAAAGCAGAAGCATTTAATCCATGACGATTAACGACCGCTAGAACCGTATGTTCTGACGCAGTTTGCATGGAAAAATTTAATCCCAGCAAACCGCTTGCCCCGGTGACCAAAATGCGCATTAGCTCAATTTACCTTCTAGGAACTCTTTTTCTATGGGTTCAACTATTTCTTTGATCTCTTCTACAGATAATCTTTCAGTATTGGTATCGCTGGCATAACGAAAACCTTCGGCCACCTTATTCCCTTTCGATTCCCACTCATATCCAAACCAAGGAGATGTTGCTGGTTGAACCACATACATATCCTCTAATTCGATGGTGGAACGTGCCTCATCCTCAGAAATTAAGACTTCATGAAGTTTTTCTCCGGGGCGAATACCGATCACTTCAATTTCAGAATCTGGAGCTATAGCTATTGCAAGATCGGGAATTGTTGTACTGGGGAGCTTAGGGACAAATACTTCTCCGCCATACATCTTTTCGATGGCATTGATCACAAAATATACCCCTTGTTCAAGGGAAAGCCAAAAACGGGTCATCCTCTCGTCAGTGATCGTTAATTTTCCGCTCGCTCGCTGGCGCAAAAAGACCGGCACTACAGATCCGCGACTACCAACCACATTACCATAGCGGACACAACTAAAGCGTGTTTCACGCCCTCCCGCATAGGCATTACTCTGAATGGTCAGTTTTTCGGCAGCCAATTTTGTTGCCCCATAAAGATTGGCGGGGCTTACCGCTTTATCGGTGCTGAGCATCAAAACACGACGTACGCCACTATCCAAAGCTGCTTCAATTACATTACTTGTACCGTCGATATTTGTTTTGATCGCCTCTATGGGGTTATATTCACAAGCCGGCACCTGTTTTAGAGCTGCAGCATGAACCACAATATCGACACCTTCCACCGCGCGGCGTAAACGACTTAGATCACGAACATCTCCTATGAAATATCTTAAGTTTTCCTGATCGAATCCTGCTACTCGCATTTCATGTTGCTTTAGCTCATCCCGACTAAATACGATTACCTTCTCAGGGTTAAATTTTTCTAATAGGATCTTGATGAATTTTTTTCCAAAGGAACCTGTTCCACCGGTCACTAAAATAGTTTTATTTTTCCAATCCATAATATGCTCCATTTTCTAAACTGCTTCTATTGTCCAATCCACTGGATCGCTCACAAGATATTTAAATGTTTCCCCATATTTTTGCAAGCCTTTTTCAGTTAGTATTTTTTCTAAAGGGTTAGTTTCCATATCTTCCCAAAAATGAGATAAATGCCAGGGGAATACCTTTGGATAATTAAAAAAGTATCGATAAGCATAATGCCAGGCATTTTCAACCTGTTGTTTGCTTAACTTTAAAGCCTTAGGATCCTTCAAGGCAAGGTCTAATTTTGAAAAATATTCCTCCCAATTGCCTGGGTCGATCGTAAACCCTTTTCCTCGATAATGCGTTTTTCCAACTGTAATGACCGGCAGCCCACTCATCGCCATTTCTAGTCCAACTGTAGTCGTATAGGTCATGCCCACGTCCGCAGCTGCGATAAGATCATATGTATTAACTGGTGCGTCGGGAGCAATTAGATGAATGTTCTCGGGGACTTTTCCACCAAGATATTCCTTGGCGATTTTTGCTACTGATGGCCCTGTGAGTCCAAATTCACCCGGATGGGTCCGCAATATAAATTGGATTTTGTTGTTCTCAACAAAATAATCTAAGGTTCGTTTTACCCATTCGGTCAAACTTCCTGAAAACGTCTGACGATCCAAGGTTAAACTATCTCCAAGCACATTTGTAGCCATCAAAACAATTGGGCGGTTATCTAAGCCAAGTTTTTCTTTGACAGCAAGGACCCCTTCAGAAGCAGAATCCTGCCACTTTCGATAAAAATTGTTCCAAAGAACTGCACCTTGTCGTGCAGAGGATAATTTTTTAATTCGTTCATTCTGGCTTTTATCAAAAACATTATTCTTTGTAGCATCCCACATTGAATGGGTATCTTGGTACATCACAGGATCATTTTGGGCTATCCAAGTCCTTTGCTTTTGTTCGCCAAATTCATATGTGGTTACAGGGATATCAAGATAACGGGCAACTTGAAAAACAATCCCAAATTCCAAGATTAATCCATTAGGGACGATCAATGCATCTGGTTGATTATTTTCAAGCCAAACATAAGCAATTTGAGCTGCAAGCCTGTTTCGGTCAATACGAAATCGAAACAGATCACTGTCAATAGATATTTCCTCGATCTGTTCCGTATACTGGGTATCTAAATAAGATGTCCGTTCAATAGCTTTTTGCAATTTTTCGGGCAAAGAGTCTTTTCTAGGATGATTTAATAATTCTTCAATGTGAATAGCTGGTTTTGCAAGTTTTAGTACTGATCGCCCATATGCATTTTGTTGCCTAATTTGGAATTTATCTATATTAATTCGCCAATTCGCATAGGGCAAATAACCTAAAGTAACATCATGCCCAATTCCTGCAAGTGCCAACCCGAGGGTTGTAGTATGGCGAACCCAATGATGCAAAGTGGAAAAAATAAATACTTTTTTTCCCGGCAATTCTCGGAATGGTGAATTCTTGACTGTTTCAACCATTTTCGGCAATACGTCTCGCATCCCCTCCATACGAAAACCACCCATTGGTTGATTGTTCCAGCGCAACTTATAGTCCAGCTCAACAGCCAAAGGTATATTCCCAATTAGTTTCCTAATCCCTTTGCGTATATTTGACATTCCTTAAATTTCCTCTATTCGCCAATTCAAATATGGACGAAGGGGTCCCAATCTTTTTTCAGACCATTGTTTACCGGGAGCACCGCTACCATCAACGGTAAATGAAAGAGAATGATCATCATGAAAATATCTTTTGATTCGGTAAGAACTGGCATTTACCCCAATAATAAATTGACCTTCATTTAGTAAATCAGCTGGAATTTGACAGCGGCTAATATATTTTCCTTCATTACGAGTGCCAAATTTTTCATAATTTTGATCGGAATCAGTATCAAAGGAGGTAAAAATAAATTCGCCCCGGCTAGTCAGCAAATAAATTCCCAAACGTAATCCTTGCAGAGGTTGATCCAACCGATATTCAAATTCGATATTGATGGGTTCTGTGGAACGCATACTATCATTTATAACCCCTTGTTGGTTTAATATCCGTAGTGCAATTGGCATGAATGGGGCTGCATCCGCAGGAATCTCCTCCTCTCGCCAAATTCGCTCCCCACTTTGCGAGTAACCCGAGGCCATATAAAAATCCACCGCTTTAGTTGTAGGGGCTCGATGAATTACTTTCCCTTTCTCTAAAACGATTGCTTCATCTGTAAGACGCAAAATCGCCGACATATCATGGCTGACAAATAAGACAGTCCGCCCTTGCTGGGCAACATCATTCATTTTTCCAATGCATTTTCGTTGAAATTCAGCATCTCCCACAGCCAATACTTCATCCACAACCAAAATGTCTGGCTCTAAATGGGCTGCCACTGAAAAAGCTAATCGTAAATACATACCACTTGAATACCTTTTGACTGGGGTATCAATAAACTTTCCAACACCTGAAAAATCAATGATTTCATCAAATTTTTTGACGATCTCTTTTCTTTTCATCCCCAAAACCGCCCCATTCAAATAAATATTTTCCCTGCCGCTAAGCTCTGGGTGAAAACCAGTTCCTACTTCTAATAACGCACCCACTCGACCTGAAACTTTGGCAAATCCCTCTGTAGGCTCTGTAACCCTAGAGAGCAATTTAAGTAAGGTGCTTTTTCCTGCCCCATTGCCCCCAATAATGCCAAGCACCTGCCCTTTTTTGACTTTAAAGGAAATATCACGCAACGCCCAAATATATTCCTTCGGACGTCGAAGTTCTCCACGAATAAGTCGTTTGGGTAAACGTCCCAAATTGGTTATTGCATCTCTCAGGGTTGGAGAATCATTGGCTTCAACGCCGATGCGATATCGTTTTCCGATGTTTTCAACTTCAATTGAATATTCGCTCATTAATTTTCCTTAGATCATGTCCGCAAAAGTGCGTTCCATGCGGCGGAAGTAGAATAGCCCGGTGACAAGTAATAGGATCGACATACCTAGTCCAATTCCAATCACATCCCAACCGGGGAAGGGTGTCCCTAATAATGTGGACCGGAAACCTTCCACAACCGCAACCATTGGATTAAGGTAGAAAAGGTAAAGATATTGCGTTGACCCGCCTAATAGTGTCTCGGTTACTTCGGACAGCGGGTAAGCTATTGGCGTAATGAACATCCAAAGCTGGGTGAGGAACGGAAGAAAGTAGCCCACATCACGATAATGTAAATTTATTGCAGACAACCAAAGCCCCACACCTAAAGCGGTTACCATTGCCATGGTCAAAAACAGGGGTACAGACCAGATAGCCGTTGTAAGAGGAAAACCAAAATAGATCATCATCATCATTAAGATCACGAACCCTATCGCAAAATCAACAATGCCGCTTAATACGGTCGAAAAAGGTACCAACATCCGTGGAAAGTAAACTTTAGTAATCATACTTCTGTTGGAAACCAAAGACCTGCTAGCATCTTGAAGAGCCTTTTGAAATAGGTTCCAGGGGAGTAACGCAGCAAAAGAAAATAATTCTTCGGGGACATCTCCAGTCGAGATCTGCCCTATTCTATTAAAAAGGAAAGTGAAGACTACCATCTGCATTAAGGGTTGGATGATCGCCCATGCTGCTCCCAGTATGGTTTGCTTATAGCGTACCTTTATATCGCGCCAAGTTAAGAAAAAAGCTAACTCTCTGAACCGCCAAAGGTCTTTTAGATTTAATGAGATCCAACCTTTGCTTGGTTTAAGCAAAATTGTTTCGGTTGGCTCCTCATCTACCACAAGTAAATCTGATTTATCAGTCATTTTTATTTAATAGACTCTTGATTTTCTTTGAACCAATCGATCGTGCGCTTCAATCCTTCTTCAAATTCCATTTTTGCCTCAAAGTCAAAATATTCTTTAGCCCGGGAAACGTCCAACATGCGCCGTGGTTGACCATTGGGTTTGCTCGTATCCCATATAAGCTCGCCTTTAAAACCAGTTAATTTCGCAATAGTGTTCGCCAAATCCTTGATACTAATCTCCATCCCCGCCCCAAGGTTCACCGGCTCACTACCATTATATTTCTCAGCGGCCATTAAAATGCCCTCTGCGGCATCCCCCGCATAGAAAAATTCTCGGGTGGGTGTGCCGTCTCCCCAAAGACTGACTGTTTTGTCACCGCGATCCTGAGCTTCAATAAATTTACGCACCAATGCTGGAATTACATGAGAAGTTTCGAGATTGAAATTATCCCTTGGTCCATAGAGATTTACTGGCAGCAAATAGATCGCATTAAAGTCATATTGTTCGCGGTAGGTTTGTGCCTGGATCAATAACATTGCTTTTGCCAATCCATACGGGGCATTGGTTTCTTCCGGATAACCTGTCCAAAGATATTCCTCTTTGAAAGGCACTTGTGCAAATTTTGGATAGGAGCAGATCGTGCCGATCGCGACGAATTTATCAACCTTATTTAAATAGGCTTCATGCATCAGAGGCACACCCATCATCAGGTTGTTGTAAAAGAATTCAGCAGGTCGAGCACGATTTGCCCCGATCCCGCCAGCCAAAGCCGCCAAATGGATAACAATATCTGGTTTAGCATCATCTAACAATCGACGAATATCATTTACATCTGTGAGATCATAATTTTCGATGCGGGGCACAAAAACATCTTTTGCACCGCGTTCAGCTAATTTTTCTAGCACAAAGGAGCCTAGGAATCCTGCTCCACCTGTGACACATACTCTTTTGTCTTTCCAAAATTCACTCATAGGATATTCCTCTTGAAATACATTTATTGCACAATGAACCGTGCATTTCGGTAACGTTCATGGCCAGGATCTTGGATTAAACCGGTTTGTAATGCCATTAAAACTTCTCTGACACCATCATCCACCGTTCTTTTTGTGACGAATCCAAGTTCTTTATCGATCTTATCAAAAGATACCTTAATATCACGCATATCTCCCCCAAATGTGAGATCTTTATAGCGCACGCTGGTTTCTGGCAATCTTTTTAAGATTAAGGTAACCACCTCGTCTTTGGTGTGGTTGCCCTGGTTAGTTCCCATGTTATACACCTGTCCTTGGGTTTTAGCCCTGGGGGATGTCATTCCTAGAATAATCCCTTGGACGACATCATACACATGGACAAATGAGCGCGAATAACCGCGTTGGTAAATTAATAATTCCCTTTTTGTGAAGGCCTCATATACAAATTGATTGACTATCAGGTCAAATCTTGTTCGGGGAGAAGTGCCATATAAGGTAGCAAAACGGAAGATGATCGGAGAACAAGCTTCTTTGCTTTGCTCAAGCAAGAATTCCTCAGAAGCCACCTTTGTCTCAGCGTATAAAGATTGGGGGTTGAGTGGGGATTCTTCAGTTACCGCTTTTCCATCATCTGCCACCCCATAATTGCTATAGGTCGAAGCATAAACAAACTGCTCAATGCCAAGATCAACGCATTGTGCATAGACTCGCTCAGTCGATTCTACGTTATACCGCCATGCGACTTGTTTCCCCACAGCCTGACAGGCAGGAAATCCTACAATTGCTGCTAAATGGATCACAGCTTGGGGAATTGGCCAATCTTTCTTTATCGCATTTCGAATAGCTCTTGGTTCCCAGACATCTGATTTAATGAATCTAAATTTTGGATCATTTGTAAATGAAACCAAAGAATCGCCCCCAAATAATAATGTATCGATCACTGTTACCGCATATCCCTGTCTCAACAATTCCCCGGTGAGCATTGATCCAATATATCCCGCCCCACCGGTGATTAAAATATGTTTATCTGGGGTCATATTTTCTCCGGTAAATGCAGCTGAACCTCTCCACCCTGAATGAACAATTCTGGAATTTCCCCATCCTTAAGTATTTGTATGTTTTGCTCCAGGCAGGTCAAACGGCAAATATCTAGAATATCATCTGGACCTTGGTGCTCACTGTTGATCTTTAGGCTATCATACCCGGCACCTTTGATCTCTAGTATGAACTGAGTGACCTGTTTACGAGTTACCCGATAAAGGCTTAAAGAGCGTTCTACATATTCAATGGTGAGCCTAGCGCGGAAGGTAATTCCCTCAGGTGTAATGATATAACGGAGTTTTCGTCTTTGGGCACGCTTGACTTTTACATACCCCTTGTTGATCAAACGTTTAATATGCCAGTTCACAGTACCTACCGCCACATCCAATTGGTTGGCTAGGGAGGCCTGAGTGATATCAGGATCTTTTTCGATTTCTTCTAATAAACTTAGATCTCTTACTGCTTCTGTTGACGGTTTCATAATTCACCATTCTAAAATTCAATTATTGAATTATAACAGTGGAACTACTTTCGTCAAGGCATTAAATTTAGCTTATTTATCTTTTTGGGCCGTTCTAAGCCAATCCCAGATAAAAATCAAGACGCCGCTAGCTAAGCCTAAACCTATTACCCCAGACAGATTTCCAGTTGGGAAATTAAAATAATAGACATTTCGGTTGACATACCAAACGACAAACCAAAATACCATAGCTGTAATAAAGCCGATGCCCCGCCTAAGCCAGGGATCTTTAGTTTCCTTTTGCCGTATCAATCCCCACGCAACTAAAATTACCTGTAAGCCAGCAAAAACTGCTCGATAACGCGGGTTATCCCAATCATCTCCTGCCCCCCGATAGGACGAGATCAAAATACCAAACCAAACAAAAATCATTAATGCTCCTGGTATTTTGAATAACATTTTTTCTTTAAAAACTAGAAAACTTGAATACAATATTCCTGAAAGCATAAATGTCCACCCGATTGCTCGCCAAATTTCGATCGCAGTCCAGATGGGGTTTCCAAAATCTGCCAACGCTGCTGGGAGCAGGGGGCGTACTATTCCATAGCCAACCAAAAATGGTGTATGTGTCCAAGTTGGAATACGGCCAAACAATTCAGTAATTTTTCCTGAAGCAAACACACTCAAGTATTCTTGATAATCAACACCATAAACTTTGTCAATGCCAATAATTAATAGACCAATTACAAAAATCAGAAAAACAATTAATCCTAAGGTCTTTCCCCACCTATTTCCAATTTTCAACCAGGACCAATCCATTCTCCAAAGGATCATCAACCCGAGAAGGGCAAGCGAAGAAATCGCAAAGGGCGTAGAAAGCAGATAAGAGAATAAAATCGTTAAACTTAATATAAATATATGCTTATTATTTTTATGTTGCGTGTATTTGAAAAAAACATACAACATCAAAACCAATATGGTAATGGAATAAGCTTCCCTCATTTGGGAGCTACCCAATAATCCAGCTTCTGGGTAAAAAACTAACAACCAAGCCGCGAGTTTTGCTACTTTTTCTCCGAAGGCATGCTTTGCAATTCCCCATACGAAGAATATAGCCATGCTTGAGAAAAAAGTTGAAAAAACGACCATTAGGAGTGGTTGATGCACAGTTGTGCCTAAATATCGATAGACAAAAGCGCTCAAAAAGAGCAAACCGCCATATTGATCAGTATGGCTATAATCTTGGAAAGCCAATAGTAGCGGGTCGTCAGTTTGCGAAAAATCCCAAGCAGCAGTATCTCTATTGAAGGCATCCCCCATCACATATCCTGCTTCCTGCATTTCAGTATCATAACCAACTTGAGGAAAGGCAACAAACCAAATTAATCCTAAAGATAAGCGAATAATAATTGCCAGAATGGCCAGTCCAAGCAAATATTTGGGTGCTTGTTCAGGTTGAATATATTTCCAACCAGCTGCCAAGATTAGAGCTAATAATATAAAAACAACCAGAAATCCAATCCATCCATCAAAGGACGAAGACTTGTTGGATATTGAAGCAAATAGCAGGGAAATTCCCCCCAAAATTAATCCAATAACTGCTAATTTCCAAATAAATTTTTTATTGACTGTTTTCACGAAGATATTTCTCTCGATTGTCTCCACGGGCGATCTTCCCGCTGGAGGTCTTGATCAGCCACCGATTTTCTACTAGCCTTAGATCAGCCAAAGTGACTTCCGTTTGTTCAACTATTTTACGACGTATTTCTCTTTCTATTTCAACAGGATCAGGTACATTTTCACCAATTTGTAATTCGCAAACAATGACAACTGTCTCAGAACCCAATCGATCATCATATATTCCAAAGGCTACCGCCCTCCCAGGATAAATACCTGGAATACGGTTTGCAATCGCCTCTAGATCTTGAGGGTAAACATTTTTTCCGGCCACAATGATCAAGTCTTTTTTACGCCCGGTGATATATAGATCGCCTTCCACCATATAACCCATGTCTCCCGTATGATACCAACCATCTATAATTGCTTCGGTGGTGATCTCAGGTCTTTGATGATATTCTGTCAACATACAATTGCTTCGCACGTAAATTTCACCAACATGGCGATCTTCAAGATGTTTCCCCGAATCACTTACGATCATGATTTCAGTTCCCTCGATCGCATACCCACAACTGACCATCGCTACGGAAGCTTTCTCCAAAGCATCAACCGGTGTTGCATATTTCTCTTCCTGCAATCTGGGGAGACTGACCCAATCAACATTTGCGGGTTGATTGATCGGCGTTTGGGTAACAGCAAAAGTGTTTTCTGCCATTGCATAGCAAACCGTTAAGGCATTCTCGTTTAACCCAAATGGGGAAAACTTGTTTAGAAAATTTTCATGGCTAATAGCATGAGCTGGTTCGGAACAATTGATCACTGCCCTCAGACTGCTTAGATCGACACCTTCTAAATACCTTGGGCGTACCGCCCGGGCCATATGATTGTAGGCAAAGTTAGGCAACCAACAAAGGGTGCCTTTATGCTTATCAATTGCATAAAGCAGCATCTTTGGATCTCTCACCCATTGAAACGGGGACATTAAAACCAGGGGGGTACCAGTGTAGATCGGAAGCACAAAACCTGCAATCAGTCCCATATCATGATAAAGAGGTAGCCAACTTACAATGACATCTTTATCATTCAAATCAATTGCCTTACCATAAGAATCAATCTGATTAATCACTGCTTGATGCGAAAGCGCAACTCCCTTCTGCAAGCCGGTCGTACCGCTACTATGCTGCAAAAAGGCCACTGCCTCGGCTTTGGGTATATTTATTTTTTCTCCCGAGTCACCTTTTTCCACGTCTTCCGTGCTGATTACTTGGCAATTCACATCTTTCAATAATTTTTCCAAATCTACTTTAAATTCAGGGAAGGTAATCACAGCTTTAGCTTGAGAATGGGCGACCAAGATTTTCACCCGTTGCAAATAAAGATCTGGATCCAGTTTTTCGGTTAAGAAGGGAAATATTGATGGGATCGCCCCCAGATACATTGCTCCCCAAAAGGAAGATAATAATACTTGAGAATGTTTTAATACCAGAATAACCAGATCACCAGATTTTATTCCAATACTTGCCAATGCGTTTGCATATGCTGAGGCATTTTGATGAAATTGACCCGCGCTGATATGCTCTTCTTTGCCATCTGGATGGATAAAGATCAGAGAAAGATGATCAGGATTGTTGATCCCTCGATTAATAACAGGCTGAATTAAATTTATTGTCATTTATTCTCTTCTAAATTTTATTCCAAAACCACAATCTAATTCATCAAAGTGTTAATTTTCGTTTGGTTGTGGGGATTTTCTTTTAATATTCGCTCAATGATACTATAAAGCAGAGAATGCAAAAAGACTATAATATTGACTGTTATAATCAGCCAATATTATTATTTCTGGTCAATAAATGATAAATGGATTAAAGACTTATTACACAAAAATAACGCCAAATATTTTTTGGAGCCTTGCTTCAAAAGGTATTGCAGCCATTGCATTTATGTTAATAGATATATTACTTGGGCGGGTACTTGAGACAGAGCTTTATGGAAAGTGGTCACAGTTTTTTTCCCTTTTAACCATACTTTTATACATCACCTACTCTGGAGTGCCTGCAGCCGCTCAATCCTTCGCGGCACAAAACAGGGATTTGCCTAGGCTAAAAAATGTTCTGAAAAACTCATTGGTATTACAGATTGGCTTTAGTGTTATTGCGACGGGGATATTATTATTAATAAGGAATCAGATTGCTGGTTTTGTAAATCATCCTGAATTTGCGACAATTCTTCTGTTTGCTGCGCCTTATCTCCTCATTGGTGCTTTAGAAGAATATTTTAAAAATGTGTTCATCGGGGTAAAACGTACGCTTTACCATTTTTATATGAATGTGATGAGTTTTGGCTTGAGATTAATTATTTTGATAATCATCACGATATTTTTCAGAGATATACACGCTATTCTTTATGGTTATACGGCTGCAATGCTAATCTCAGTGATTACAGGATTAATCTTGTATCGAAAACATTATTTAGGGATTATCAAATCGGATATTGCCCAACCGATATTTTACAAAAAGATTTTTGTTTATAGCCTACCTTTGGCTCTAAGTTTTTTTCTTGTTCAATCTACGCCAGAAATCAATATCCAAATTCTAGGATCCCTCACCAACCCCACAGAAGTTGCTTATTTAAATGTGGGAAAACTTATCACAAGCAAACTTCCTCAAATCGGGCTGGCAGTTGCTATGGGCATTATGCCAAATTATACAAAAATCACCCCTGAGAATAGCGCTCAAAAGAAAAAGGGGTTCATTGGTGTCCTAAAAATGAATTTGATCTTATATGGATTGATCTGCGGGGCAATTATTATGCTGAGCCCAATGGTAATCCCCCTCCTCTATAAAGCATCTTTTGCAAAAGCTGTCTTGCCACTTCAAATAATGACCGTTAATTTGTTTCTTGGAAGTCTTAACATTTATTTTTATATGTTATTGAACTACCATGGAAAAGCCTCACAAATGGCCCGGTTAATGTTTATGACATTCGTTCTTAATATTTTGTTTAATTTTTTGTTAGTCCCAAAATATGGCGCTGTTGGTTCTGCTTTGGCCATCACGTTGGCGTTTTTGCCCTATAGTATTTTAATAACTCTTCTTGGGAAAAAAATATTAGAGGCTAAAAAATAGACAGGTTGGGGGTTATTACGATTTGCCCTAAATATATAAATTAAATAATTCTAAATATCTTTGAGCGATTTTCTTTATATCAAAATCCTTGGCTATTTCCAGACTTTTATTTCTTGCATCCATCAATTTCTTTTTATTATTCAACAAAATTCGCAAACCCGTCTCCATCCCTTCATAATCATCTGATGGATAAGTATAACCATTTTCATTTTCACTAACCAAATCAGAAAAACTATGGCTGGCCACAATCGCAAGACCTTCTGAAAGCGCTTGAATACCCACGATAGGCATTCCCTCAGTAAGAGAGGGCATAAATAAAATATCTGATTCCTTAAATTTTTCTTGAACTCTTTCAGGGCTTACCCAACCGGGTAAATCTATACGGTTTTGTAAACCTTGTTTCTCAATTTCATTTTTTGTCTTTTCAAACAAAGGACCGTTGCCCAACATTGAACATTTCCAAGAAAGATCGGATACTTTTCCCAATACCCGCACCAACTGAATAGGGTTTTTCTGATCCATAAATCGACCTGCAAAAACGATTTTTGGGATGCCCCCAACAACAACCTTTTTTGTTCTAGTCTTTTCCAAATTAATTCCATTTGGAATAACTTCAATTGGATATGGATAGGATTCTAATCCAAGATTTTTTGTAAAATTGCTGACAGCAATAATTTTTAAGGCATTTTTCCATATAGTTTTTGAAAAGGGAAAGATCCACCGAAACCATTTGTTTGTTTTTTCAGGGGCTCCGCCAGGCACATCCCCAAGATGGATTGTAATCACATAGGGAATTTTATATATTTTAGAGATTAACCAAGCCAACCCACCAGCTGGAACGGCAAAATGAACATGGATAATGTCCGGTTTCCAATTCTTTAATAATTTTCTTGATGTGAAAAACCCCTTAAACAAAAAGCTCAACATATCCAAAAATCTAGCCCTGTGCAACTCTTTCCTTCTTGTCGGCACTCGAATCAAATTTACACCACCCTGAATACTTTCGCTTGGCACAGAGTCGCCCACAACATTCGATGAAAGTACACATATATCCTCCCCCATTGCGCCTAATTCGTTTGCAATAGATTCTGCTACCGCTCCCCCTCCCCCACCAATTGGCGGATATTCATGTATGAGAACCAAAACTTTCATTTTCTTTTTCCTAAAACCTAAAGAATCATATCGACAATTTCATTTGTTATCAGAAATTTCTAACTGGCCGATTTATCAATAATTTCTGGGTTCATCGCAATCTGTTCCTGGCACCATTAATTGTAAATCCATATGATCTACCGTCATAATTGGGCAATAATATTCAGATATTGGGATTGCAACCCAATTTACCCAAGCGTTATTTTCGTTAGAAAATATTTTGCCTTCTTTTTCTTCAA
>SWCD01012483.1_pt1 | contig 16849 bp, 19 predicted proteins | sample 4693011 | NCBI WGS metagenome assembly SWCD01 (sample SAMN10267278, study PRJNA491770) | bioreactor metagenome | isolation source: DHS bioreactor inoculated with marine | place: Japan: Omine Ridge, Nankai Trough | reverse complement strand
AAGAGGAACTTGCCGAGAAGCTTGGAGACTGGACAACACTACCAACCACTTACGCCGGTGGTGTGAAAAACCTAGCCGATATGGAGCGTATTCTTGAGCTTGGCAAGGGCAGGCTTGACGCCACTGTGGGCAGTGCCCTTGATATTTTCGGCGGCACCACAATGACCTATGCCGAAGCCGTGGAATTCCACAACAAGCATAATATTTCCTGATGGCATAGCCACCTCTTTTAAAAGTCTATCCAACCACCTAAAGAGAAAAGCTGTTTTATGAAATGGTACCTCTTTCTCATTATCGGGGTGTGCTGTATCTCCACCTCAGCTATCCTCATCACACTGTCCGAGGTACCGCCTACCCAAGCTGCTTTCTATCGTAATTTTTTCGCTGCCCTGATCTGGCTTATTCCCTATGCTCTAAGGCCACCAGCCTTGCCGTTGGCTATGAAGGAGGATGGCAAACTTGTCTGCCGGCTGAAATGGCTGGCTCCCCTTGTCGCCAGATTAACAGGCTTTACCTTGCTGCTTGGGCTTGGTTTTTTCTTTGCCATTGATCTGTGGGCCTGGCACCGGGCCATTGTCTATGTGGGCGCCGGCCCGGCCACCCTGCTTGGCAACCTGCAGGTGGTGTTTGTGGCCCTGCTTGCTGTCTATCTCTTTGGCGACCGGCTTAAAAAGATGTTTTGGCCCGGTTCTTTACTGGCCTTAGCCGGCATTGCCATGCTAACTTTGACGAATCCTTTGGGTAGCAATGTTATACTTGGTCTACTGAGCGGTGTTTACACAGCCCTGACCTATTCTGTTTTTCTTATCTTTCTAAAGTATCTGGAAAATTATAAGATCGAGGTGCATCAGACGCTCTTTTGGGTGGCTGTCTTAACGGCGCTTTTTTTGCTCGGGCCCACCCTGCTGGAAGATGGCCTATATTTACCAAGTGCTAAAGCACTGGTCATCCTGGCTCTCCATGCCTTTATTTCTTCGGTGCTGGGCTGGTGGATAATCGTCATTTCTTTAAAGAGGGTTCCTGTGGCGGCTGCTTCAACATTATTGCTTCTCCAACCGCTACTTACTAGTATCTGGGGCCATCTCTTTCTTGATCAGCATTTAGTTGCTGTTCAGGTCATAGGTATTTGTTTGGCTCTGGTTGGAATCCGTTTGGCAAATTGGGGTAAGGTATGAACGAAGAGGTAAAAGAGCAGGCATGTGACAAGTGCGGTGAGCAGGTTGCTCTGGCCGAACTCACCCTGGACGATGAGTCGGGTCTGCTCCTCTGTCCGCACTGCTACCTGGAACAGGAGAACTGCGGCTGCAGCGATCAGTAGGGCAAAGGTTACAGGTAAAAGGAGTTGGCATTAATGTAGTGAATCCTATTATTGACTTTAAATTATGACTCTTCTTCCCCAAATAGAGTTTGAACTCTGCACCGGCTGCGGCCTTTGTATCGCAGTCTGCCCAGACCGTACCCTCTCCCTAGATGGTGAAAAGGCCCTGGTCAGTGGCGAAAAATGCATGGCCTGCGGCCATTGCCAGGCTGCTTGTCCGACCCAAGCAATAACTCTCAATCATATCTTTGTTGATCTAGGGTTGCACCATATCACTGAGAAGCCAGGTTGGTTGGCGCCTGGTTCTGTCGATGCTGCTGAGCTTGTCCAACTTTTGCGCTCCCGACGTTCTGTGCGAAGTTATCAGGAAAAATCGGTGCCTCGCTTTCTTCTTGAGGATCTGGTCAAAATTGGCACCACCGCGCCTTCCGGCACCAATAGTCAGGCCTGGACCTTTACGGTTTTGAAAAATCGGGATGAAGTGGAGGTTCTTGGTGAATTAACAGCAGCTTTTTTTCGCAGGCTCAACAAAAAGGCAGCCAGCCCTCTCTGGCGTTTTGTGGCCAAGATCTTTGCAGGAGATAGCCTGGGCCGCTATTATCGCCGCCATTTTCAAACTGTCCAGGCCGGGCTTGAGGACTGGGACGAGCGCAATGAGGACCACCTTTTTCATGGTGCTCCTGCCGCTATCTTGGTGGGAGGAAAAAGGGAGGCAAGTTGTCCGGCAGAAGACGCTCTTCTCGCCAGTGGCAATATTTTGCTGGCTGCCCATGCCTTGGGGCTCAGTACCTGCCTGATCGGCTTTGTGGTTGAGGCCATGCGTCATGATGCCAGTATCGGCAAAAAACTGGATATTGCTGCTGGTGAAGAGATTTATGCGGTGATCGCCGTGGGTTACGGCAAAGAGATCTATCAGCGTCCGGCTGGCCGCAAGGAGGTAGCAATCCGTTACCTCAACACATCTGATTAAGAAAAAGTTTTTTCTTTACGAAGAAGGGGCGGGTGGCCTGAGCGTTGTCTGAGCCAGTTTATGCTCTTGAAGATGGAAGGCTTTGCTATGAGCCAGCGCTCCATCTTATACTTGCCAGGCAGGTCAAGTAGGACAATGCCCATGACCATGGTCAAAAGGCCTTGGCCTGGCAGAAAGAGCATAATAATCCCTGCCAAAAAGAAAATTAATCCCAAAAAATTTTTACAAGCCAGGAGGAAAAATCTCACCAGCGGATGCTGGTCTGCCCAAGGTGCCCGGTGCCTCTTACCATGGGTGAAATAATCGGCTGGCAAACGAGTCAGGAGGAAGGGGACAAGGATGAGCGTTCCAATAAAGGTGAAAAGAGAAGAGCCAGCCAGCCACCAGAGGAGGGCTTGGTGAGCATGAACGGCATCGAGCAGGGCCTGTGGCAGTAGAGATCCCACGGTGAAAAAAGAGTTATTTCTGGGAGTCCAGGTCAAAGAAGCGGCGAATCATATCGAGCTTCTGCTGTTTTGTGTCTTGGTGACAATCCTCTTTGAGATGGAGGATGGGGTTGTGCATGATCTTGTTGATGATGGATGAGGTCAGCTTATCAATGGCCTTTGCTTCCTTTTTTGAAAGATCCAGATTGGCTAAGGTTTTCTCCATCTCGGACCGCCGTATTTCGTCTGCTTTCTTGCGAAGATCCGCTATGGTGGGAGAAAGGGCCATATTTCCCAACCAGCCCAGGAATTTTAGGGCTTCGTCCAAGACAATACGTTCGGCCTTGGCAGCTTCGGTGGCTCGTTCTGATTTGTTTATTTCCACCACCTGGCTGAGATCATCGACATCGTAAAGGTAGACGTTGTCGATATTGTTGATCTTCGGATCCAAGTCACGGGGCACGGCAATATCAATAAAGAAGAGGGGGCGGTTACGGCGGGGCCGCATCAGGGGCTGAACATCATCTTTTTGGAGAATAAGGTTGGGGGCGCCGGTGGAGCTTACCATGATGTCGACAACTTCAAGTTGGTCGTGGAGTTCTGCCAGGCTGACAGCCTTACCCTTAAAACGCTTGGCGAGTTTTACGGCATTTTCCAGGGTGCGGTTGGCAACAATAACTTCGGTGCAGCCTTGAGCCACCAGATGCTCGGCAGCTAGCTCCGCCATTTCTCCTGCACCTGCCAATAAGACTTTTTTATTTTTCAGGTCGCCGAAAATCTTTTTAGCAAGCTGCACTGCAGCGTAACTGATAGAAACAGCGGAAGAGCCGATATTGGTCTCTGAACGGACCCTCTTGGCTGTTGAAAAGGCTTTGTGGATGAGGCGATTAAGGATAACGCCGGTGCATTTCCTGCTTGAAGCCTCACGGTAGGCGTCTTTAAGCTGGCCCAAGATTTGCGGTTCACCAACAACCATGGAATCGAGGCTTGACGCCACCCGGTAGAGATGGCTGATAGCATCGTTTCCCTGGTGGAGATAGGTGTATTCGATGGCCTGTTCTTCAGAAAGATCGCTGGCGGCAAAGAGAAAATCACGGATATGACGGATGGTTTTTTCAGGAGTGGCGGAGATGAAAATAACCTCCACCCGGTTACATGTGGAGAGAAAGCAAAATTCCTCACAGCCGGGAACCTCGCCAAGCATGGCAAGAGGCACCTCTATATCTGGGAAGGCCAGTTTTTCACGGACTTCCACCGGTGCTGTTTTATGGTTAACACCGAGAATTAAGATGTGCTCAACGGACATATGTGTGGGCTCCACTGAGCAGGAAGTTAACTCCCCACAGGGTAAAAAGTACGGCGCTAAATCCTATGATTGACATGATGGCAGTCCTCCGGCCTCGCCAGCCAATGGCAAAGCGTTGGTGGAGCAAGCCTGCATAGAGAAGCCAAGTGATTAGCGACCATGTTTCTTTCGGGTCCCACTGCCAATAAGCACCCCAGGCCTGCTTGGCCCATAAGGACCCTGTCATTATGCCTAAGGTCAACATGGGAAAGCCAATGGTCAAGCAATGTTGGCTTAATTGATCGAGGGCCTCCAGGGATGGTAAGCGGTAATAAAAAACTCCAAAACGTTTCTTTTTTAACTCCCTGTCTTGCAGGAGGTACATGATGCCGCCACAAAAGCCCAAGGCCAAAAAACCGTTGGCGGCAATGGCAATGGAGGCATGGATCGGCAGCCACACTGATTGTAAGGCCGGAGGAAGTTCGTTGATAGCCCGAGATGAGCAGAGGCCCACAGTCATTAATGCGAAGATAACCAGGGAAACAAAGGTGCCGAAATTTTTTATCTCATAGCGCCAGCGGAAAGAGAGAAAGGCCCATGTCACTGACCAGGCAAAAAAGGAGACCGTGTCATGATGGGTGGTAAGGGGGGTATGGCCGAAGGCGAAATAGCGGGCAGCAATGGTGATGGTATGCAGGATACCGGCACCAAGCAGAAATAGTCTGGCCACAGTACGCACTTTTTTATTCTGGGAAGAAAAGAAAACCAGATAAAGAACTACCGCGACAGCGTATACAATATAAGTTCCGGTAAAGAGCATTGTTAACCCTCGCTATTTTTTTGAAGGTTGTGGCGGAAAGTATCCAGGCAACTCAGATCAACGTCAGCTCCCAGCACGGCATGGATATGATTTTTAATGGTCTGCCAGTCTCCCTTTTTAATAAGAGAGATAAGCTCAGGGTGAAGAAGTTCTTCAAAAACAATTTTGTTTTTGGAGTGGGGAAGACCTTTGGCCAGAACCACTGGCCGCAAGCTTCCCATGAGTTCAAGGGCCAGGTCATACTCCGGCCCAAATGATTTCTCAAGTTCTTGGCGCAGCCTCTTGGCAAGCACAGGACTTTTACCGCCAGTGGAAATGGAAATGGCCAAGTCGCCTTGGCGTACGGTGGCAGGCAGAATGAAGTTGCACCATTTGGGGACATCGGCCACATTGAGAAGCAGGTTGCCCTCTTCGGCCTCGGCATGGACTTGCTGTTGGGTAGCTTCGTCGTCAGTGGCTGCAATGACCATGAAGGATCCGGCCAGGTCGCCTTGCTTGTAACCCCTTTCATGCCAGGTGATACGGTTATCCCTTGCCATTTCGCTAAGCTCAGGAGTTGCATCGGGGCTGATTAGAGTGACAGAGGCCCCGCAGTCAAGGAGGCCTTTGACCTTACGGAGCGCGACCCTTCCTCCACCGATAACGGTGCAGGGGCGGTTCTGTATGTCGACATTAATGGGGAAATAGGACATGTTTGGCGGATTTATGCTTTAAAAGGTCCAAGAGCAAGAAAGTACTATATACCACAGGGAAAGAAATTCAATGAAAACGTATCAGTTGCAAGAGGGCGTTACTAGGAGTTAACAACTGGTGCCTATGAAGAGGAGATGACCATGGAGAAGGGAGAACTCATCTGTTACTGCTTTGGCTTTTCGGAAGAGGATATCAAAATTGATGTGCGGAAAAACCAACGCTCCACCATCATGGAAAAGATTATGGCTGAAAAGAAGGCCGGGGCCTGCCGTTGTAAGGAGACTAATCCAGCAGGCCGGTGATGTCTGGCCGATGTCCGCCGTGTTGCGGAACAAGAGTTGAAAGGAAAGTCGTCAATATCCTTGGCCAGCCTGCAGGGGCAATAAAAAAGCACTTTCAGATAGTTAGCAATCTTTCGCATATCAAAAACTTAGCGGCACAGGTTGGCCATTAAGCAAGGGTTGGCCATCCTTAAAGCTTGCAGTGAGCAGGTATTTGCCGTTTTTAAGAACAAGGACATTTTGGTCTACGAGGTTCCGGAGTTGTTTTTCCCCTTCCTGGGCAGCCTCTTGCTCACAGCCTGCATCGACCCGTTCGGCACAGAGATTTGCCTCAATAAAATTCTTCACCTGCACGGCAAGAAATCTTTCATCAGCGCTAAAGTCGGCCTCGGCACTGAGTCGTCCCAGAAGAAAGAGAGGGTTGAGAATAACCTCCCCGTCGCCATTAAAAATAATATGCATCTTGGATTGGCAAGAGCCCTCTGGGCCGGAGAGTGAAAAATCTTCCACTTTAATCTCTGGAGATTTGGCCAGGAGCGCAGTAGCGTGGCTGCTGAGCAGGCCTAAGGCCATTGCTTCTGCTTGAGCTGGATTGGTTTGTATTTCTTTATAAGCCTCAGTGAGTTGAGCTACTGCCTGGGCATCTAGGTTGGCCAAGCTTATCTGTAGGGTGCCAGGGCCATACTTTTTGTCGGAAAATTGAATTGTCTCCAGGCTCACCTTTTCCTCCAAATCGATAAGGCCGTCTTTCTCACTGTTTGTAATGCGGAGCAGAAGACCAGCTAGAGTGATTTTGTCTTCAGCTCTGTCACCCAGTATCAATTCAAAATTTTTCATTGTTGAGCTGATTGTTCCCAGGGACAGATTGTGAATACCTTCTCTCATCTCTGCCTGGGTGGTTATTTCATGAATCACCAGCCCTTCTCCGTCCTTGCCTGTCAGCTCGAGCCCTGGGGCATGAAAATCAAGGTCGTAGCTTAGCAAGTTGTTCCCTATGAGTGAAAGCTGCCCTGTAAAGCCCTGCCAGTTTAAATCAAAATTATTGCTGCCCATAACCAAGGAGCTTTGCAGAGGGCGGCCTGTGAAGGATACTTCAGTGCTGCCTTTTATGGGCGCATGGACAGTGATGTCGGTTGAGGCGAGTTTTCGTAGTTCACTTATAAAAGCTGGCTCCTCGGCCATGAAGGGCTCAAGGGTCAGAGTGCCCTGGGCAGAGAGCTGCATCGGGATATACAGGGGGCTTTTAGGCTGCGATGTGTTGAAAATGAAGGGGCCGTGATGGATGGTTTGTTTGATCCGAGCAGCAATGGCTTCTTGGCTTGCAGGATCACCGCCTGGAACAGGAACTTTTAGTACTGCATTGAGCTGGGAGGTGAACAGGCCTTGCTCGTAGGTAGATTCCAGTTGGCCCGGGAAGTTGGACTCCATTTCAGCTAAAGCTACTTGATAGTTGTGACGGGCCAAAAGCCCAAACCCCAGATAAGTACCAAGGGTAATGAGGGTAAGGACAAGAACGAGGCCAATAATTTTTTTCATAATACGATCTCCAAATGCTATGTTTCCCACCCACTATACTGCAAATATGGATTGGCGCTGAAAATTTTGTAAATAATCAGCAGGTAAGAAATAGATATATTTTTGTTTTCCAGTTTGATATCCTAGAACGAACGTTCGTTCTAAGTTACGAGGTGTGATGAGGTGGATACCAATCAGTCCGGTCCCAAGCAGCAAATATTAGAAGCAGCTCTGCGTCTCTTTTCAGTAAATGGCTATTTCGCAACATCTATGCAGGATATCCGTAAGGAGTCCGGTGTCAGTATTGGCGCCATCTATCATTATTTTAAAAACAAGGAAGAAATTGCTGCGGCTCTCTATGATTCCCTTTTGGAACAAATGACTGAGCGAACGAGTCATTATCTCACCACTGGAGGAACATTCGAGGAGTCGTGCCAGGGGCTGATCAAACATTTTTTTGCCATGGCAGAGGAAAAACCACATGCTTTGCAGTTTTTACTCTATGCCCGACACCGGGAATTCCTACCGACTAAGCAGCCAATTTGTACGGCGAAACCGTTCGAATTAATGATCCAGGCAGGGCTGCAGGCAATGGAACGAGGTGAGGTGCGCCAGATTGACCCTGTGGTTTTGGTAACCACGATTTTTGGCGGCCCTATGCGACTAATGCTCCTTAAGGCAGACGGTCTTCTCGATGTGCCGTTGCATGATTTTTTTGAGGAGTCGTGGGGTTGCATATGGCGCGCCGTTGCTGCCTAAAATAAAATTTTTTGATTTTTAATTGTGATAAAGGGGTGGACATTGGTGCTGCTTAGCAAGGAGGCAAGCATGAAAAAAGGAATGGTGGTTTGTTTGATGGCATTACTGGGATTGATCTTTGTTTCAGGGGCTGAGGCCAGCCCTACAAAACGCTGGGATGAAGGGACCAAGACCTGCAGGGTCTTTGATTTTGATTCTGGTTGGTGGGGCACTGGTGCTCAAATTTGGCGATCTAACTGTAAGTCTTGTCATACTCGTGATAACGATAAAGGCGCTTCTTTTCTTTACATGGAATCAAAGCCATCCAAGGGCTGGAATCGTGTTTTTCTTGAGAGATACCCGCAATGCGCCAAAGATGGCGAATGGGACTCGTTGAGCATGGAAGAAATCTTAAAATTAAATGATTACCTTTATAGATTTGGCGCTAATACGTACGACCCCAATGACGCCAACGATTGCGGCTGATGAGCTTTTTTTCTCCAGGTTGGAGAAAATGAAATAAAAAAGGAATTTCAGCTCTCAATAAATGTGACTAGCTGAAATGTCTGCACTCTTAATTGTTCATATTTTATGAGTGGTAGACTTAACCACCATCTTCAAGGAGTTTTTACGTGAGGAAAAAAAATACGAGATTTAGGTGGGGCAGCCTGCTGGTTGCCCTGCTTTTTGTCTTGCTCCAGGTTTCGCCGGCATGGAGTTGGTTTGGCAGCAGCAAGAAGAAAACAGCAGATGGCATGATGCCTCAATTTGCGCTGAAGTCAGCTCTGGCAGGACCGGATTTAAAAAGTGAGGATCTGCACGGTAAAGTGTTGCTTATTAATTTTTGGGCAACCTGGTGTGGGCCATGTGTGGAGGAATATCCTGATCTCATGCGCCTCCATGAGACCTTTGCCTCTCAGGGTTTTTCAGTGGTCGGTATTTCAACGGATAAATCAAAGAGCAGCGTCAGTAAGTTCGTTGAAAAGAATGGTCATGTGTACCCTATGGTGATGGCTTCTTCATCGGTTGTCCGGGATTTCGGCGCTGGAATAGGTCTGCCAGTTTCTTTTTTAGTTGATAGAACAGGCAAGATTATCAAACGATACTATGGGCCTCGGAGCTTTGAACAGTTTTCAACCGATGTGAAAGGAGTTTTGTAAACGGACAATAAATGGGATTTTCTCCATAGGAATAAACTATTTCCCTCTTCGACTTTTTCGATATATAGAGCGCCTGGTTCTGATGGGTCAAAGTGGCCTCAAAATTGAAAAAAATATAAGGAGAGAGAAGATGAGATTATTAACCCCTGTGGTTTTGTTGGTAGTGATCGTTATGCTGATGGGATGCAACGGTGCTGGTAATGGCAATAAGGTCAAGACTGGCTGTATGTCTCTGGTTAAGTTGATGAGGTAATAGGTCCAATGCGGAAATGGCTTATGGCTTTTGTGATAATGTCAGTTGTTGTTTTTCAGCTCTCAACAGCTACGAGTGAGAACGCTCATCGAATCATTGGTCATTTCTCTGTTTCTCCCCAAGAAGGGCAGCTCCCAGAAGGCTGGGAGCCCCTTTTGTTCGATAAAATAGAAGCTCATACCAGCTATCAACATGTGCTTGAAGATGGACGTGGAGTGATCAAAGCCAAGAGCAAGGCGAGCTCATCAGGTCTTGTTTTTAAGGAAGAGATTGATCCAGTCAGTTGGCCGGTTATCTCGTGGAGCTGGAAGATCAAGCATATCCTTGAAAATGGTGATGCCAGCAAGAAAAGCGGCGATGATTATCCTGCCCGTCTCTATATTACCTTTGCCTATGATGGTGACAAGGTAGGCTTCTGGGAAAGTGTTAAGTTTAATACGGTTAAACTTCTCTACGGCGAGTATCCGCCCATTAATGCCCTAACCTATATCTGGGCAAATAAATTGCCCAAAGAAACATTGCTTGCTAACCCGTACACCGATCGAGTCCAAATGATCGCCGTGGAAAGCGGCGCTGATCACCTGGGTAAGTGGCGTCATTTTTCACGTAATATTGTTGAAGATTACAGGCGCGCCTTTGGCGAAGAGCCGCCAGCCATTTCCGGTATTGCCATCATGACCGATACTGATAACACCGGCGAGGAGGCCATGGCCTGGTACGGTGATATCATTCTTTCAACGCAGTAATCGCTGCTTTTTTATCTCAATATCATTACTCCATCTTTAAGTTGCCGGTCCCTGTTTGTTCATTTGACCATTTCCCAAGAGTGCTATATGTTTTTCCTAGATGATTAACCCCTTTCGAGCTGGAGTTGGACCATGGGAAGAAATATGTGGTTGCCTTTATTTTTTTTGATGGCTTTGGTGCCGAGTCTGTGCCAAGGCCAAGAAATTATTATGGTGGAGAGTGAGGGGTATGGAGTCTCCCGTGATGACGCCTTGTTGGCTGCCAAAAGAGAAGCTCTGCAAAAGGGGATCGGTACCCTGCTTATTTCAGAAACCGAGGTGGAAAACTTCGCCCTGAAAAGGGACATGGTCCTCTCTCGAACCATTGGAGCAGTGCGCAGTTTCAATGTTGTTGGTGAGCGCAAAGAGGGGATGACCTATTTTGTCAAAATAAAGGCCCTGGTCTCTGAATCGCAGATACGGCAGGACTTGGCTGCATTAAAGATTCTTCTTGAATCCATGGATAAGCCGCGGATGATGGTCCTTGTTAAGGAAGAATCGGGCCGAAATGCGGAAAGCGCCATTATTGACTACCTCACCCAAAAAGGTTTCACCGTGGTGGATGCTGCCACTGTGGCCGGCCTGATGAAAAAGGATGATGCTCTCTTAAAAGCGGCTATTGGCGGCGATGCCATGGCAGCTGCCCGCCTTGGTGCTGATAACGGAGCAGATTATGTCCTGGTGGGGAGAGTGACAAAATCGGTTATGAAAAGTCAGCTCCTTGAAGGCGCTGGAATGTTATCTGGCCAGGCATCGATAACCGCCCGGGTTATTAATGCGGCTAGTGCCACTGTGATCAGCTCGAAGTCAGCGACAGCAGGGGCAGCCCATGTTTCGGCGGAAACTGCTCAGGATGTAGCGGCACAGAAGGCTGGTAATAAGTTGATGGACAAAGAGCTTTTTGAACAGGTGGTGGCCTCTTTTCAAGAGATGGTCAATAATGGTAAGCCCATTGAGGTCACTTTTCGAAATGTCGATGATTTTCAGACCCAGCAGAGCATCAACAAGGTCGTGGCAGGACTTGCCAATGTTTCGTTGCAGAATAAAAAATTTGCCGATGGTCAGCTTGTTTTATCCCTTCTCTATAAAGGGAATGTAGATGGTTTTTGTCAGAGGTTGAACGGCAAGACAGTGCAAGGGAAAAAACTTGCTGTGACGGAGATTAGCGGTAGCAGGGTTGTTGTAGTTTTACGATAAAGATTCTTAGATAAAGTAGTTGTTGGCAACAATGTCGGGGGCTTCCATGAAAAAAATTCTAATCACCATTTTGCTGTTGGCGCTGGGACTTGGCATGCCCATTACCGCCCTGGCTGAGTTTCAGAAAAATAAGGTGGCTGTCCTTGATTTTCAACTCCAGGGCGATGGCTTTGAGACCGAGGATATGGGCCGCATTGTTGCCGAATGGTTTGTCACTGCTCTGGTCCGAACAGGCCGCTTTGATGTGGTGGAACGTGCTCTTCTTGAGAAAATCATCAACGAACATAAACTTTCCATGACCGGTGTTATTGACGAGCAAACTGCCAGCGAGATGGGCAAGCTCCTGGGTGTAAAGGTCATAATCAGCGGCTCGGTGATGAAGCTGCATAATGTCCTTGAAGTAAATTCACGGATTATTGATGTGGAGACAGGTTCCATTATTGCCGCCGAGAATGTTAAGAGTGAGGCTTCCCTCGGCCTGCAGGCCATGATTCCCCAGATGGCGCAGAAAATTGCCCGTAATTTTCCTCTCCAGGGCTATGTCGTTAAACGGCAGGAGCAGATGTTGACCATTGATCTTGGACGTCTGGCCGGAGTGCAAAGGGGCATGAGGTTCATTGTTTTTAAGGAGGGGGAAGTCGTTAAACATCCTCGTACCGGCGAGGTTCTTGATGTTACTCAAATCCAGACAGGGGAATTGGAGATCACTGAGGTGCGGGATAAGATTGCCAAAGGCATGATTACCGATGAAACTTCCCCTGATGGTATCGAGTATGGCCAGTTGGTGAAAAGCGTCATGGGGCCATTGCAGCCCATGGAATCATCCTTTTCCTATAATGATCAATGGCAAATGAACAAACTTTCTGCCAAGGAGCAGGATTATGTTCAAAAGATACGAACCGGCCATGTGAAGGAGAAGATCTGGGTTGCTCAGGTGATCATAAAAACAAGGCTTTCAAATACCACTGTTCTTGATGTGATGGCCAAGGAGCTGAGTAAGGAGTTTGATAAGCGTCCCCGTGATAAACATCATCTCACTGTGATGATCTGGTATGTCCGGGCCTTAGGTACCGGACCATCCCGCCATCGCTATAGAAAGGTGCTGCGCCGGGTGGCCAATAAGGCTCCTAATCCTAAGCTTAAGGCCTACACTCAAAAGATTTTAGCTGCCTATATTTAGATTTTCTCTTTCTCAGACACAGCCAGAGTGGACCCGCCAGGTATATGCCTCACTTACTGGTGAAAACCGTCACCCCTTGCCAATCCTTCGGCGGAGGCTCCATGCTAAAGGCTTCTATCCGTTCTAGGTAAAGCTTGGTCGGGCCATCATGTGAGTCAATTTTTAAAACGTCATTAAACAGATCGCTGGCCACTTGCCATTCTCTTTTTCGATAGAAAACCAAGGCCTGTTCAAAACGCGTAACAAGTTGTTTTTGGGCATCGTCCGCCTCTACCAATCTTCCCATGAGTTCATAAATAGCACTGGGGTCGTTTTTCCCTTTGACCCGGACAAGATCAAGCTCCCTTAACAGATATTTGAGACGAAGATGATCGGCCATGAATTGGGAAATGATAATCTCGGTGTCATAAACCTTATTAAGTCCTTCCAGTCGGGAGGCCAGATTTACTGGATCACCGATAATGGTATAGTCCATAAACTGGGAGCAGCCCAGGTTGCCCACAGTCACAGTGCCGCAATTAAGGCCAATACCGATATTTAGACGCCTGATGCCAGGGACCTCATCCTTTTTTTTGAGCCTTTCCAAGGTGGAGATCATGGCAAGGGCCGTTTCAGCAGCTTTCTGCTGATGGTCGTCCATGGCTAGAGGAGCGCCATAAAAAGCCATGATTGCATCGCCCATCAATTTGTCGACGGTGCCTTTTTCTCTAAAAATAAGAGGGATCATGGCATCAAAAAAATAGTTGAGCAGACGGCTTGTTCCACGGGAACCAAGATCTTCAGCAATGGTGGTAAAGGCGCGGATGTCTGAAAAGAGAATGGAAAGATCACGGGGCTGGCCTTGCAGGGTGGTGCGGATATCGCCGTCGACCAATTCATCAACCACCTCTGCAGAGACGTATTTGCCAAAAAGGGAGGTGACCAGGGCAGCCTTCTTTTTTTCCATGGTCTTGATAAGAATGGTGCCGGTGATAAATTGGCCCATAACAACCATCAGCAGGGGAGCATATTCAAGCCAAAGTGATACTTTTACAAAAAGAAGATGGCTGATGGCAGTGATGACAAAAAGGAGTGTAACCACAAGGCCATACTCAAGGCCGGGAGCCAAGGTCGGCTGGTAAAAGATGAGACCGAGAACACCCATGAAAATGATAAAAAGAATAATGGTGGTGGCTGGGACACGGTTGATGAAATCCCGTTTCAAGATGGTCTCGATGCCATGAGCCTGGCAAATGACACCAAACTCCATGTCGTCCTGAATTTCCCGGGAAACAGAGGCAAAGGTGTCCTGGAATGTCTCCCAATGTTGGCTTGCACCGGAAAGCGGCGTGGCATAACGATCCTTTTCAGTGGCCAGGGCGCTTCCTATTAGAATGATTTTGCCTTGGACAAGGTCTTTAGGGAAATCGTCCCTAACCACATCAGCATAGGATATGATCGGAAAGGTTTCCTTGCTGCCCCGGTAGTTTATGAGGAGATCGGGGTAAGGAAGATCAATATTTTGCCCTGCCGGATTGCCAAGTTGGAAGCTGTCTGTCTCAGAAAAATCAAAGGCATAGTCAAGGTTAAGAAAAACACGCACTGTTTCCAGGGCAAAGCTGGGGAAGAGTTGCAGAGATCCATCAGCTAAGGGTTTAGCGTTTAAAAAACGTAAGCGCCGCAGGACACCGTCCTTGTCTAACGGGGCATCAATAAAACCATCGCCTATCATGGCTTCTTGGAAAATGGGGAGCGGGTCGCGGGAGTCACCACTAAGCGATGATGAGATGCGGGCCAGAATGATATTGTTACACTCCTCCATGGCCTGGGCCAAAGCCTTGTCCTCCTCCTGGTCTTGGGCCGGCGACATGAAAACCATGTCAATACCCACTGCCGTTGCTCCGGCTGTGCAGAGATTATTCAAGGCCTGAGCAGTCTGTTTTCGCGACCAGCTATTTTTTTGGCGGCCAAGCTCTTCGGCGCTGGCGTCATCCATCAGCACAAGGGTAACGGAACGTTCTGGGGTTTGGGGGGCACGCCAGGTAAAATGTAGATCGTACAGGAGGAGCTCGGCCCGCAGCAAAAGGCCTTGCTTATAGCAAAACAAGGAAACAGCAATGACTGCAAAGGTGCAGATTAAGGGGTAGAGGAGCTGTTTTCCTATACATTTTTTCATTGCCGGAGGGGCTTGGGTGTTTGCCGGGATAGTTCTATTTTTACCGTTTTTTTGCTAAAAGAGAGGGGATTTTACCCTCGATGCCACCAATGGGGCTCGACATCACCACAATTACTCGACATTTTTTAAGGATTTTGGAGGAGCGGTTTTCTTTTTTTGACCTTTTTGGCATCTTGGGCGCTGATCATCAGGGTGGTTTGGGTGAGGCCAGCAGCCTGTTTGACCTCTTTAACTATATAGCTCCGCCTTTTTTTGCGTGTTTTTTTGTCGCCGGCCACTGCCTCTTGAGGGCTAAAAAACTGGTCTAAGGCACTGAGCAAGGAAAAAGGTTTCGTGCCTGCAGGAGTGTGTTCGCTTATCTTTTGATCGCTAATAACGTAGCGTCCCATACCCCGGCTGTTGAGGGCACGTGTTTCTACTTGGCGTAGTTCATAAATGACCTCGCCATCTTCACTGATAATTTTTGGAAAGAGAGCAGGTTGCAGTTTGTTTGTAACAGGGAGATTGCGGGCATCAAGAACCAGCCACGGTTCGTCATCATCGGCAAGAGGTTCAGCGCTGCTATCGATATCTAGAGGGATCCATTCTATCTCCAGCTCGCGAAGGGCTGAAATCAGTCGGGCGGTGAGCCCTGAGATGCCTTTCAAGGAGGCCACTCTGGTGGCCTCGTAATATGGACGTTTACCATCATCGACCAGAATGTTTTTGACCCGTTCATCACGGATAAAGGCTTCAAGCTTGAGGGTTGTTTTTTGTTGGCCAAGGGCGGCTAAGGTCTGTTTGTCGTCTAAACGAATACCTGAAGCCAACCGGATAATATGAGCGGAAGCCATGAGTTCCGCAGCCTTTCTGGCTTTTATGGGCGAATTCATATTGGCATCAAGATAGGCTCGGCCTACCCCGTAAATTTTGCCGTTATCCCAGTCTATTCTTCCCTGTGCAAATTGTTCTACAAAGGGCGCAAAGGTTGGCGACTCTTCAGCCCAAGTTTCACTGATAAGCAAGGGGAAAAAGAAGAGAGCAGACAGGAGAGCAGGAAAAAATAAACGGCAGCGATGGCTAGAGAAAAAGGTCATGGTTTTTCCCGAAAGGCAGTTTTTGAGACAAGGGTTGGCGATAATAAATGGAGCAAAAATTGAAGCGCCGTCGTATGGCTTAACTTAGTGTATGTTTTTGTGGTCTGTCAAATTGGAAAAAGGTTAAGCTTGTGCTATAAGCCCTTGCATCGTAAAGCTTCACCATATTATGGTTATGCATGAGAAATTTTAAGCATGTAATTTTGAAACTACTCAGTTTCATTTTTTACCTTCTTCTCTCCATCACGCCAGCGTGGGCTGGTTTTTGGGATGAGGTGGGTAATGTTATTGGTGACGTGGTTACCGAAACCACAAGTGGCGATAACAGCATCGATAGCCTGCTTTCTAATGAAGATATCGCAGCCGGCTTGAAAGAGGCGCTGACCGTTGGTTTTGAAAAAGCAGTGCATTCTGCCGGGGCCACTGAGGGCTTTTGGCAGAATTCCCAGATTCGCATTCCAGAGCCGGAGTCCCTGCAGAAGACAACGAGTCTGTTAAGCCAGGTCGGCCTGAATAAAGAGGTAGACGAGTTCCGCTATACCATGAACCAAGCAGCCAGCCAGGCAGCAGGTGAGGCCATGCCGGTGCTCCTCTCTTCGATTAAAAAGATGACCTTTAGCGATGTGAAAAAACTATGGAAGGGTAATGATCATGCTGTCACCAATTTTTTTAAAGACACTACCAGCGATGAATTAAGCAGTCGCTTTAAGCCTGTGATTCAAAAAAACTTGAACAATGTCGGGGCCACAGGCCTCTATCAGGAGATTGTCAGCCAGCCCCTTGTCTCCATGACCTTAGGGCAGAGGCTGCCCGAGCTTGATCAATATGTGACAGATAAGGCCCTTGAAGGTCTTTTTACTTTGATGGCAGATGAAGAAAAGAAAATTCGCACCGACCCTGCAGCCCGGACAACAGATTTACTCAAACAGGTTTTCGGACAATAACGTTGCTTCTACTTAAATATATTTAAAGAGTTCACTAGCAAAGAAAGAGAGCTT
>SWCD01019987.1_pt1 | contig 16865 bp, 19 predicted proteins | sample 4693011 | NCBI WGS metagenome assembly SWCD01 (sample SAMN10267278, study PRJNA491770) | bioreactor metagenome | isolation source: DHS bioreactor inoculated with marine | place: Japan: Omine Ridge, Nankai Trough | reverse complement strand
GGGGGGTGTATCGATGCCGTCGGTGACGCCTTCGCGGGCGAAGAGATCCCGGATCTGCTCGGCGGAGCAGTGCAGGGCAGGCGCGGTGATGTGACTCGGCGGTTCGTCGGCCAATTGCACGATGTATTCGCCGAGGTCGGTCTCGAGCGGGGTGAATCCGCGGGCCGCAAAGGCCTGGTTCAAGCCGACTTCCTCGGTGGTCATGGACTTCGACTTGAGGATCCGGGTGGCGCCCTTTCGCCGAGCCAGTTCGGTGATGATCCGGCAGGCTTCCCTCGCGTCCCTCGCCACGTGGACGGTGGCGCCGCGGGCGCGGGCGTTTTCCGTGAACTCGACGAGGTAGCGGTCGAGATGTCGGAGGGTGTGATCTTTCAGCGCGGCGGCCCGGTCCCTCAGATCCTCCCAGTCTGCTCGCTCCGCCACGGTCTCCCGGCGATGCGCCAGGGAGGTGTCCGTGGCCCGGATCACGTTCGCCGCCAGCACGGGATCGCGAACCGCCTTCCGGATCCGGTCGGTGAGTTCCCTACCCACGGGAGCCTCCGGCGAGGATCTCGGCCAGGTGGATCGGCCGGGTGTGGCTCCCCTTGCGGGCCAGCAGACCTCCGATCTGCATCAGGCAGGAGGACTCGGTGGAGGCGACGAAGTCGACGCCCGCGGCCTCGATGGCGGCGATCTTGCGCTCTCCCATCCCGACAGAGACCTCCGGCGCCTTGACCGCGAAGGTGCCGCCGAAGCCGCAGCATTCATCCGAGGAGTCCATCTCCACGAGTTCGAGGTCGGAAACGGCGGCCAGCAGGCGGCGCGGGCCGTCGCGGATCCCGAGTTCTCGAAGCGGATGGCAGGCGTCGTGCCAGGTGACCCGCCCGGGGAAGCTCGCGCCGAGATCGGTCACGTTCAGTTCGTCCGTCAGGAACTGGGAGAACTCGAAGAGCCGGGCGAGGGCGGGGTGGTCATGGCCGGTAGCGGTCCGCAGCGCCGCGACGCAGGATCCGGAGGGGGAAACGACCGCGTCGGGCTTCTCCTTCGACAGCAGATCGAGCAGCCGCCGGGCCAGGCACTCGGCATCCTCGAAGTAGCCGGAATTGAGGGCCGGCTGGCCGCAGCAGGTCTGCCCCGCGGGGTAGGAAACCTCGTGACCCAGCCGGGTGAGAACCCGGTGGGCGGCCACCGCGACCTCCGGGGCGAAGAGATCCACGAAACACGGCACGAAGAGGGCCACGCGCATGCATCCTTTGTCCCCGGTGCCGGACACGGCGCCAAGGGAATCCCGGCTCCTCCGGTCCCAACGGGTGCCGACGGCCTCTCCTTTCAGGGGTTTGTAGGTTCATGTGGTAGGTTTTTAATCATACCTCCCAAGATATGGGAGAGACACGGATAGGGAGGAGTACCCATGGTCAGGAAGTCCTACTACCGGCAAGGCAAGGCCTGCCGCGTCACGTTCACCCTGCCGGCCGTCGAGAGCGCCGAGAGCGTCCACCTCTGCGGAGAGTTCAACGACTGGGACCGGGAGAGCACCCCCCTCGAGCAGCGCAAGGACGGCCGTTTCTCGGCTTCGGTCACCCTGAAGCCGGGGCGCGCCTACCGCTACCGCTACGTGCTGGACGGCGCGAGGTGGAAAAACGACCCGGAGGCCGATGCGTACGTGCCGAATCCGTTCGGAACGGAGGACTCGGTGGTGGCGTTGTAGGGGGGGCGTTCAGACGGACGCAGGCCTGCTCCGTCCAGACGATCTTCACTCCGGAAGCTCACGCCCGGCCCGCAGATCCGCGAGCCTGACCTTCAGCGTCTCCGTGTCCATGACGCTTCCCGCTGCCGCATCCGAAAGTCCTGTGGCAATCGACTCCAGAAGCCGCACATGCTCCCGAATCCGGTCGAACTCCTCCGGTGAGAGGAGCACGGCGGCGGCGTGTCCGTTCTGGGTGATGACCATGGGGCGCCCGGAGGACTTCACCTCCAAGAGGTAGTGCGGTGCGCGAGCCTTGAACTTGCCGAGGGGAACGATGCTCTGCGTCACGCTGATGTCCTTCATGGAGGCCTCAATTAGACTGAATTCGGTCTTGAATCTGACATAATCCAGCCTAACACTTGGCTCGTTTGAAAGCGACAGACTGTCAATACCGGTGCATCTCACTCACAAGTGCTTGCCTCGCGCTGAGTGACCACGCAGGAGAAACGTCTTCGGATACCGGCCCTCTTTGCAGAGCTTGAATGAGCCAAAGTCCTTTACCCAGGGACCGTCTGGCGCCTCGGGCTCCGTTTCCCGCCAGAGCTTGAGGGCGTACAGATCCTCCGCGGAGATCCGGCGCTCACGAAGGCGTTCGAACAAGTGGTCGCGCAGGGCCGGCGGCAGATGCGACCACTCGATGAGCGGCATCAATCCCCGAAGGTCCTGCGCGCCAGCTCCGCCTTGATCTCCGCCTGCTCCGCCTCGTCCTCGGACTTCGCAAGGCGGTCGGCCAGGGACAGGAACTCCTGTTTCTCACGCTCCTTCGCCTCGATCCCCGCCCGGATCAGATCCACGATGACCCGGTTGGCGCTTTGTCCCCCGGCGCGGGCGAGGGTCTTGATGTGCCGGGCCAGGTCCGGCGGCAGGCTGATGCTCTGTCGAGTGAGCACGCTCTTGGTTGACATTGCATCATCATACACCATTTTGCACCATCACCGCCGCACATGCTTCCCCCCATTGGCCGTTGCCAACTCCTTCAGAAACCCCTTCCACCGCTTGCCCGTCGCCTCCCCGCCGATCTCGATCGTGTGGATGGCGGCCTTGCGGTAGCGGTTCAGGCGGGCGACCTCCGCAAGGATCTCGGTGCGGGACTGGAAGGTCCCTGCGGAGGGTGCGCCGTCCGTCAAGAGGAAGACCGTGTCGATTTCCTCGGCCATGAGTGTCATGGCCAGGGCATCGAAGAGGTTGGTCCGGCCTTGCGGGGGCAGCTTCTTGAACCAGGTGATCGCCTTTTGCCGGGCGCCGCAGGAGGCGGTCACCGGGCGGGGCGTGAACGGCACGGGCTCGGTGCGGAAGGCCACGAGCAGGAACTTCGCGGGAGTGTTGAGCCGTCTCAGCGTTCGCTCGAGTTCGGTCTCGACGAGTTCCCCCTTGGTGCCCGCCTCCTCCCGGTCCAGGTGATCGCGCATGGATCGGGAGCGGTCCAGGACGAACGCCACACCTTCGGAGCGAAAGGGCACGGAATGAAATGTAGCGGCGCTGGCGTCGGCCTCCGCCCTCACCACCACCCGCTTTTCCGGAAACTCGAAATCACTCCGGGCCCCGGCCCACCACTTCTCCCAGACCTCCGGATCGTCCGCGAACCCCACGCCGGTGAGACGAACGAGCGCCTCACCGGCTTCCTCCCGCATTCTCCCCTTTTCGGTTCCCAGGGCGCCGATGAGCGCATCGATGGCCTCCGGTCGGCGGATGCCGGCGAGCAGGCGCACCGCGGTCAGGCGCACCGACCAGTTCGGATCGTCGAGACCGCTTCGAAGCACCGCCAGGGCCTCCCCCTCGGGCCCCGACCCGATGACTTCCATGGCGGCCACGCGGGCCTCCATGGTCCGGTCGGCGAGGACCTTCCCCGCCAGCGCCCTGCTCTCCTCGGGGGCCAGGCCGGCCAGGCCGAGAAGGGCCGCCGCACGCGGACGACCTTCCCTTCCCCGGAGCACGGCTGCCGCCAACACGGGTTTGCCCCGACCTCCCGAGATATGGATCACCTGGCTGACGGCAGCTTCTCGTACTTTCGGGTCCGAATCTCCGAGAGCGCTCTCGAGGTGCTTTTCGATGTCCGGTGCGCGGGCCGCGGCGAGGGCCTCGTAGGCCACCAGCCTGACGCGAGGATCCCGGTGGCGGGTGCCGCGCGAAGCGATCAGCGCGAGGTCTTCCGGAGTGCGCCGCGAGAGCACGCCCCGCCGCGCCCGGGACCTCACCTCTGCATCCTCGTCCGCGAGCGCCGAGAGCACCATCGTCAGCGCGACCTTCCCCGGGACCTTCGCGAGCGTCCCCACGGCCTTCTCCCGCTTTGCGGGATCCCGGCTCTCGAACGCCTTCTTCAACTCGACAAGGCTCTCCCCTCGCACTCCTGAAGTGAGAGCGATCAACGTCACGATCAGCAGCAATCCTCGTTTCATGGTCGTCTCCGGTCACCGTTGCCGGGAAGGAGGACGCGCCAGTCGATCTCCGGTCGCGGAGATTTCTCGTTTTTCCCAAGAAATTTACTCAACCCCTCGACTTGAGAATGTCGATGTCGACCTGAAGTGGGTGAGTTGTGTAAACCGGGAACGGTTGGGAGATCGAGACCGATGACAGGTGTGACGGTGGGCCGAAAGGGGCCATCCGAGGCTTCTGGTGAGTCCGGATTTACGCTGGTCGAGCTTCTCATGGGAGCAACGGTGCTGGCCATCGGGATCTGTGGACTGGCGGTGACGCTCGTCTACTCGATGACCCTCGCCGAGACCAACCGGGAGAGCGCGGAGGCCCGGATCGCGGCCAAGGAGGTCATGGAACGCGTTCGCGCGGTCCCGGTGGAGGACATCTTCGCCACATTCAACGGAGTCACCGACGACGACCCCGAGTCGGACCAGGAGGTTCCGGGCGGCACGTTCGTCGTCACCAGAAGCCCCCTGGAAGACCTCTGCGAGTCCTACACGGCGCAGATCGAGTTCCCCACGGGGGAATACGCGGGCTATCTCCGCGAGGACATCGAGGACCCGCTCCTCGGTATGCCCCGCGACCTGAACGGGGACGGGACGATTGACTCCGAGGACCACTCGGACGACTACCAGATCCTGCCCCTCAGGGTCCGGGTCCTCTGGCGCGGAAAGACCGGACCCCGCTCCTTCGAAGTCTGCACGGTGCTCCTGAGACAATGAGAAACCACACGAGGAAAGGTGGCCGATCCGAGCAGGGGTTCACCCTGATCGAGATCGTCATCGCGACGATCGTTCTCGCGGCGATGGTGGCCGGAATTTACGCCGTGCTGTTCCGCGGCATGGACATGTACGAGCAGGGCGCGACGACATCCGAACTGGAGCGCAAGGGACAACGTGTCCTGGAGCAGGTTTCGGAGGAGATCGTCCTGTCCGGCCTGGATGTGCTCACGCCGCAGGCCTCGCCTCCCTACGCCACGTCCACGCTGACGCTCCAGCGGAACCTCGGCTGGTCCGGCGGCGCGGTGAGTTGGGGCCCGCCCACGGTCTTCGAGTTCCAGCCGGATCCCGGGGACAAGCAGGACGGCAAGGACAACAACGGCAACGGACTGATCGACGAGGGCATGGTCGTCCGGTGGGAGATGACCGCCACCGGCCCCTCGGCCCCCGTCGTGATGACCCGGTGGGTGCCCCGCCTGTTGGAGGGTGAGACCGACAACGGCATGGACGACAACGGAAACGGACTGATCGACGAACCGGGGCTTTGCTTCGATCGAGTCGGAGACATCTGGACGATCCGCCTTTCGCTGGAGCGGATCGACGCATCGGGCCGAAAAGCGACCCGCACGCTCGAGACCGCCGTGCGGCCGAGAAACTGAGATGAAGCCAAGAACAGAGAGGGTGGGAAACATGCGCTCGAACAAGGGGGAGATCAGGACGAGGGAGGCCGGGAGCGCCTTCATCGTCGGGTTGATCGTCGTGGTCGCCATGGCGTCCCTGGCGGCGGCCTTCATCCAGACCGGAGCCTCGGACAGCCAGGGCAACGTCACCGCGGCGATCCTGACGAAGGTGATGTCGATCACCGAGTCCGGGATCAACACCGCCATCGCCGACGTGAACGCCGGGGGAACCGGAGCGCTCGGCGACCCCAAGGCCCACGTGGCCTTCGGCGGCGGAGACTACTACGTCACGTCCACCTCTTTGGGCCCCGACACCTACCGGTTGCTGGCCGTGGGCGAGCTGAACGGAGTTCGGCGGGCCATCGAAGCCATCATCGCTCCGGAGGAGACCTCGATCTTCGCGAACGCCCTGTTCGGTGACATCGATCTGGGCGCCAGGGGTCATGTTTTCACCGACAGTTACGACTCCGACACCGGCACCTATGCCAGTCAGGCCACGAACACCCACCCGGATACCGGAGACACGCACGCGGGGACCAACGGTTCCCTGGCCTCCAACCAGAACATCACCATCCGCGGTGGCGCAACCATCCTCGGGAACGCCATCCCCGGCCCCACTGGGTCGGTGTCGGTCCGCGGCGGGCATGTTTACATTGACGGATCGACATCTCCGGCTCCGGCGGAACACCCGATGCCTGCGGTGGAGTATGAGCCCCCCATCGCCGCGACGGGCGATTGGTCGCCCAGCAAGAAGGGCAACTTCACCTTCTCCGACGGCACCTACCACTTCACGGACCTGAAGCTGGCGAGCAAGTCGGTGCTGACCTTCGAGGGTCAGGTTGTCCTCTATGTCGACGACACCTTTCAGATCTCCGGGCAGGCAGAGGTGGTCATCGCACCCGACTCCCAGCTGACCGTCTACCATGGAGGGGGAACCTTCCAGATGACCGGGCAGGGGATCACCAACCAGACGCTCCGGCCCGATGCCCTGCAGGTCTACACCGTGGCCACCTCGGTCAAGTTCACGGGGCAGAGCGGCTTCTACGGGGTGGTCTACGCCCCGCAGGGATCGATCAAGATCACCGGAAACGCCGAAGTCTTCGGATCCTACGTCGGTCGAGAGCTCGACCTCCAGGGGAACGCCGATTTCCACTACGACGAGCGCCTCTCCCGGGCGACATCCTCGAGCGTGAGAGTACGCCTGGTTTCCTGGCGGCGCGTAGCCCCCCCGGCGGAGTAGAGATGAGACGGTCCGGAGGAAAAAGGTACGGTCTGGTCGGGTTGGTTCTGGTGGCGGTGTTTCTGATCCTGCCGCCCGCGGCCGGTGCGGGCCCGGACACGGGTAACTCGCCGCCCTCGGTCCACGCCCTCCTGAAATCGGCGGCGACGGCCCCCGAGACCCAGTCGCGCGTCGAGGCCTACCGCCTTCTCGAAGACTACGGCGACCGGGAGATCCTCGGAGCCTTGATCGAATCCCTGTCCAGCAATCCGCCCGAGGCCAAGCGCCCCGCGGAACGGGCCCTGGTGGCGGTCCTCCGGCGCTCCGACGACCCGGAGTCCTATCTCGAGATCGAGCGGCGCCTGGGGACGCTTGCCGACGAGGAGAGGGCCCGCCTGGTCGCCTCGGTGGCCGACGCCGATTGCTCACGCGGTGTGACGCTGCTCGGGAACCTCATCGGGCGCTACAGGGAGGTCGACCTGGCCGTGCTCTCGGGGCTGGCCCGGATGACCGCCAAGTCGGAGGACCCGCGCCTGGCGGAGACCCTCTGCGGCCTGCTCGAGAGCGAGAGTTCGAACCTCCGCCGGGAAGCGATCTCGGCCCTGGGCCAACTGCACCACGAGGCCAGCGCGGAGGACTTCGTGAGGCTTCTCGGTGGCGATCACCGCGGCGTGGCCGGGAACGCACACTGGGCGCTCAGGCGCCTGTCCCGGCTCAATCTGCCCCCGGACCCCATTCGCTGGAACATGTGGCTCGGGGGCGAGCGCAGCTGGTGGGAGAAGAACTCCGAGGAGCTGCTCGCCATCCTCGCGAGCGGCGACAAGGAAGCCCTCCTCCGCGCGCTGCACGACCTCGCCATGCACCCGCTCTACCGCGCGAAGTTCGAGGAGGCCCTCCGGGTCCTCGCCACCGACTCCGATGCCGAGATCCGGAACGCCGCGAAGAGGGCGCTCTCCGAGCTGGGACTCGCGGACGACAGCGCGGAAACGATGATCCGCATGGAGGTGGGCACGGTATCCATGCGGCCGGCCACGGACGCGGAGATCAAGACCGTCACGGCCCCGCTGCCGCCCAGAAAGCGCCCGGACTCGAAATCGACGAGCGTCACCTTCCTGTTCCTGGCTCTGGGCCTGCCACTCTGCCTCACCCTCTTCCTGAAGGTGGGTGGCTTCGCGCCGCTCAGGCGAATTCGGAGTTGGTGGGCGGAGGATCAGATCCGCGGTCCGGCAGTGGTCAAGCTCACCCCACGTCCGGACGCTATGCGAAGAACCGTCCCGCCCTCACAAGATCGCGCTCCGTCCCGATGAGATAGAGCCGGTCGCCGGGCAGGAGGGCCGTCGAAGCCGAGACGCCGGTCAGGATCTCGGCCACCTCGGCCTTCACCCGGCGCAGCGCCATGACCTTCACGCGGCACTTCTCCCAGAGGTCCAGCTCCTCGAGGGTCGTCCCCTCCATGCGCTTCGGCACCTCGGCGACGGCCACGTCGTGAGGCCCGTCCAGGGAGGAAAAGCCGACCAGCCCCGGGGAGAGGATCCGCACCGCGAGCTCCCGGGCGGCGTGATTGCCCGGAGCGATCACCTCCGGCCCGAGGGCCCTCAGGATCTCCACGCGTTCCCGGCTCGTTCCGCGCACGATCACCCGGGGACAGCCGAGTTCGAGCAGATGCACGGCGCACAACTCCGCCGCCTCGAAGTCCTCGCCCATGCAGACCACCGCGGTGCCCACCTCGTGGATGCACTGGTCCTTCAGGGCCTCCCGGTCGCTGGCATCCATCCGGACGGCGGTGTGGACGGCATCCCGGATCAGCTCCACGTGCTCCATCTCGTTGTCCACGGCGACGACCTCTCCGCCCAGGCGGGCGAGCGAGTGAGCGAGCCCCATCCCGAACGTACCCAGGCCGATCACCGCGAAGCGCGTCACGACTCCTCCTCCGATAGCGGCTCCTCGGGCCGGTTGGAGCTCTCGTCGGAGCTCTCGTCGGAGCTCTTGTCCGGCATCGAAGGCTCGGCGAGCAGGGGGGCGCTCTCGTCGGGCTTCACGACGCCGAGGATCTCCTCGAGTTCCTCGCGCTCGATGAGCTCGACCTCCGCCAGGCGCACCGCGATCTTCTCGAGGAGCTCGCGGTTTTCTTCGAGCGTCCGCACCGCCAGGTCCTCCGCCGCGATGATGAGGAGCTTCACCTCCTCGTCGATCTCCCGGCCCGTCTGCTCCGAGTAGTCGCGACGACCGGCGGAAGGGTCCCAGCCGAGGAAGCTGCGCTGCTCGGCCTCGTAGGAGACCGGTCCCATACGCTCGCTCATGCCGAACTCGGTGACCATGCGCCGCGCCATCTTCGAGCAGCGTTCGAGGTCGTTCTGCGCGCCGGTGGAGACCTGGCCGAAGATGACGATCTCCGCCGCCCGGCCGCCCAGGAGGACGCCCATCCGATTGCGGAGCTCGTCCACGGTCAGGAGATAGCGCTCGTCCGTCGGCAGCTGGAGGGTGTGACCGAGCGATCCCATGCCGCGGGGGATGATCGAGATCCGGTGTACGGGATCGCAGTGCGGGAGGAGGGAGGCCACCAGGGCGTGTCCCGCCTCGTGATAGGCCACGATCTCCTTCTCCTTGCCGGTCATCAACCGTTTCTTCTTCTCCAGGCCGGCGATGGAGCGGTCGATGGCCTCCTCCAGCTCATCCATGGTCACGGTGGACTTGTCGCGACGGGCGGCCAGGAGAGCGGCCTCGTTGATGACGTTCGCCAGGTCCGCCCCGGCGAAGCCCGGAGTACGGGCGGCGATGACCCCGAGATCCACATCCTCGTCGAGCTTCACATTACGGGCGTGGACGACCAGGATCGCCTCGCGCCCCCTGATGTCGGGCTTGTCCACCACGATCTGGCGGTCGAAGCGACCCGGCCGCATGAGCGCCTGGTCGAGGATCTCGGGCCGGTTGGTGGCGGCCATGATGATCACGCCGGAGTTCGCGTCGAAACCGTCCATCTCCACCAGGAGGGCGTTCAACGTCTGCTCGCGCTCGTCGTTGCTGACCGGGCTCACGCCGCGGGTCTTGCCGAGGGCGTCGAGTTCGTCGATGAAGACGATGCAGGGAGCGTGCTGCGCGGCCTGCTTGAAGAGGTCGCGGACGCGGCTCGCGCCCACGCCCACGAACATCTCCACGAAGTCCGAGCCGGAGAGGGAGAAGAACGGCACCTGGGCCTCGCCGGCCACGGCCCGAGCCAGCAGAGTCTTGCCCGTACCCGGAGCGCCGAGCAACAGCACACCCTTGGGGATGCGGGCGCCCAGCGTCTGGTACTTCTCCGGCTCCTTCAGGAAGTCCACGATCTCCCGGACCTCCTCCACCGCCTCCTCGATCCCCGCGACGTCGTCGAAGTCGACCTGCACCTCCTTCTCGGCGTAGATCTTGGCCTTCGATTTCCCGAAACTCATGACCTGCTGACCCGGGTTCATCTTCCGCATCATGAAGATCCAGAAGACGATGATCGCCCCGAGGGGAAGGAGCCACCAGAGCATCGTCCAGATGCTGTCCCGGTCGGCCTCGCGACGGTAGGGAACCTTCAGGTCGTCGAGGAACTCGACCTCGGATTCGAGGGTCACGCGGGGCAGATTGAACGGCACCCAACGCTGTTCACCGGACTCCGCGGTCTCCTGGTGCTCTCCGCGGATCTGGTTGCGGCTCACCACGATGTTGCGGGCCTTGCCGCTCTGCACCCAGTCCCGATACTCGGTATTGGTGGGACCCTCGGGCTGGCCGGTGAAGAACTGGCCCATGAGCAGGACCGCAAACAGGACCATCAGCACCCAGAAGAAGGAGAACCGCGCCGGGGACTTCTTTTCCCGGTCCGGCCGGGGCTTCTGTCCATCGCTTTCCTTCGGGTCGGTCTCGTCGTCGTTTCTGTCGTCGTTGTCGGTCATGAATTCCCTCGCTCCCCGCCATCGACGGACGGGAGGGCGATGTTCAGGACTTCCGATACGTTCCTGACGAACCGGAATTCCGAGTTCTCTGTCGGTGCCGAGGGGATCTCCAGAAGGTCCCTCTCGATCTTCTCCTCGATGCCTCCCACGGGCACAGGCCCGTGCAGATCGTACCGATCGAAGTCCTCGAGGTCGATCTCGAGCGCCTCGGCACTCACCGGCACAAAGGATAGGGCCACGGGGACCGATTCCCTCATGACGTCACCGAGGGATCCGGCTTCAGCATTCGCCCCCGCATTCCTTCCGAAGCTGCTCGTAGATCTCGCGTTCCTCGTCGCTGAGCTTCTTCGGGATCTCGATGCGGACAATGACGAAGTGGTCTCCCTGCCTCTCCCGGTGGTCCTTCACTCCCCGCCCCTTCAGGCGAAGCTTGGCCCCGGGCTGGATGCCTGCCGGAATCCGGAGGTCCACCTTGCCGGTCAGGGTCGCAACCTCCAGGGTCACGCCGAGGACGGCATCCACCACACCGATCCGAATCTCGGACTCGATGTCGAGGCCCTTTCGCTTGAAGCTCCGATGTCCGGTGGTGTGGATCGTGAGCAGGAGATCTCCGCTCGGGCCGCCGCGCTCTCCCGCCTCTCCCTCTCCGCGGAGCCGGATGACGGTGCCATCGGCCACACCGGAGGGAATCTTCACCTCGAGGTCTCGCGGCCCGGTCTTCCGACCGGTTCCCCGGCACGCCTTACAGGGCTTGGTGACCACCTGCCCGCGCCCCAGGCACTGCGGGCACGGACGCGAAAACGAGAAGCCGCCCTGCCCGTGGCTCGCGGTTCCGGAGCCGCCGCAGGAGGGACACGTTTCGGCCTTGCCGCCGGCTTCCGCGCCGGATCCGGAGCACACGCCGCAGGCTTCGTTCCGCTGCACGCGAACGGTCGTCTTGCCGCCGAAGGCCGCGGTCTCGAAGGGCACGGTCAGTTCGTAGCGGAGGTCGTCCCCCCGCCGGGGTCCCCGGGGACCGGCGCGCCGGCCCATGCCGGCCCGCTCGAAGAGGTCGAAGAAGGAGCCCCCGAAGCCACCGCCGCCACCGCCGCCGCCGCCCCCCCCGAAGAGATCTTCCAGGTTGATCCCGCCCCCGCCGCCGTACTTCCGCAACTGGTCGTACTTCTGGCGCTTCTCGGGCTCGCCGAGGACGTCGTAGGCCTCCTGGATCTCCTTGAATCGACGCTCCGCATCCGCATTCCCACGGTTGCGGTCCGGGTGGTGGCGTTTCGCCAGATCGCGATAGTTCTTCTTGATCGCAGCCTGGTCCGCGTCCTCGGGGACACCCAGCACGGTGTAGTAGTCCTTCTGTGTCATGTTCCTCCTGCCTGAAAGACGAGCACGATCGAATCGGGGATGCAAGCCCCGTGCCCTGAGCATAGACGGATCGAATGTGACAAGATAAGTACATGCGCAGGCGTCCTCGGAGATAAGATCCACCCTTGCGCGGCGCGCAGAAAGGACGCCTTCACATGAGAACCAGAATCCTGCTGACGGTTGCTCTCGCCCTCTTCCTGGCTGTTCCGACCCTCGCCACGCCTGCCAATCTGTCAGGCATCAGGGACATGGTGGACCGCGGCTGCTATCAGGAGGCGGTCAGGGATCTCACGGCCATCGTCGAAAAGGACGGGGAAGACCACGCCGCCTACGCCCTGCTCGGCGAATGCGAGATCTTCTTCCAGGACTTCGACGCCGCGGAGAACGCGATCTCCCGAGCCCTCGACCTGGTCGAGGACAAGAACCCGACCTACTGGAAAATTCTGGGCCGCGTCTCCTTCGAGCGGGGCATCCAGGCCTACGCCAACCGGGCCTCCGCGAACGTGATCAAGTCCTGGTTCGCGGACTCCGAGGTCAAGTTCAAGCGGTGCCTGTCCCTGAACCCGGACGACTCCGAAGTACGCTGGTGGTTCGGCTGGGCCAAGGAGTGGCAGGAATACCCGATCGAGGCCCGGAAGGCGTACGACGAGCAGATCGCGAGGTTCCCGAAGGCGCCGGGCGGCTACTTGAGGCTCGCGAGCATGCTCTCGCAGAAGGCGAACGGCACCGGCAACGGGTTCACCGAGGAGGCCGAGAGGCTCCGCGCCGAGGCCATCAAGGTCTTCACCACGGGGAACGAGCTGGCCGGCCCGAACGCCGAGATCCTCTACGGCAAGGGCCTGGCCCTCGAATGGCAGCGCAAGGGCCCGGACGCCTTCAAGTGCTACCAGCAGGCCGTCGCCGCCGACCCGGACTTCGACAAGGCCTGGCGTCGGATGTACGAGTTGAAGACGGACGCCGCGACCATGATCTCCATGGCGAAGAAATACCCGAAGAGCGCCACCGCATCCATGTGGGCGGCCTACTACCTGGCGCAGGCAGGCAAGACTCGCGAGGCCCTGAACGCGGTGCTGCCGTCACTGAAGGAACAGGGAGAGAACTGGGGCGCCTTCCAGCAGGCCTTCGCCGCGGCGATGAAGCTTCTGAGCTCCGACGCCCCCACCGCGATCGCGGCTCTGAAGACCCTGAACGAGGTCAACGAGTTCAACGCCGACGCCGCCAACAACCTCGGCCTCTACTACCGGGACACCGGCAAGTACGAGGAGTCGAAGAAGTGGTACCTCGTGGCCGCGGAGCGCTCCCCCCAGAGCCAGGACGTCCTGAACGACCTGGCGCTCATCTACCTCTTCCACAACGCCGGCGCCGAGCAGAAGAAGTGCCTCCCGCTCCTCCTGAAGACGGTCGCCATGGTGGAAGACGACGGCTTCGCTCCGGAGCGAGGCTACTGGGACGCGCTGGAGAACCTCTGCAAGTACTACTGGGAAGTGGACCGTCAGCCCGAGAAGGTCATCCGCTACGCCGACATGCGCTATAAGACGACCCTGGGCGTCGCCCCGTACAACATGAGCGGGAGCGCGCTCCACTACAAGAAGCTGGCCGAGAAGCCCTGATCCGCCGCAGGCGGATGACCAGACGCGATCACGGGCCCTTCAGCGGCCCCCTTGGGGGTGCGAGTTGACTCGCCCCCTTGGCTGTTGAGACCCGTCCACCCACCCTTCAACGCCCCCCTTGGCCTTGCGGGTGGGCCCGCCACCCTCGATCCGTTTTCCTTCCCCCTGCGATGGGGTCACGACAACCTGCAGGTCGTTGTGACTCCGCCTCGTCGAAGGATTGCGCCTGACGGCGCAGGGGGGGGTGGGACTGCGCGCAAGACCAAGGGGGGCGGGGAAGGGTCGATGAACGGGGAGGGAACGGCTCAGGGGGGGCCCTCACACCGTCAACACAACCTTCCCGAACGCGTGCCGCCCCTCGAGGTAGTCCTGGGCCTCGCCGGCCCGAGCCAGGGGGAAGGTGGCGTCCACCACCGGTTTCAGGGTCTTCCGCGAGAGGAGGGACAGCACGTCCAGGAACTCCTTCCGGGTACCGAGAGAGGACCCCAGGAGGTTTCGCTCACGGTTGAAGAAGGGGCGCAGGGCGAGGTTCGCGGTCGGGTGGCCGGTCTCGCCGCAGACCACGAGGCGGCCGCGGCGGGCCAGACAGGAGATGCTGGCCTCGAGGGTGGAGCCACCGACGTGGTCGAGGACGACGTCCACGCCGGCGCCCTTGGTGAGCTCCCAGACGGCCTCCGCGAAGTCCACATCGCGGTAGTTGATCGTGTCGTGAGCGCCGAGTTCCACCGCCCGGGCGAGCTTCTCCTTCGTGGCGGCGGTGACGATCACGCGGGCGCCGCCGGCACTGGCGATCTGCACCGCGGCGGTGCCGAGGCCGGATCCGGCGGAGTGGATCAGGATCGATTCCCCCACGCGGAGATTCGCCCGCGTGACCAGGGCGTGCCAGGCGGTGAGGAAGACCACCGGGGTCGCGGCCCATTCCGTCAGGTCGAGGGTGTCCGGCACCGGAATGGCGTTCTGACGGGGCACGACCACGGCCTCGGCGTAGCCCCCGGGCCGGTGCACGCCGAGGATCCGCACCTCGCGGCAGAGTTGCTCGCTTCCCTCCACGCAGTATTCGCACTTGCCGCAGGAGAGGATCGGGTAGAGGGCGACGCGTTCACCCGATTCCTCGATGATCCCGGCGACATCGCAACCGGGAATGTGCGGCAGCGGGATTTCCGGGAACTCCCCGCGGCGAACGCGGAGGTCCAGGTGGTTCAGGCCGCAGGCCTTGACCTTGACGAGCACCTCGCCCGGTCCCGGCTCCGGAACATCGACCAGGGCGGATTCGAGGACACCGGAGTCCCCGAAGGAAGCGACCTGCATGGACTTCATGGTCATGGTGGCATTATCCGCATGCGAACGTCCGCGATCAAAGGCTATCGATCCTCAGGCGATGCTCAATCCTCGAACGGCCCCACGGAGCCTCGCTTCTCCTCCGGCGGAAGGGGGACCCGCCACGGAAAGCGGACCTTGTCGAGAACCAGGACGACCCGGCACCCGGGGGTCAACATCAGCACGCCGGTCCGCTCCCTTGCCGGCCGGCTCCGGTCGGGGACCTTCACACGGGAGGAGATCTGGATCGGTCTCGATGTCTTGAAGCTCCAGGGCCTGGTCAGGGACTTGCGGAGAGTGACCTCGAGCGAGTCGAGCCGGCCGCCGCTCGCCGTCTCCACGATGACCGTGACCGGCACCGCGGCGCGCTCCTCCGTGCGATCGATGAGGCAAAGGCCGAAGGAGGCCCGGTAGAAGTCCCGCTCGTGATCACTCTTCAGATCGCAATAGGCGAACCGGGCATGGATGAGTCCGATCTCGGCGGGCTGCCATCCCTGCTTCGACGCCCTGAGCCGGTATCGGCCCGGAGGCAGATCGCGATCCGGGAGAGGGTAGGCGAAAGAGGAGGGAGGCTTCCCCCATCGTGGGGGGTCCTCCGTCCGGGCGCGGACGGATTCCGCCCGGTCCGGCGACGCGCCATGGTCGTAAAGGAGGAATTGCACCCCGCGCAGGAACCGCGCATTCTCGACCCCGTCGGGCCGGGCGAAGAAGAGCACCCGTTCGTCGTTGAAGAGCTTCACATCCCGGTTCACGCCGAAGCGCGAGACGATCGACAGAACGGGAACGGTCGTCTCCGGCTCCTCGCCCCCGACCACGCCGACAGCAAGCAGCGCCGTGAGGAGGAGCGCGACGGAGACCTTTCTTCCCGGCCCGGGCATCGTGGTCATTCTAACCCGGAATCGGGTGCGGGAGGCCGGGTGTCCGACCGGTGGGCTTGGCGGCCCCTCGAGCCTCTGCTACGATCCCCACCATGGGTGAGGTTTCCTGGAGTCGACTCTATCGGTGCCGCAAGGAAGTGGACGCCCGGTTCGGGTCCGTCTTTCGGCTGCCGGTCGTCCGGCGGGCGGTCCGCCTGGTGCGTCCGCACGTCCGGGCCGGCTCACGAATCCTGGAGATCGGCCCCGGCGAGAATCGGCGCGGCGCCCGGTTGGCGGCCGAAGTGCCCGGCGTCACCTGCATCAGCGTGGACCCGGATCCAGAGAGCGAGAACGACTACCGCGACATCACCGAGGCCGGCGACGGCTTCGACGTGGCGATGGCCCTCGAAGTCATCGAGCACCTCTCCCTCCCCGACGCTCTCGACCTCCTCCGCGCCGTCCGGGTGCGCCTGAGGAGCGGCGGCACTCTCGTCCTCTCCACCCCGAACATCTACTGCCCGGGTGCGTTTCTCCGCGATGCCACGCACCTCACTCCCTTCGCCTTCGATGAACTGGGCGGGGCTCTCCTCTACACCGGCTACGAGGTCGTCGGACTCTACCGGGTGGTGCAGGGCAATGCCTTGAGACGCGCGAGGAAGGCGCTCCTGGCCCCCCTGGGAAGAGCCCTCGGCATGGATCACGCGGTGTCCATCGCGGCGGTGGCGCGAGCCTCGAGCGTCGAGGCGGGAAAGTAGCCCTACTCCGCGGGCCCCAGCGTCATGGAAGTGGTGGGGAGGGCCTTCAAGAGGCTCTCCGGCAGGTGGGAGTCGAACCCCAGCGGGCCGGCGAAGGGCAAGGCCCGGCCGAAGGTCTGCCAGGAAGAGCACGCGGGCACGACATCGTCGGATCCGGGCGGGGAGAATCGGAACGACGCCAGCACATCCCCGCGCTCGCTCACGCGCTCGAAAGTCTCGGGCCGTTCCATGTACCCCCCACGGCAAGGCCGGTTCCGATCTGCCGGAACTCGGCTCGAAATCCACCACAACTCGATTACC
>SWCD01011383.1_pt1 | contig 16875 bp, 8 predicted proteins | sample 4693011 | NCBI WGS metagenome assembly SWCD01 (sample SAMN10267278, study PRJNA491770) | bioreactor metagenome | isolation source: DHS bioreactor inoculated with marine | place: Japan: Omine Ridge, Nankai Trough | reverse complement strand
CAATATTCACGTGCGGCTTCGTCCGCTCGAACTTCTCCTTAGCCATCTTTGGCTCCCTTTGTGGATAGCGGTCTTTCGAGGAGTGCTGAACAATCCCAGTTCCGGCTCGTCGCTTACCTTCCGAACGGGTGCCGGAACCACGATCCACCACGGGACCTGTTCAGCACCCTCCCGGTGCGTAGCGGCGGGCAGACTCGAACTGCCGACCTCGCGATTATGAGTCGCGCGCTCTTACCAACTGAGCTACGCCGCCGCGTGAAGCCTCGCTTCACGTTGCCCAAACGGGTTACCGGCAGCAAGCCGCCCGTAACCGAGCCCTCTCTGGGGATTGAACCCAGGACCTCCTCCTTACCATGGAGGCGCTCTACCACTGAGCTAAGAGGGCAGGTGCGTGAAGAATAATCTCACGCCGCGCATGATAGAAAGACACGATGGCATCTTGCTCTCATACATTGGTGCTGGGAGAAGGATTTGAACCTCCGAAGGCATTGCCGGCAGATTTACAGTCTGCTCCCTTTGGCCGCTCGGGCATCCCAGCTCTATTGCCGCCAAGGCGGCGCCGCTCGTCAGAGCGGCACCGTACGTTAGTCCACTGAAGGGCAAACAGAAAAGCCCGTACGCAGCGGCATGGCGATGGCTGCGGAGGAGACTGTGGAACATATCCGGCTCCGGCTCGTCGCGTCCAGATACGAGCCGTTCGTGCGAAAGGACCGAGCCTCCACGGTACTTCGGTCGACACCCTGCTAGCGGATCCCCATCTGCATCTTCTCGAGACGATCGATGCGCTCGGCGATCGGTGGGTGCGTGCTGAACATCTTGGCGAATCCGCCACCCTGGCGACGGTTGCCGAAGGCCTTCAACGGGTCGGCGATGAAGAGCTGGGACACGGCGGGATCGACGTTCATCGGGATCTGCGACCCACGCTCCAGTTTGGCCAACGCACTCGCCAGCGCCATCGGCGAACCGGTTGACTCTGCGCCCGAATGGTCGGCCTGGTACTCACGGCTGCGGCTGATCGCCATCTGGATCACGGCGGCGGCAAGCGGAGCGAGGATCATGGCAACGAGTCCGATGATCAGTGACGCTCCGTTGTTGTCGCGACGCCGGCCCATCCCGCCCCAGAAGTACATCCGAGCGAGGAAGGACAGTGCGGCGCCGATAGTTGCGGCAATGGTGGAGATGAGAATGTCGCGGTTCCGCACGTGGGCGAGTTCGTGGGCAAGCACGCCCTCGAGTTCAGCCTGGTTCATCATCTGCAGGATGCCGCGGGTCACCGCGATCGCGGCGTGCTTCGGGTTGCGTCCCGTGGCGAATGCGTTCGGCTGTTGCGACTCGATGAAGTAGATGCGCGGCATCGGCATGTCCTCGCGCTGCGAGAGATTGCGCACCATTGCGTATACCTCCGGCATCTCGTGCTCTGCAACGGGCCGGGCACGGGCCGCAGCCAGGGCCATCCGGTCGGAGAACCAATAGACGCCGAAGTTGAAGAGCACTGCGAACACCAGGGCAAACGTGGCACCGCTGCCGCCGCCGAGGGCATAGCCAACGGCTACGAAGAGGCCTCCCAGGAAGCCGAGCAGTACAGCTGTCTTTAGGTTGTTCATACCCAGAATTCTATCCGCGGGTTCCGGATAGTTTTCCGGAAAACCCGCCGCAATAGACACGCACCCGTGTTTAGTCTGTGTTCAGTAATAGGGAGACGGAGGTAGGGCCAGGAGGCTTCCCGCGTGGGAAGGGCCTGCGTCGCTCCCACGTGACGAGGGAAGGGGCCCTTTACGTGTCTCGAAGAATGATGACACTGCTCGCGGTCTTTGCGATGGCTATGGCGCTCATGGCGCCGGCCGCCAGCGCAGAGGAACCGAGCACCAGTGGTCTGACCGTTCCGGCGGATGTTGTGAGCGACATCAATGCCGAGAAGGTTCAGACATACATCGTCCAGATGCTGGACAACCCGGTAGTTGCCTACGAAGGCGGCACGGGAAACCTGAAGGCAACAGCGCCGGGTCAGAACAAGAAGATCGACCCGGATAGCAAGAAGGTCAAGGACTATGTCGGCTATCTGGTCGGTTCACACGACGCAGCCTTAGAAGCTGTCGGTGGCCAGAAGGTCTACGACTACGTCTACACCTACAACGGCTTCGCCGCTGAGCTGACAGGGGCACAGGCCGCCGCTCTGGCCGAGCGCAGCGATGTACTCGCCGTCTCGGTGGATTACTTGATGCAGCCCGACACAGTCTCGACACCAACGTTCCTCGGTCTCGATGCCCCCGGTGGGGCGTGGGACGATCTTGGTGGCGTCGAGAACGCAGGCGAGGACGTCATCATCGGCATCATCGACTCCGGCATTTGGCCGGAGAGTGACAGCTTCAGCGACCGGACGGGCACCAACCCGAACGGCAAGGGTGGCAAGCTCAGCTACCACCAGATCCCTGGTTGGCACGGCAAGTGCACCCCGGGCGAGGCTTTCCCGGCATCTGACTGCAATCACAAACTGATTGGTGCCCAATGGTTCAACTCCGGCTACGGCGGAGACGCCGGCGTGGCCGCTTTGTTCCCGAACGACTATGTCTCGGCACGTGACGGCGACGGCCACGGCACGCATACTGCCAGCACCGCCGCCGGCAATTACGGAGTCGAAGCTGTCGTCGATGGCGTCAGTCTCGGCACGGTGAGCGGCATGGCACCGCGGGCGCGCATCTCGGCGTACAAGGTCTGCTGGGGTGGCGACGACGGAGGCTGTTTCAGCTCCGATAGCGTTGCTGCCATCGATCAGGCCGTCGCCGACGGAGTCGACGTGATCAACTTCTCCATCAGTGGCTCACGCACCAGCGTTCTCGACCCTGTCGAGGTCGCATTCCTGTTCGCCGCCGATGCAGGCGTCTTCGTTGCAGCTTCGGCCGGCAACAGCGGCCCGAATCCCAGCACGGTCGCCCACAACAGCCCTTGGCTGATGACTGTCGCGGCCGGAACTCACGATCGCTACTTCGAGGGCTCACTCGGCCTTGGTGACGGCAGCTCGTACACGGGTGCCATGCTGGCCGACGCCACCGTTTCCGGTGACCTTGTCTACGCAGGCGACCATCCGGCCGCCGGCTGGACGGCGGCCGACGCCGCGCTCTGTTATCCCGGATCGCTCGACTCGGCGGTTGCCGGGAAGATCGTGCTCTGCGACCGTGGCGTAATCGCCAGGGTTGACAAGAGCCTTGCGGTATCGCAGGCCGGCGGCATCGGGGCAGTTCTGGCCAACGTGTCACCAAGCTCGATCAATGCCGACCTGCACTTCGTACCGACCATTCACATCGACGAGGTAGCAGGCGCCGCAGTCTGGGCGTACAGCCAGACGGCGGGAGCCACCGCAACACTCGATGGCGGTTTCCCTGTGGTTGCCGTCGCTCCCGAGGTTGCCGCGTTCTCGTCACGAGGACCTGCGCTATCGAGCAGCGACCTGTTGAAGCCGGACATCATGGCTCCGGGCGTCGATATCGTCGCCGCAGTCGCCCCGCCGTTCAACAATGGCCGCTCGTTCGACGCATACAGCGGAACGTCGATGTCCAGCCCACATGTTGCCGGCCTCGGTGCGCTCATGGCACAGGCCCATCCGGATTGGTCACCGGCAATGATCAAGTCGGCTCTCATGACTACCGCCTCGCAGGAGACGAATGCGGGAACCCCGATTGCGGGCACCCCGTTCGGCTACGGCGCAGGACACGTCGAGCCCACATCGGCGCTCGAGCCGGGACTGGTCTACGACGCAGGTTGGAACGAGTGGCTCGACTTCATCTTTGAGACCGTCGATCGCAGCGACCTGAATTACCCGTCGATCACTGTCGGCGAGTTGGCCGGATCGCAGACGATCACCCGTACAGTGACCGCAACGAGTGCCGGCACTTACAACGTCTCGGTGGACGCTCCGACGGGCATCACCACGGTGGTCTCCCCGACAACGCTGACGCTCGCCGAGGGTGCGTCAGCCAGCTACACAGTGACGTTCACCCGCACCGCGGCCGCACCACTCGATACTTATGCGTTTGGGTCGTTGACCTGGTCTGATGGCACCCACAGTGTCCGCAGCCCGTTGACGGTGCGCCCGGTGCAGCTTGCCGCCCCCGGCGAGATCCATGATGCCGGTACCGACGGTTCAATGACCTACGGCGTCGACTTCGGCTACACCGGACCGTTCGATGCGAGCGCATCGGGTCTGGTTGCTGCCGATGTCCAGGCTGGGAACGTCGTTGACGACCCGGCCAACGACATCAACACGGCGCTGGGTACCGGCGTGGGAGTCACCTTCCACTTGGTGAGCATCCCGGCGGGGTCGGACTATGCCCGATTCTCACTCTTCGATGACTACACGGATGGGGCCGACGATCTCGACCTCTATGTGTTCAATTCGGGCGGGGGATTTGTCGGCAGTAGCGGCTCCGGGACATCAGCCGAGGAAGTCAACGTGGTGGCGCCGGCCGATACGCTGTACATCGTTGCAGTACACGGCTGGCAAACAGATGGGGCCGATTCGAACTACACGTTGTTCTCCTGGGGCTTCGGACCCGATGCGGGCAACATGACTGTCACCGCGCCTGCCGCGGCGACGCTCGGCTCGGCCGACTCGATCACGGTTGATTGGGCCGGATTGAGCGCTGGGACGAAGTACCTGGGTGCCATTGTCTATAACGACGGCAGCTCCGACTTCGGCTCATCGATCATCCGAATCGACACGGACTGACAGAACGCCAATAGCTACCGAGAGAGGGGCGCCGTCGGCGCCCCTCTCTCATTTGATCACTGATCGATAGGCGGCGGCGCCTCGCTGTCCAGGGGCTCAGAAGGTATCGCACAGTAGAAGGGCTCACCGTTTCTTCCAGCGTGGTAGCTGTACTGGACACCGCCGAGCTCGAGGATGATCCGAGTTCCGGGCACGAGCGCCTGGGTGTAGGACATCCCCGGCTGGGGGCACCCGATGCTCCCGTCCCGCCAGGTCACCGCTTCTACCGAAACCACAAGGACTTCAGAGGGGTCGGCACCAACCAGGCCAGCCAGATCTGCTCGGGCAGCATCTACGATCGGATCTTCATGGCTGGTAGTCGGGATGGGCTCGGCAGCGTCGGCGACTCCCCCTGAGATCGGTTCCGGTCCCGAGGTCGTTGGGGGATCCGTGGGTTCCATTGCCTCACCGACGGCTCCTGTGGTGTCTTCGGTGGGGCTACTCACGGTGACCTCCTCGCTCGCCGGCATGGTCGTGGCCACACCGTCGGAAGCAGCATCGTCGGCCACCCCGCCACCACACGACGCAACAGCAACGGCTATCACCAACAGTGGCACAAACGTCGACTTCCGCACTTGATCTCCTTTTAGACAACTCTATGACGCCACTGCCGATTGGGTCGGTTCCCGGCGCAACAGAGCGCGAAAGACAAAACACGCAGAGTCACATCTGGATTGAGATAGGCCCCGCCCAAACGCTATCGTGACGAGTCGCCGGGGAGGGCGTGGATCGGTTCCAAACTCGATCGGAGGCACACGTTGAGGCCCAGGCTTTAGGGGAAACCGAGGTGGAAGAAAGGGGCCCTACAAGTGTCTCGACGAGTATTTTCGCTCATATCGACACTGGTTCTCATCTTCTCCATCGCAGTTCCCGCATACGCAGCGGCACCGGCATCAGACGATGCCCCGACACGCGCCACAACACTTCGAGTTGACGAAAAGGCTCAGCTCGAGGTGGGTGAAGTCGAGCAGATTGCCGAAAACCCGTTCAAGGACGCCGAAGAGGGGATCTTCCTGATCCGCTTCGACGACGCCCCGCTTGCCTCCTACCGAGGTGGAGTTGCCGGCCTTCAGGCCACCAGCCCCGTCGCCACTGGTGATCGCAAGCTCGACGTCAATGCGCCCGAGAGCGTTGCGTATGTGGACTATCTAGAGACTGCCCAGGCAACATTTGTTGCCCGGATGGAGAAGACAATCGGCCATAACGCCGATGTGAGATTCACATACACAAACAGCAACAACGGCATGGCCGTTTGGCTCACGCCAGATGAGGCAGCCCGCATCAGCAAGCTGCCCGGCGTTGCATTCGTACAACCCGACTTTGAGCGGGAGCTCCAAACGGACACCGGTCCGGGTTGGATCGGTGCGCCCGATATCTGGGGTGGCGCCGACTGCTCAGCCGGCAACGTCTGCGGTGAGGGTCTCATCGTTGGCATCATCGATACCGGCATCAACCCGGAGAACCCGTCGTTTGCCGACGTCGGTGGAGATGGCTACGACCATGACAACCCGCTCGGGTCGGGCAACTATGTCGGAGTCTGTGACTCTGCCAACGCCGGCACGACTGAAATCAAGGGCTACGACGCTACTTTCCCCTGCAACGACAAGCTGATCGGTGCCTGGGGTTACGCATCTGTTGATGCCGCGAACAGCGCCAACTCGCCTTGGGACTATGACGGTCACGGCTCACACACCGGCAGCACTGCTGCAGGCAACTTTGTGGAAGCGACCATCAGCGGTGGAGCCCGCTCTCCGGAGACTATTGACATCTCGGGTGTTGCTCCGCACGCCAACATCATTGCCTACGCCGGTTGTTGTACCGGTTCGGCATTGACCGCTTCGATCGACCAGGCAATCGCCGACGGCGTCGATGTCATCAACTACTCCATCGGTTCGCCCTCGGCGTCCGACGTGTGGAATGACTTCGACACGGTTGGTTTCCTGGCGGCGCGTGAGGCCGGCATCTTTGTTGCAACTTCTGCGGGCAACGACGGCCCTCTGGATGCAACCCTCGGATCACCGGGCGATGCCCCGTGGCTGACCGCGACAGCGGCAACCACGCACAGCCGCACCTGGACCAATGAGGTCAGCTTCACCGGCGGTGCCGGCGCTCTGGCCACCATCACCGGCAACGGCTTCACCGACGCACTGGCATCTTCACCGATCGTCTACGCAGGCGACTTCGGAGACGGAGGGTGTCTGACCCCGTTCCCGGCAGGAACCTGGACCAATAACGAGATCGTGATCTGCGACCGCGGCAGCATCGCTCGTACCGACAAGGGTGTGAACGCTGCCGCCGGTGGCGCTGCAGGCCTGATCCTCGCCAACGGCGAAGACGATGGCCTGTCGATCAACGCCGACGCCCACGTGATCCCTGCATCGCACATCACGTATCCCGACGGCGTCGCATTGAAGGCATGGCTCGCCAGCGGTACCGGCCACATGGCCGCGATCACTGCAGGTGTCTATGTGCAGGACACTGCACGCGCCGACATCCTCGCCGGCTTCACCTCACGCGGCCCGAACCGGGCGATCGACATCATCTCCCCGAGCGTCTCAGCTCCGGGCGTTGACATCATCGCCGCACACGGCCAGAGCTCCGGACCCGGGGCGACGTCGGTTTGGGACTTCAGCAGCGGCACCTCCATGGCCAGCCCGCATGTGGCGGGAGCCGGCGCATTGCTGATGCAGCAGAACCCGACATGGACACCGGCTGAGATTCAGTCGGCGCTGATGCTCACCGCCAACACGGACCTGCTGGACTCCGATGAGGTGTCTGCAGCGACTCCATTCGGCATGGGCAATGGCGGGGTTGTGCTCGCTGACGCCAACGCAGCCGGTCTTGTCATGAACGAGACCAACGCCAACTATCTGGCTGCCGACCCGGCATCTGGTGGCGACCCGTCAACCCTGAACCTAGCGAACATGGCGAATAGCCAATGTGTCCTCGAGTGTTCCTGGGAGCGGACAGTCACTGCCGAAACGGCAGGTACGTACGCGGTCTCAGCGACTGCCGACGGCGGCGTCGTTCTTGGCGTCACCCCGACCAGCCTGACGCTGGCCGAAGGCGAAAGCGGAACGATCACCGTCACGGCCGATGTCACCGGCGCTCCTAGCGACGTGTGGGCGTTTGGCGAGGTGACCCTCACCTCAGCAGGTGTTCCCGATTCGAGGATGCCGGTTGCTGTGCAGCCGTCGACCGGCTCGCTGCCGAGCCTTGTCGACATCGGCGCCCGCCGGGATGCTGGGTCGCAAATCGTCCAGAACCTCACCGCGATAGAGATCACCGAACTCACGGTCGAGACCTACGGTCTCACCAAGGGCAACGTGACCGAGATGATGCTCGACGAGGATCCCACCAACGGTGCTGTCTATGACAACATCGGCGATGGAACCGTCGAGTTCATCACTGTTGAGGTGCCGGCTGGTGCGGTGCGACTTGTCGCTGAAACATTCGACACGACATCGCCCGACCTGGATCTGTATGTCGGACTCCTCGGGGAGGGCGGCACGCCGGTTGAGGACGACCAGGTCTGTATGAGTGCCACCGGCAGTGCCGAGGAGTACTGCAGCATCAACAATCCTGAGGCAGGCACCTACTGGGTCCTGGTCCAGAACTGGGCATCGTCTGGTTCGACCGACGCTTTGTCTCTGTCGACTGCTGTTGTCACGTCCGATGAGGGCAATCTCCTCGTTGAGGGCCCGGCACAGCATCCGCAACTCGATCCGTTCGACATCCGCGTCCTATGGGACATCGATATGGAAGAAGGCGATCTCTTCTACGGAGCGTTCTCCGTCGGCACCGACGCTGCCAATCCTGGCAATGTAGGCATGGTGCCGGTGGACCTCACTCGTGTTGCCAACGACGTCACGAAGAGCGTGAGTCCGACGGTGGCCGAGGAAGGCGAGATCGTAACCTTCACGATCGAGATTGCACCGAACACAACGACGGAGCAGTTGACGTATTCGATCGTCGATAAACTGCCCGAGGGGCTCACCTACGTCCCAGGCTCAGCGACCGGAGGCCTAACCCTTCGCAGCGACGGAGCCTTGACGTGGACAGGCGTCATGTTGCCGCCTGAGCCCGTGCAGTGGCTGGCGAGCACGAACCTCACCAACCCTGCCTGTGATACCGGCTTCGGCGGGTACATGGACTGGGAGGTGACTCACGGGTTCCTCGCCGATTCCGGTGTCAGCGGCGACGAAGTTGCGTTCGACACGTTCGGCAATAATGTGAATACGTTCTTCGGTGAGGCATTCACCGGCGTCCACTTCACCGACGACGGATACGTGTACTTCGGCGACGGCGAAGGGGCGACCCGGACGTCACCGCAGAACATCCCGGATCCGGTCGCACCGAACAACGTCGTTGCCGGCTTGTGGGCTGATCTCGAGATCGTCTACGACGCCGGCACCAACGCGGGCGTCACAACTGTCGGCATCGACCCGATCCTGGCAGTTGTCGAGTACGACGATCCGGTTCTGGCCGGAACGTCTACTTCGGTCGGCGACTTCCAGATCTGGCTGTGGGCGCTCGACAATACGGAAGGTGCCCCGGAGATCATCTTCGCCTACGACAACCTGAGCCCTGCCGGCCTGGCCGCGCTCGGTGATGCCACGATCGGGCTGGAGAACTCCGACGGCACAGCAGCCGTCTCGTTCCTCAACGAGGGCGACGCGTCGGCCGTCCTGTCTGATGGGCTCCAGATCTGCTACGACTGGAACTCCCCACCCCGTCCGGCCAAGGTCCTGACCTATCAGGCCACCGTGGGCGAGGGCACCAAGGGAACGACTATCACGAACGACGTTTGGCATGATGTGAATCAGCCCGGCGCCACTGGTGAAACGTCGAGCGTTGACCTGCCTGTCGGCGATGTCACGCCGCCGGTCGATGGCGCAAGCCTGACGGCGATGGACGTCCTGGCTAACAGCCTGACGCTGCTGTGGGACGGTGCAACCGACGACCGTGGTGTCACCGGTTACAACGTCTATCAGGACGGCGAGGTGATCGGCAACGTGCCGGTTGAGGCCGCCGGCGACAGCATCCAGATCGCACTGCCACCGACCTACGAATTCGACGTTGCGGACCTCGAAGGGTCCACAACATACGACTTCACGGTCAAGGCGGAGGATGCTCAAGGCAACGAGTCAACGGGTCTGTCACTCGAGGTGACGACTGCAACGGACTTCACCGATGACGACTTCTCGATCTTCGAGGCCGACATCGAGTGGCTGTTCAGCGCAGGCATCACCAAGGGCTGTAACCCGCCGACGAACGACCGGTACTGTCCCGAGGACAACCTGACGAGGGGCCAGCTGGCCGCCATGATCGCCAGAGGCCTCGAGCTGCCGGCTACGTCGACGGATTACTTCACCGACGATGACGGCTCCGTGTTCGAAGCGAACATCAACAAGCTCGCCGCCGCGGGGATCACGTTTGGCTGTAACGTCGACGGAACCCTCTACTGCCCCGACGGTCTCGTGACCCGTGGGGAAATGGCAGCGATGTTCGACCGGGCTCTGGACCTGCCGGCGACGGCGACCGACTTCTTCACCGATGACGATGGTCATCTCTTCGAAGCGTCGATCAACCGTCTGGCCGAGTCCGGAATCACCCGCGGTTGTAACCCACCCGCCAACGACAACTACTGCCCCGACGATCTCCTCACCCGAGGCCAGATCGCAGCATTCTTCCGCAGAGCTCTCGGCTAGCTCAAAGGACAGAAGTAGTAGCGAAGGGGCGCCCGATGGGCGCCCCTTCTGGTTTTGCCCTCTCATGGGTGAGGATCGGGTGCCTGGAGTCAGACCCCTGGGCTGCCTGTACTCCCCCGAACCACCAGCTCCGTAGCCAGCTCCTCGTGACGTTCGCCCAGGGTCGGGTCGCTGATGACCTCCAGCAGGATGCGGGCGGCGAGAGCGCCCATCTCAGTCATCGGCTGGCTGACGGTGGTCAGACCCGGCTGCACGTAGCTCGCCTCAGGAATGTCGTCGAAACCGACCACAGAGAGGTCGTCGGGAACGACAAGACCCCGTTCGGCGGCGGACCGCAGGACACCAAATGCCGCGGTGTCCGACGAGGCGACGATGGCCGTTGGCGGGTCCTGACTGTCGAGAATCTGCTCCGATGCCGCATACCCGGAAGGTTCCCGATAGTCGCTCTCGACCACCAACTCCGGGTCAATTGCGAAACCGGCCTCGTTCATTGCCTTCTCGAACCCCTCGCGACGCTGCCGGGCTGAGGCCGTGAGTAGCGAACCGGTGATGAACCCGATCCGGCTATGCCCCAGATCGATCAGGTGCTGGGTCGCATCTCGAGCCCCCTGCTCGTTGGTCACGTTGACCGTATGGTTTGCCGTCTGCCCGTCGTAGTCGATCAGAACAGTCGGGAACCTCTGCTCATGGAGCATGTCGACGTACTCCTCGAGGTTTGCCGGCAGCACGATCACCAGACCGTCAACTGTACCCACCGACAACTGGGCTACATAGCTCGCCTCCCTGCCGGCCCGCTGATGAGTGGTACACAACATCATGTCGTAGTCGAGTTGCGACACCTCATGATCTATGCCGCGGGCGACCTGGGTGAGGAAGCTCGACTCCAGGTCGTACACCAGCAACCCAATGGTTTGAGAGCGTCCCCCGGCAAGCGACCGGGCGCGAAGGTTGGCAACGTACCCGAGCTTCTGCATTGCCGCTTCGACACGTTTACGTGTAGCCCCGGCAACATGCGGATGGTTATTCACCACCCTCGAGACGGTCGAGTACGAAACCCCGGCTTCGGCAGCTACATCGAATATGGTGGCTGACTCACTCACAGTCCCGAGACTACCGACTCTCTGCAAGCGCTTGCGATCCCGGCATCGGTCTCGAACCTGCCCTCCCCTGCCTCCGCGAACGCAGGCGGGGCCTATCCCCCAACTGCGGATTGCGACACGTCAGAGACCCGCGATTGCCCATTAACCAGCACTTGGGTGCTGTAGATTTCGGCCGGGGGACGGCGATACGTAGAGTTGGTGGATGTTGTGGCCATCGGTCGCGGTGGCCCGTTAGAGAGTGGAGCCTTCGTGGAGAGCATCGGCCGCTATTCGATAGAGCGGATGTTAGGGAGCGGGGCATTTGCCACCGTGTGGCTGGGGCACGACGACGAGCTTGACGTCGATGTTGCCATCAAAGTCCTTGCTGAGAACTGGGTTCATGACGAGGACGTCAGGCAACGATTCCTCGACGAAGCACGCATACTGTGGCGAGCGCAATCGCCCAACATCGTGCGCATCCACCACATCGACGTCTTGGAGGACGGCCGTCCCTATCTGGTCATGGCTCTCGCCGATCAGGGCTCCCTCGAGGACCGGATCCAAGAGAAGGCAACCAGCCGGCGGCAGTTCACCGTCGACGAGGCCGGGCAAATCGGTGTCGCCATCGCCAGCGGTCTCGAGGCAGCCCATGCACTCGACATCGTCCATCGCGATCTCAAGCCGTCGGCCGTGCTCTTTCAAAGCGTGCCGGGAAGCGACGAGCCGCAACTGGTCCTCGCCGACTTTGGCATCGCCAAGTCGATCGCGCAATCCAAGACCACGGTGGCTACCGGTACTCCCCACTACATGGCTCCGGAGCAGGCCGAGGGCCGGGTCGATCAGCGCACCGACGTCTACAGCGCCGCGGTGATCATGTACGAGATGCTCGCCGGCCGGGTTCCCTATGCATTCGATTCCTTGGCCGAGGTCATCAAGGCACAGTCTGCGGCCCCACCAGTTGCGATAGGACTGCTCCGACCGGACACTCCACCGGCGCTGGCCGACACCATCTCCAAGGCGCTGTCCAGGAACCCCAACGATCGATTCAGCAATGCGACAGAGTGGAAACAGGCGCTCCAGTCCGCCATCTCCGGCACACCCGCTCCCGAGCCGGCCACACCGGTTGTCCCGGCGACGCCGGAAGCTCCGATGAATGCCACCATGACCGCCGAACAGTTCATGGCTGCCCAGGCTGCGGCAGGCGAGGCAACACCGCCCCCGCCGCCACCGATCGCTCCCCCGCCGCCACCACCACCACCGCTCGGGGCGGCAGTTCCCCCACCGCCGCCACCACCTCGACGCAAGAAGAAGGCGGGGATGCTGTGGCCGCTCATCGGTCTCGCCGGGGCCGTCGTCGCCGTCGTCGCCGCGCTCGTATTCCTGACCGGAGGCGACGAAGCAGGACCAAACATCGGTGAGGTTTTCGCCGAGCCGGTTGCCTCAACCGGGATAGATCCATTCATGCCATCGATCGTCCCCTCGTTGGCGGCGATGCCTGCCATCCCGGCCGTGGACACCGACACCATCGAGACGGTCGTTGGCCTGCTCAATCCACCGGTCGGCGAACTGTCAGAGATCGACTTCCCCGAGTTCGATATCCCGGGCCTGGAGGGGATCCCCGACGTACCGATCCCCGATCCTGACGACGTGGTTCCGGAGGATCCGGCCGCGGCCGTAGAAACGGTCGTAGCCACCGTCTCCGGGGCGGCTCCCGGCCTCTACGGCGGAACCGAGATCCTCAACACCTGCGATAAGGAAGCACTGATCGCCTTTATGGAGGACAACCTCGACAAGGCCGCCGCCTGGGCGGGCATCCAGGACATCGACGTGGATGACATCCCCGAATTCGTGCGTAGCCTCACCGACGTGATCCTTCAGGTAGACACCCGGGTCACCAACCATGGCTTCCGCAACGGTGTCGCCAATCCGATCAATTCCGTGCTCCAAGCCGGCACCGCGGTACTCGTCGACACCTTCGGTATCCCCCGGGTGCGCTGCTACTGCGGCAACCCCCTGCAGCCGGCAATTGAGCTATCGGCCGAGGTGACTGTCAACGGCACACCCTGGCCGGGCTTCAGCATCAACAACACGGTGGTTGTGCAGGCCATCGAAGAGGTGCTGAACGGTTTTGAGCTGGAAGACATCCTCGGACCGCTTGCGTTCATCAAGCCGATCGGGGCGCTCGCCAGCCCGCCGGAGCCGACAACCACAACGACAGCACCCGCAACGACAACAACCGTTGAACTCGGCACGGGCGACGTGCAAGCGACGCTGCGCTGGACGGGAGACGCCGACCTCGACCTGCATGTGATCGACCCCGAAGGGTTCGAGATCTTCTTCCAGAATGCTCGATCTCCCAGCGGCGGCACGCTCGATGTCGACATGGTGCCCGAGATCTGCGGTAGCAGCCCGAGCAACGTGGAGAACGTGTTCTGGCCGGAGGGCGGGTCTGTACCCGGCCTCTACCAGGCGTTTGTCTATCACTACGACTCGAGTTGCGCCTCAACTAGCAGCTATGAGCTCGAGCTGAAGATCGATGGAGTTGTCGTCGCCAGCGACAGCGGCACCCTGGGTGTCGGCCAATCGTCAAGTCCGATCTCGGCAACCAGTGGCTGACCTGGCAACGACGGGGGCGCTGCAGCTGCGCTGGGATGAGCAGACGATGACGCTCGCACCCGGCGAATCGGTCGTCATCGGGAGAGACGCAAGCTGTGATCTCGTTGTCGACAGCCCGCTCGTGTCGAGACGCCATCTGGTAGTCGGCCACGTCGGTGGTAAATGGCAAGCCCGGGATCTGCAGAGCAGCAACGGCACGTTCATCAACGGGGAGCGCATCACCGAAGTATCTGTCGATTCGGGGGCTGTCGCCCGCCTCGGCCACCCGGGTGAAGGCCCGATCGTTGCTCTCTCCCCGGTCGCCGGCGGCCCCGGGTTGCCGGTCCAGGCAGTGAGCATCGGCCGCGATCCTGCCAACACGCTGGTAGTCGACGACCTGATGGTCTCTCGCCACCACGCCGAACTTCGCCCCGCTGCGGGTGGGTTTGAGATAGCCGATCTCGGCAGCCAAAACGGGACATTCGTCAACGGCGTGCGGGTCACCTCGGCTCCCGTGCGGTTCGGAGATGTCGTCGGCGTCGGTGGCGCATCGCTCATGCTCGGCCCAGACGGATTGGTGGCTGTCGAAGCCAGGGCGGGTGTCTCGTATGCGGCTTCCGGTCTACAGGTACTCACTCCCCAGGGCAAGGTGATCCTCGACGGGATCAGTTTTGCCCTCGACGAGGGGTCGTTCCTCGGCGTGGTCGGGCCCTCCGGCTCGGGGAAATCAACGCTCGTTGGTGCCCTCACCGGTCGTCGCCCGGCGACGCACGGTTCGGTCTTCTTCTCGGGGCGGGACCTCTACGCAGAGTATGAGCATCTCCGGCAAATGATCGGCTACGTGCCCCAGGACGACGTGCTCCATCTGGAGCTGACGGTGGGGCAGACGCTGGACTTTGCGGCCGAGCTGCGCTTCCCATCAGATGTCAGCAGGGCCGACCGAGAAGCCCGGGTCGCCGAAGTGCTCGATGAACTCGGGCTCAATGAGCGACGGGACGTCCGGGTCGGGAGCCTGTCGGGTGGGCAGCGGAAACGAGTCAGCGTTGCGCTGGAGCTGCTGACGCGGCCGTCGCTGATCATCCTCGATGAGCCAACATCGGGCCTCGACCCCGGCTATGAGCGCAGTCTGATGGAGCTGCTTGCCGAGCTCGCTCGCGCCGGTCGCACCATCCTCGTGGTCACCCACAGCGTGCAGAGCCTCCACCTATGCGATCGGATCCTGTGTCTTGCCCCGGGAGGGCGCATGGGCTGGTTCGGACCACCCGATGAACTCACCGCTTACTTCGGGCGCGACGACTACCAGGAGGTGTTCCGCGATCTCAGCGAAGTGGATGGTGACGTCTGGAAGCATCGATTCGAGTCTCATCCCAGCTTTGCTGCCTACGTCACTCAACCCCTGTCCCGCTATCAGGCGGCGTCGGGGCCGCGAACCACGGCAAAGGTTCCCCGGTGGGAGTGGTTCCGCCAGTTCAACGTCCTGACGCGGCGCCGAGTCGCCTCGATCCTTGCCGACATGAAGACGCTCGGCCTGTGGATCGGTCTGGCCGTCGGTCTCGCTTTGATCCTGCTCGTCGCACTGCCGAGCGGCGAACTCGGCCCCATAGATCTCCCGGAGATCCGGATCGTCTCCCAAGCACCGCTTGTCGTGCTGACGGTTGTCCTGGCCGTCACCGAGCTTGGCGCCTTCAACTCGATCCGGGAGATCGCTGAGGAGCTGCCCCTCTACAAGCGGGAGCGTGCGGTCGGACTGTCGATCAGCGCATATGTCGCTTCGAAGACCGTCGTGTTCGGTGTGATCACGATTGCCCAGGCCCTCATCATCGGTGTCATTGGTCTGGCCAGACAGAATGGGCCGCAGGATGCGCTCGTCTTCGGGTGGGCAATGGGTGAGCTGCTGGTGGTGCTGATCCTGACCGGGCTGGCTGCGATGGCTCTTGGTCTATTCGTGTCGGCGGCGGTCAACACGGTCGATAGGGCGATGACCTTCCTCCCGATCATCTTTGTGATGATGATGATTTTCACGGCGGGGGGTCTCTTCCCCTCGTTTGCCAACCAGCCGGGGCTCAAGCAGGGCAGCTTCCTCGCCAGCTCACACTGGGGCTTCAACGGGGTGGCGGCGTCGGTCAACCTCAACGAGCTGAACATGCTCGGCCACATGACATCGGAGAACCCGGTCATCGATCTCACCGATTTCCAGCCGGTCGTGGAGATACTCCTCGACCCGGCCGGTGGCCCGGCCCGCTCTGCCCACACGGCAGAGGCCTGGCTGGCCGCCAACATTGCGCTCATAACCATCACTATTGGCCTGTTGATTGCTACTTCTCTCGTTCTGCGAAGACACGACGGGGGCTGAGGAGGTTCACAATGACGAGTCCAGCCGCCGATTGGGCGGCAACACATCGAGCGCCACGTGAGGGCATGGATGCGTGGTCCGACCCGGACCCGGCCGCCCCACCCACGTCGGCACTAGAAGGCAAAGTCGAGGTCCAGGTCACGGAAACCACCGGGGAGTGGGCGAACGTACGCGGCGAGAACGGTTGGGAAGGATGGGTCGATGGACGACTGCTCGAGCAACTCGATCTTTCGGGCGCACCCGGCGATCAGCGGGCCCTCATCTTGTTGGGGATCGCAGTGGTTGCCCTGATCGTCCTGGCCATCATGGGGGTAGCGGGATGATGCGAAGAATCCTCTCCACGTTGGCGGTCGTGACGGTGGTGCTGATCGGATC
>SWCD01024061.1_pt1 | contig 16896 bp, 18 predicted proteins | sample 4693011 | NCBI WGS metagenome assembly SWCD01 (sample SAMN10267278, study PRJNA491770) | bioreactor metagenome | isolation source: DHS bioreactor inoculated with marine | place: Japan: Omine Ridge, Nankai Trough | reverse complement strand
CGACTAAAACTGTCTTTACCACTGGATTATTGTCAGATTGTTTTACTACCAAAACTGGAAAGCTTCGCAAAAACCTATCCCGAGACGCAGTTGATGTTAGAGCTTTCAGACGCGTATGTTGATCTGGTTTCTGGCGGATTTGATGCAGCTGTTCGGGTTGGAACACTTAGCGATTCTGGACTTTACGCACGTAAAATAGGGCAAATGCATTCAGTATGCTGCGCATCACCTGCGTATCTAAGCGAACATGGAACACCGCAGTCAGTGGATGATTTATCTGATCATCAGTGTTTACGCTACTCAAACCTATCAAGTGGCAGTGAGTGGATGTTTTACAAAGACGGTGTTGAGATACGTAAAAGAGTGCAGGGGCGTTTCACGGCCAACAATGGTATGCACCATAAAGGTTTGGCCATAAATGGTCATGGCATTGTTTATTTACCTGATTTTATAGCACAAGATGCCTTGGATAGCGGTGAGCTGGTTTCAATCTTAACGGATTACGACACCCTCACCTTTGATATCCATGTGGTTTATCCCGAAAAGAAAAATATGCGCGCTGTATTGCGCGCATTTATCGAGCATCTGGCGGATTAAGTCCCACGTGCAATTGCTGCTACACCGGTGCGGGCCACATCATTCAGGCCCAAAGGGCGCATCATCTCTGCGAAAGCGTCAATTTTTTCAGGTGTACCTGTCAATTCGAATACAAAGCTTTCTAATGTGCTGTCTACCACTGATGCGCGAAATATCTGTGCGGTGCGTAAAGCTTCCACACGTTTTTCGCCCATACCAAGCACTTTGAACAATGCAAGCTCGCGTTCCACCGAGGGACCTTCAACAGTTAGGTCGTGTACTTCATAAACCGGTATCATACGCCCAAGTTGTGCTTTGATTTGCTCAATAATTGAGGGAGTACCAGTTGTAACAATGGTGATCCGTGATCTGTTGCCTTCATGATCTACTTCAGCAACTGTCAGGCTTTCGATATTGTAACCACGACCTGAAAACAGACCAATGACACGGGCCAAAACACCCGCTTCATTGTCAACAAGAACCGCAAGCGTGTGGGTTTCCTCGGTATCACCTATAAAACTTTTTAGGTCATAAGCGCTGTGGCTTGATGTACCTTTTTTCAATTTTACCGCGTTCATTTTATATTCCTTTTCATATGAGATTGGGAATTGGTCTAAACCAACACCGCACCACCACCGTCAATCGCATTTTGAGTGTCAGCATCACCCATCAACATTTCATTATGGGCTTTACCTGATGGGATCATCGGGAAACAATTTTCATGCTTTTCTACGATACAGTCAAATATCACCGAACCGTCATATTCCAACATCTCGATGATGGCATCATCAAGCTTAGCTGGATCTGTGCACTGAATGCCTTTGCCACCAAAAGCTTCAGCAAGTTTAACAAAATCAGGTAAGGATTCTGACCATGAATGAGAATAACGCTCACCATGCAACAATTCTTGCCATTGACGAACCATGCCAAGACGTTCGTTGTTTAGAATGAACTGTTTTACGGGTGCACGGTATTGTACGGCTGTGCCCATTTCCTGCATGTTCATCAACCAACTTGCGTCACCTGCAACGTTAATGACCAGACTATCGGGGTGTGCAATTTGTGTTCCAACGGATGCAGGCAAGCCGTAACCCATTGTACCCAAACCACCTGATGTCATCCAACGGTGTGGTTCTTCAAAGCCCAAGTATTGAGCGGCCCACATTTGATGCTGGCCAACTTCTGTTGTCACGTAACGATCCATATCCTTTGTCAGCGCTTCCAAGCGTTGCAGTGCATATTGCGGTTTGATGATCTTTTCAGAATTCTTATACGAAAGACAATTGACCGCACGCCATTCATCAATTTGAGCGTGCCATTTTTTGATCTCGACAGTTTTCACTTTTCGCCCACGTGACTTCCATATTTTCATAAGGTCTTCTAGAACATGACCAATATCACCAAGTATAGGCACATCCACATGGATGACCTTGTTGATCGATGATGGATCAATGTCGATATGAACTTTCTTTGATTTTGGGCTGAATGCATCAATGCGTCCTGTGATGCGATCATCAAATCGTGCGCCAACGCAAATCATCAGATCGCAGTCATGCATTGCCATATTGGCCTCATAAGTACCGTGCATGCCCAACATACCCAACCAATTATCGCCAGATGCAGGGTAAGCCCCAAGTCCCATCAATGTGGATGTGACCGGAAAATTTGTCGCTTTAACCAACTCGCGTAACAATAGGCTGGCGCCTTTACCGGAATTGATTACACCGCCACCGGTATATAATACGGGTCTCTCTGATTTTTCCATCAAATCGACAAGTGCAATTATAGCATCTTTGTCACCTTTGACCTGTGGCTGATAATGGCCCAAATCTGCTTTGGCAGGTGCTACATACTTACCGTTGGCAAATTGCACATCCTTGGGGATGTCAATCAATACAGGTCCGGGGCGGCCGCTGGTGGCGACATGAAACGCTTCATGTATAGTGCCGGCCAACTTGTCTGTATCTTTTACAAGCCAGTTATGTTTGGTGCAGGGGCGGGTGATACCAACAGTATCAGCTTCTTGGAATGCATCGGAACCGATCATGAAACTTGGCACCTGACCCGTTAATACAATCAATGGGATGCTATCCATTAAGGCATCTGTCAAACCCGTAACAGCATTCGTGGCACCGGGGCCAGATGTTACAAGAACAACACCTGGTTTACCTGTCGAACGTGCATATCCTTCAGCAGCATGGGTAGCGCCCTGTTCATGGCGCACAAGGATGTGACGTATGTCGTTTTGCTGGAAAATTGCATCATAAATTGGAAGCACAGCACCGCCAGGATAACCAAAGACGGTATCCACACCTTGGTCTTTTAAGGCTTGTACAACAATATCCGCACCGGTCATTTGACGACCCATAGTCTTTCTCCTTTATTTCAGCCATAAAAAAACCCCCGAATTCTGGGGGCGCAGGTTAGCGAATACGGGAATTTACCGTTTTCGCGCTGCGCGCGGGCCCGCGAGGACCACAATATGAACTGTTATTATCATGGGGGCAGAATATCCTCGATTACACAGAGGTCAAGGCACAATAAGGTATTAATATTCTATTAAAGTGTAAATGGATGAAATTATAGTACAATAATATATTTTTAACGTAATATAATTACATCCTTAGGTAATTAAATAATTTTTAATTACAAATTACCAGTTCTAAGAACATCAGGAAGACTAATAGCTGCTACCTGTTCAGAGATAGGGTCAGCCCCATCTGTATTCTCCTGGGGTTTAAAGTCTTCGGGGTTTTCCAAAGCTATCCAATCCCCATTGGTGAATACTTCTAATGCATCAAAACCGGACTTATATCCCATTTTTGGGCTGCCCGGCACCCAATAGCCCAGATAAACATATGGTAGGTCTGCTTCTTTTGCGATCTCGATATGGTCGAGGATCATGTAAGTTCCAAGGCTGTTTTTATGCATGTCAGGGTCAAAAAAAGAGTAAACCAATGACAGGCCATCTTCTAATAGATCCGTCAGGCAAACTGCTTTTAATTTGCCGCGTTCATTAATTGAGTGACGCATTGTATATTCCACAATACGGCTACGAACCGGAGTCTCTTCAACCATCGCGGAAAACTCGAACATATCCATATCTGCCATACCACCATCAGAATGGCGTGTTTCAAGATAACGTTTGAATAGTTCATATTGATGTTCTGTGGCCCAAGGGGCTGACGCATCGCGCATTATATGCGAATTTTTACGAAGAATACGTTTTTGTGATTTTGTTGGCTTAAAATCCGCAACACGAATTCTTGCAGACATACAAGCGTTACAGTCGGTACAAGATGGACGGTATAAAACATTCTGGGATCGACGAAAACCCTGTTTGGATAAGGCATCATTAAGCGTGTTGGCATGCTCACCTTGTAAGCCTGCAAACAATTTACGCTCCAATTTACCTTCCAAATAGGGGCAGGGTTGGGATGCTGTTACATAAAATTGGGTTGCCAAAGGCAGTGAATGTCGCATTTTACTAAGACCGTTACTTTATTACTCATGAGCGTACCAGCATATCCGTAATCGGGCAAGGCGGCCAAATTATGACGAATTCGGCCTGTTTATTGCCGTTGTCCCGAGAAAATAATCATGCAAACCTTGCCCTCGCTCGTTTACCAGCATCATGACGATGGATATAACAAGGGTTAAAAATAATAGGGAAAAAGCAGTATAAAGCCCGGTATGCCATGCCGCTTCAACCACATTGAGTTTGTTGCCACTGCTGTTTCGGATTTCTACTCCGGTTACGATCATACCTAAAGTGGCCGAGTTTCGTGACAGGGTGAAGATACGGTAAGCGATATTTGTCACGAATAATAACAATGGAAAGATAAAGGCACCAAACCCAAAACTGACTAACACTAAAGCCGATGCGATCAGAATGATAATGATGAAATCAATCCCCCATGCTAACAGCCGTTTAAAGGGAACGCCTTCATAAAACTGTCGATCCATCTGTGGGTCGGGCAGGGCGCTTAGATCATGGTGAGTGCTTAACATTTGGTTTCCTGTAATTTGCTTCGCCCAATATGCGGGCGAAGCGGCACAGTCTCAAGGGGGAATAGAAAACTGTACTTACTGAGCTTTTAAGTCTTTTTCCCGATTATTCATGAAATCATCAAACTCGGTTTTGTCTTTGGCTTCACGCAAGCGTTGTAAAAAACCCTGAAATGCGGATTGCTCATCTTCAAGACGCTTCAAAGTATCTTGTTTATAGGTGTCAAATGCTGTGTTACCTGTTTCGATATGTTTTTTACGGTTATGGCAACAGCCAAAGAAAGAACGAGACATACGATTACTCCAGATCATGTAAAATAGGATCGCCAAACCAAGTGGCCAGACAAAGATAAAACTTAATATCATAGTGATAAGCCAGGCACCTTTCCCGCGCTCATCCAGCCATGAAACTGTATTGTTGAATAAAGACGATAACGTCGTCATTTATATTTCCTTTCGTTTGCTTATGTTAATCATATTAACATTGATACATTTAAGAGGTATTTGCCGCAGTTCAAGGTGCTGCAGAACTATTTTTTAATTTTTATTAACACGTCATAAATAGAACAAAATTACGCCATTATGTTCTGCGATTGTCCTTACGTTAAGTAACAATGGAAGTTATTAGTTATGTGTAATATAATGGAAATGAAAGAATATCTAAACGCCTTTAAGAAAAACCAAGAGGGTGCGGTTACAGTTGATTTTGTGGTAATTACCGCAGGTGTTGTGCTGATTGGAGCAGCAGCAATGGCGACTTTAACACCGAAAGTTACAGCAGCAGTTGCTGCGATCTCTCTTTAAGGTTTAGTTTTCTTTGGGCAAAACGCCCAAGCCACGTAGGTAGATACCTAAGCCCGATTCCAATAGGTCTTCGGGTGTGAACGGCGATCTGGCGCCTGGTTCTCCGCGTGCATATAATTCCACGATACCGTGGGACATTGCCCAGATATGTTGACTGACCATCGTTGATGGCGGTTTTATTTCTGTGGGCATATTTGACGATAATTCGTCGGCTGCTTTTATCAATACATTCATCGCTCGATTTGCCACAGATGCCAATTCAGGATCTGCGTTTATAGAGACACCGCTTTCAAACATCGCAATATATTGACCAGGGTTTTTGCGTGCAAAAGCAAGATAAGCACGCCCAATGGCTTCCAGTGATGCAACAGCAGAGCCATTTCCCTTGTCATAAGCATATTCCATTAAGTCTGCGAATATTGAAAAACCCTGTTTTGCAACTTCGGCAATTAGATCTTCACGCCCCTTGAAATGGCGGTAGGGGGCAGCGGCCGAGACACCAGCCTGTTTTGCTGCCTCAGAAATGGTAAAGCCTGTCGGGCCTTTTTCTTCTATCAGTTTAATGGTGGCCGCAATCAATGCTGATTTTAGATTACCATGATGATAATTTTTCTTAACCATTCAATATTTCCGGGCCGGCGCATATTTTATGATCTGCGCTACATACAATATCACCATCTTTTTTGTTATACGGTATTTTAGACAGAACTGTTCTTATGGCGGCGATACGTGCACGACGCTTATCGTCAGTGCGGATGACATTCCAAGGGGCATGTTTTGTGTGGGATTTTGACAGGGTTTCGGAAATCGCAGCAGTGTATTCATCCCATTTATATAGGCCTTTTACGTCTATACCGGACAGCTTCCATTGTTTCAAACGATCGCTTTCGCGGTCAAGAAAACGCCGTAACTGTTCAGCACGCCCGACATTCAACCAAAGCTTCACGAGTATAATTCCATCGTCATCCAGCATTTTTTCAAAATCATTTACCTGTTGAAAGAAATGCTTGCGCTGATCCGGGTCACAAAAACCGAATACATGTTCAACCACACCACGATTATACCATGAACGGTCAAAAAATACGATTTGCCCGGCACTAGGCATGTGTTTGATATATCGTTGGAAATACCATTCAGTTTGTTCGGTTTCCGTCGGTTTTGAAAGTGCTATAACCTGGGCAGAACGGGGGTTCATGTTTTCACGAAAACGCTTGATTGTACCACCTTTACCCGCAGCATCACGACCTTCAAAAACAACTGCAATGCGTGCACCTGTTTCCTTGGCCCATGATTGCATTTTTACTAACTCAATTTGCAAATCCTCAAGTAAATCCTCATATTCATCACGGTTCTTGCGATTTTTATATGGGTATGATTCATCCAAGATATCACCCTTTTTTGCAGTTTTAACAGCATTTCGAATGTCTATTGGAGCGTATTTTTCAAAGAACTTCGAAATCGCACCATCAAACGGTTTTGGATATGTAATTTTGCCCATAATATCTCCTCGTTTACATCAATATGGAGGTTAGGATATGGGTTTGCAACTCTTATGGCACTAGCTATGCTTACGTATTATTAAGTCTATCAACTACCGCATAAACCGCCGCTTCTATTTGTGGGATAGCTAATTGATGCGTGCCATGTCCCATGTTTTCAACCACAACAAGATTGGCATGTGGAACTATTTTTAAAAACTCTTTGGCGTGAAATTGAACTGGAACAGACGTATCCAGATCACCATGTATCAGCTCTATTGGGATATCCAGCTTTGAATAAAGGTTTGACTGTTCAACGACTTGTGGCCGTAAGTTATTTAATTGACGTGCGTTCTCCACGAAAAATTTGAAACGAGCAGACATATTAACCCCAACATGATCAAGATAACCATTCGGGGCATTGCCCGGATCAAATACTGTGGCGTAGTTAGCTCGGAAAAAAGCATCGCCAAAATAAGCTGTGGAGACTGCCATTAAAGCAGGGCCAATCACAGGTTTTGACATAATCCGATAATTAAGATGGATATTTCCGGGCCAAGGCATGGAAACAGCGGAAATCAAAACCAGACCTTTGGTCAATTCTTTGTAATGTGTGGCCAGATGTAAGGCCAAGGAGCCACCATATGAAAATCCCATGATTATGGCATTCTGTATGCCAAGCTTATCTAAAGCTCGTTCAATTAGATGTGCTTGTTGGGCTAAACTTGCCCCGGGGTTTTCTAATATAGGAGTGTAGCCGTGGCCTGGTCTATCAAATGCAATGACAGTGAAATCTTTGGCAAATCGCGCAACATTGTCAAAAGTGAAATCTTTAACATGTCCACCTGCGCCATGTAGCATAACTAAAGCAGGACCGGAGCCTTGTTTCACATAATGCACAGGGACTCCCTCAACATCTATAAACTGGCCAATGGGCGGTGTATCTCGTTCAGCTTTTTCTGTGAATTTACGGGCGCGGTATACCGTTAAACAGGCTAAACACACCATAACACCACCCAAAGTGAACCATAACATTTCTATGATCCGATTTCAGAAAGATCGTATGGTGTGGTTTGGTATATCTCGTTGATCCAGTTTCCATATAATAGATGTCCATGTCCGCGCCATCGGTTCAATGGCGGTTTTGATGGATCGTCATTGGGGTAATAGTTACAAGGCACATTGATAAGTGTACCTTTTGCGACATCGCGGTCGTACTCTTCTTTCAACGTGCCACGATCATATTCAAAATGATTGAATATATAAAGCGCACGATGAGATGGGTCTTTCACAAGACAAGGACCTGTTTCTGCGCTGCTGATTAGGATATCAAGCCCGCTTGCAGCCTCAATTTCTGCTTGTTTGTTTTCCGTCCAACGACTTACCGGGATAACAAGGTCATCAGAAAACCCACGTAAATAGGGTGAGGAATGATCCAGAACCTGATGTCGGAAACAGCCGAAAGATTTTGCATCAAGCATGTGTTTATCAACGCCGTGGAAATGATAGATCATTGCCATTCCACCCCAACAAACACCAAAAGTGGAATGAACATTGGTTTGTGTCCAGTCCATTACTTCCTTTAACTCGTCCCAATAGGTCACATCTTCGAATGGTAGGTGTTCAATGGGGGCGCCGGTGATAATAAGCCCATCGAACTTGCGATGTTTGATTTCCTGAAAGCTCGTATAAAATGACTCCATATGATCCACAGATGTGGTCTTGGATTTATGTTCAGACATACGGATCAGTGTCAGATCTAATTGTAGCGGAGTGGCTCCTATCAGACGCGCAAACTGGGTTTCCGTCTGGATTTTTTTAGGCATCAGGTTAAGTAATCCGATTTGCAGGGGTCTGATGTCCTGCTTGTTAGCGTCACCACGCGACATGACCATCACCCCTTCAGATTTTAGGATGTCATGGGCGGGTAGTTTGCTGGGTATTCTTATCGGCATTGGCTTACTTTCACGCTGAGGCTTTCAAATATGGGGTTTAACCCTGATCCTCAAGGGCATTAGATATCACTTTATCGAAATCCTCCGTTGTTTTTACACTATGCATGTCATCAGCTTTGATGGTGATTCCCCATTTTTGTGCTATGGCCTTGTAACGTGGCAGACGATTGCTGAGCAGGTGTTTATAGCCGAAACGGATGAAATCATCAGGATCAACTTTTTCCGGAGCCACTGATTTCTCCGCCAAGAACTTGTCCCAACAGGCAATCAGGAATTTTTCCGGGTAATACATTGGCTTGGGTGCCTTATTGAAACGTTCTACAAGAACATCAATATGATCATCGTTCCCTTCAATCCACACAGGTAGAAGATGCTGGGATATTAGTGACATAACCGGATCATTATCATCACCCGCATCTACGACCTCGACGACAGAACCAGAGGTGTCACAGATAAAATTATCGTAATCATAAAGATCTTTTGCCCTTTGAATGAAATGCACCGTATCTTTCATGGCATTAATCTCGGCATCACGGTGTAGCCGTTGGCGACGTAAGTATTCATCAAAAGGAATGCCGCCCTGTGTAGGGTCACCAGGTTTGCCAAGATAGGTGGACAAGGGCGATAGATCAGAAAACTTCAGGTTCGACGCGATGTAAATCGCATCCGCCCGCAGCAAATCCGCCAGAAACGGGTTGCGCATGGCTTCACGTTTAAAATTATCAGCTATATGTTCGCCCATATAACGCGTGCCAATGCGGTAATCGACACTGTAGTGAAACCAGTCACCGTGATCGCGCAAGATTTCACTAATATGGGTTTTACCAAGGCCGGACATGCCAAATAGCATTACTTTCTTGGCTTTGGCATTACGCCAATCTTTTGCGGAAGAATACAGCATTACGGCCTCATTTGATCTTTGGATTTATCCTAAAGCAAAAAAACACGTGAAGTTCAATTGTTTAACGCATTTATGGGCTTATTACGGGTTTCAGACCATATATTCACGTAATTCGACCCAAAGATGATTATGGCCCCCAATATGACCCATATATCCAAATGTTCATTATAAAATAACATACCTATCAGTGCGATAATCGGAAGGCGGGTGAAATCCACGGGCAAGACAATCGTGGCAGGTGCCAGCGCAAGCGCCGTTGTGATGCAAAAATGTGCAAACAGACCGCCCAAGCCCACGATGATGACCCAATGCAACGTATCATATGTCGGCAGTGCTATGTCGCCGTCATAGCCAGCGCAAATCAGACCAAAAATTAGTTGTAAAACGGTCATCCAAAATAAGATACAGATGATGCTTTGGTTGCTGGTTAATTTCTTGGTTGCAATGGCGGTTCCGGCAAAACAAATGGCGCATAAGGCAGCCGCGATGATGCCGATGGAAAGTCCTGCAACCCATGGGCGTGTAACCATTAAGATACCTGCAAATCCGATAAAAACGGCAGCAACACGCAAACGACTTAGCTTTTCGGACAATAAAAATGGTGCGGCCAGTGTGACCCATATAGGTACCGAGAATTCGAATGCGAAAAGATGTGCAAGCGGGATCATGGTGACTGCGAAAAACCACAGGTTTTGTCCCACAAAGTGAAACATATTGCGCAGAATATTAAGTCCAAGACGGTTGGTTCTAAATTCTCGGGTTTTACCCGTTGAAAAAGCAATGACGATAACAATGACAACACCGATTAAAGAGCGATACGTCATAATCTCAAATGTATCGAGTTGAAAGCTCATCTCGCGGCCTGCCACGGCCATGGCCGAAAAAGAGACAACTGCACCCATCATCCAAAGGACGGCTTTTAGAGTGTTGGAAACGGGTGCCGACATACATCTGGCTTTCTTTGTAAAAACCAGACGCTAGCGGCAATTCATGGAATTGCAATTGTTATTTGCAGGAGTTCACTGATTATCGTTTATGATACAATCCGGTCCTTCACCTGCAAATTTGGTGCAGATAAAGTCTGCTAAAAGCCCGAAAAGTGCAGCGTCTACTATCAGCCATAATGGTGAAGATAAAAATGTGCCATCGCCAAAGAAACCGATAAGCATGGCCCCGATTTCATCATAGATGAACAGCATCAGGATAAACCCCATCCATCCGCCTATCCATGGGCCTCGAAACCACCAAGGTAGAGGTATTTCAATCATGGGAACGTATGTCATAACGCCGGTTAGCCCGATCATTGCGCCAATAACGGTGTAATAAAACACAAAACCCCATTTATATGCCGTTGTCATTTCAGGAATAATATTCGGGAATAATAGAAACATGCCACCAGCCAAAACAAATCCCAAGGTTTTGCCGTAAGTGATGCGCATAATAAGAGATGGATTTTTAAACATGTGTAATATCCTTTCTGTATTTTAAAAAGATTATAGCACAGTTTTGCAATATGCGGCTTTGATCAAGGTCAGGTTTGGCTGTTAATGTTATTCACAGCCTTCGGTGATACTGTAATCGCGTGGTAGACCTGCGGTTATTTTTGCCCATGGGGATGCTTTTGTTCGTATCTGATGTGCATCAAATGCGGCGCGGCTTTCAAATGTTTCAGCCACCAGAAAACGACCCCTAATATCTGGGCAGGGCGTCACTTCAAATGAAATGCACCCATTTTCAGCACGGGTCAGTGCAATATGATCAACCACAGCCTCTTGAACAGCCGCCATGCGATCATCGGGGACATCCATGTGGCCCGTCAGGTGAACCAGTGTTATTCCCATTCGATTGTACCGGGTGGTTTTGAGGTAATGTCGTAAGTGACGCGATTAATACCTTCAACCTCGTTTATGATACGGGTTGCCGTTTCACCCAAAAACTCATGGCTGAACGGATAGTAATCTGCTGTCATTCCATCGACAGAATTAACGGCACGCAAGGCGCAGGCGTAATCATAGGTGCGCCCATCGCCCATTACGCCCACTGTGCGCACAGGAAGAATGGCAACGAAAGCTTGCCAGATTTTATCGTATAACCCGTGTTTTCGTATTTGGTCGATATATACCGCATCGGCTTTGCGTAGTATATCCAATTTGGCGCGAGTGATTTTACCCGGGCAACGGATAGCCAGACCGGGGCCGGGAAAAGGATGACGACCAACAAAACTGGCTGGCAGGCCCAATTCGCGCCCCAAGGCACGGACTTCGTCTTTGAATAGCTCTCGCAGCGGCTCGACTAATTTCAGTCCCATCTTTTCGGGCAATCCGCCTACATTATGATGAGATTTGATGGTAACGGACGGTCCGCCCGAGAAACTGACGCTTTCGATTACGTCTGGGTAAAGTGTACCTTGAGCCAAGAACTTGGCGCCGCCCACGGATTTTGCGTGTTTATCAAAGACATCGATAAACAAACGTCCAATAATTTTACGTTTGGTTTCAGGATCAGATTGGCCGTCCAACTCGCCTAAAAACAGTTCCTGCTCTTCGGCATGGATCAGTTTCATATTATAGTGGTCGCGGAACATCGTGACGACTTCTTCGGCCTCGCCTTGCCGCAGTAATCCGTGGTCGACAAATACGCATGTCAACTGATCGCCGATAGCCTCGTGGATTAATACGGCGGCAACGGAACTGTCTACGCCACCCGATAGGCCGCAGATAACTTGTTCGTTACCGACCTGCGCGCGAATATCGTCAATAGCCTGTTCGCGGTAAGCGTCCATTGTCCAATCACCTGTAAAACCCGCGAGCTTAACGAAATTTTCATAAAGCTTTGCGCCATTTGGTGTGTGATGAACTTCGGGATGAAACTGAACTGCAAAGAAATTGCGGCTAAGATCCGCAGTAATAGCATATGGCGCGTTGGGTGAAGTACCATAAACCTTGAAACCATCAGCGAGCTTGGAAACGTGATCGCCGTGGCTCATCCATACTTGTTCAATGCCTTCAGTAAACCAACCATTAAGGATACTGAGTTTATCCTCTGTTGGCGTGACAAAAGCGCGGCCAAATTCGGCGGTGCCATGGCCGCGTTCAACTTTGCCGCCAAGTTGGTGCATCATTACCTGTTGACCATAGCAGATGCCAAGAATGGGAAGTCCCATATCAAACAGGGTTTGTGGCGCGCGTGGGGCATTTTCATCGAAAACACTTGCAGGTCCACCAGACAGGATCACGGCCTTGGGCGCGAAAGCCTTGATAAAGGCTTCATCGACGTTTTGAAACGGATGGATTTCGCAATAGACGTGAAGTTCGCGCAAGCGACGCGCAATAAGCTGCGTAACCTGGCTGCCAAAGTCGATGATAAGAAGGCGGTCATGTGTTTGTGTGCTCATGATCGGGGTTTATTTTGCATCTGCTTTAAGTGCAAGAGGTGTTTGGTATGTCTGCTGCATGAAATTACGACAAGGGATGTCGTTTGCGGCCCGATTTGTGCGAATTTGCAGTGTGAAATTTTACAGAGCGTATTAAATTCAGCAGATATTTAAAATTGGGGATTCCTGAATGTCTGAAGAAGCCACATCCGAAAATTCTGGTCGTCGTCGCGCAAGAGGTGGCGGTGGTGCCGCACGTCGTGCAGAGCGTACAGCCGTAAAAATCGAAGCTGCGAAATATATCGAGCGCAATATTCCGAATTTTGAAATTCTGAATGAAGAGGCTCTGCAAATCATCGAAGCAAATGCTGAGGCAATTCTGGAAGAGATTGGCGTAAATTTTCTGGACAACCCTGCCGCACTTGAGCGTTGGCGCGAAGCTGGTGCCGACATTGATGGCGAACGGGTGCGCATTCCCAAGGGCCTTTGCCGTGAGTTGATAAAAACTGCTCCAGGTGAATATATACAACATGCGCGCAATCCAGACCGCAATGTGCGCGTTGGTGGTAACACAATGGTGTTGGCACCGGTTTATGGCCCACCTTTCGTGCGTGATATGGATGGTGGTCGCCGTTACGCAACTATCGCTGATTTTCAGAACTTTGTAAAATTGGCCTATATGTCAAAATGGCTTCATCACTCTGGTGGTACGGTTTGTGAACCTACTGATATTGCGGTGAATAAACGCCATCTGGATATGCTTTATGCGCATATGACCCTAAGCGACAAACCCTATATGGGGTCAGTGACAGCACCAGAGCGGGCACAGGATTCAGTGGCAATGTCGGAAATACTTTTTGGCGGAAGCGTGGCTAATAAAACCGTGATGACATCGCTTATCAATATCAACTCACCGATGACGTTTGATGATATCATGATGGGCGCGATGGAAGTATATGCAAAGAACAATCAAGCCTGTATCGTGTCGCCATTTATCGTCGGGGGGGCGATGGCACCTGTGTCTGTGGCTGGGACATTGACGCAGGCTCTGGCCGAAGGATTGGCTGGTGTTGCCTATAATCAGCTATGTAATCCCGGAGCGCCTGTGATTATGGGTGCGTTCGTTACATCGATTGATATGAATTCCGGCGCACCAACGTTTGGTACACCCGAAGCCAGTAAAATTCTATATGGAATGGGCCAATTGGTACGTCGTTTGGGTCTGCCATATCGTTCAGGTGGTGGGCTATGTGCTTCTAAACTACCTGATGCACAAGCAGCATATGAAACTGCAAACACTCTAAATGCAGCGTTGCTTGGAGGGGTAAATTTTTGCCTGCACGCAGCGGGTTGGCTAGAGGGCGGTCTTGTATCTTCATACGAGAAATTTGTAATGGATGCCGATCAATTGGGTATCTTGCATTCGATTGCCGAAGGTGTAGATATGTCCGAAAATGGACAAGCTCTGGGTGCAATTCACGAAGTAGGTCCGGGTGGGCATTATCTGGGATGCGAACATACTCAAGCCAATTTTAAAGATGCGTTTTGGCGTACTGAAGTTCTGGATTATAAACCTTATGAAACATGGGCTGAAGATGGTGAAAAAGACACTATGACATTGGCAAATGCGCGGGTGAAAAAGCTGCTGGGTGATTATCAGCAACCAGCCATTGATCCTGCCATTGATGAGGCCTTGTTGGCATACATAGCTAAACGCAAGGAAAGCGAACCTGACGCATTTGGTTAAGGCTTATGCGGTTTCATAGATATTAAATTTAATTCTTGCAGCAGCGCTGCCATGATTGTGATGTGAAGTTTCATGTCATACGTGGCGCTGCCGCATATACGCGCGTTTTCGAGATCGTTTTCTTGCAGTGTTAGCCCCTGCAAAATTTGATATGGCTCTGTAAGCGTGAACGCGCCAACTAAGCGCTTCAAATCTTTTTCACGTGAATATGTTTTCAAACATATTTTTGCAGCGCTCAATAATATTTTTGGGCGTGAAAAATTAAATAATACATCTTCAAGTTGCATGTCAATATTCCTTTTCTGAATGAATATTGACTGTGTATGGGCCGTGTTGCAAAAATATTTCTTATGCGTACGGGGTAGTTACATTTGTTTATTAATCTAAATAGATGATTGCCTGAAACCGTTAACCTTAATGAATTTTTCAATATAACAACCTTAAGTATAGTTAACAGAAAGTGAACAGGAGGACTATGTGCTGGATTCAAGACAGTCTGAATTAAAGAGTAATAATAAACCAAAACCCGTTTCTTATCTAACAACATGCAATACGACTATACGCGAATATATTGATCATGTTGAAAATGGCATTCCCTTGCGTGAAATCGCAAAAAGAGACGGTGTTCACCCATCCACAGTCATGCGCCGTATACGTAAAATCGAAAACAGACGTGATGATCCACTATTGGATGACGCATTAATCCGTATCAGCAAACAATCCCAACGCATTTTAACAAGTAAAGAGGCATTTATGAACATTCCACATCCTAAATCTTTTAATGAAGCTCAAGTGAAAATCAACAAAGATATAATGCGTGTATTGCGACGTTTGTCCGAGAAAAATGCCTTTATGGTCATGTCTCTGGAATTGCAAAAAGCTGTTGTTATGCGCGGATCCGGAAAGGCCCAAATACGGTCCGCTGTTCTTTCACGCGAATTGGGTCAAAAAATGCTGCTAAAGGATTGGATTGAATGTTCTCATGCCGGTAAATTCAACAAATATGAGATAACAAATACAGGCCGTGCCCGGTTGAAACGTATGATAGCAGAGCATGAGGTTGATAGTGATAATGCTGGATTTGATGAGTTTGCCAGTCCATTTCTAGAACAGCATCGTGAATGGGGGCAGCGTTCAGTAAATTCTACTGATACGGGTCAACGTAAACAAATTCGGGTAAATTTGCGAGAAAGCCCGCTGAATATGCTGGGGCGTAAGACAAATAAGGATGGAAAACCATTTTTGTGTCGAGACTTATTAAACGCAGGAGAGCGTTTAAGAGAAGATTTTGAATTGGCGCAACTGGGCCCGCGTGTTACCCAAAACTGGGATCGGTTTCTGGTTGGATCTGATCGAGGAAATTTCGGGTCAAACGAAGGGGGCGGATCTTCTTCCGCTCAAAGTCGCCTGAGCAAAGCATTGACCGCTCTCGGCCCGGGATTGGGTGATATAGCTTTGCGATGTTGTTGTTTTTTAGAAGGTTTAGAGGCGACTGAAAAACGTATGGGATGGTCGGCGCGTTCTGGTAAAATTGTTTTGCTTATCGCATTACAACGTTTGCGGATGCATTATGAAGAGGCTTACGGTGGGGTTTCAGATAGAATAGGTTAGCTTAATGCTTTGATGATTAGTGTAAAATCTGCTGATTTTAAGCTCGCACCGCCTATAAGACCTCCGTCGACATTGGATACTTGCCCGATGTCGGCAGCATTTTTCGGATTCATTGAACCACCATAGAGTATGCGTACCGATCGCCCAACACCTGTACCGAAACGGCGTTCCAGACGTGTTCGGATGTAATCATGAACTTCTCCAATTTGATCCAGTGTTGGGGTAAGACCTGAACCGATAGCCCATATAGGCTCATAAGCAATGACCAGATTATCTCCTGTAGCCTTGTCAGGAACGGAAGCAGCCAATTGTCCACCAATTATATCAATAGTGTTTGAAGCTTCACGTTGTGCCAGGCTTTCGCCGATACAGACTATGGCTGTTAAGCCAGCCGCCCATGCCGCTTTGGTTTTGTCACGAACCATCGCGTCAGTTTCACTAAA
>SWCD01005730.1_pt1 | contig 16924 bp, 20 predicted proteins | sample 4693011 | NCBI WGS metagenome assembly SWCD01 (sample SAMN10267278, study PRJNA491770) | bioreactor metagenome | isolation source: DHS bioreactor inoculated with marine | place: Japan: Omine Ridge, Nankai Trough | reverse complement strand
GAGAGTAAGATACGCCTTTGCTGCGCGTGCACAATACCCCGGATGAGCAATGCTGCTATGCAGCAATTGCATAAGCCAAAAGTGACCTAAGGTTAAGCAAATGCGGCATTTTTTAGGCGTTATGTGAAGATGAACCGCCCCGGTTGTGGGGTGGGCGAGAGAGCAACCCGGGACCAAAGGACCGAAAATGAGCGATTTTCGCAACGAACTTGAAGCGCGGTTGCGGCAACTGGAATTGCCCGACGGCGGCAATCTTGTGTCACGGGATATGGTGCGCGCGCTGGAGGTGGAAACGGGTGAGGTGCGCTTTGTCATCGAAGCCCCGAGCCCTGAAATGGCGCGGATGATGGAGCCGTTGCGGGCCGCCGCCGAGCGTGCGGCATTGAGCCTGCCGGGAATCGTCCGGGCGCGCGTCGTGCTGACGGCGCAGGCGGCCCCGCCTGTGCTGAAGCTGGGGCAGCATCCCAAGGGGGGCAATGCCTCGATCAGGCCAGAGGGAATTGGCGCGCTGTTGGCGGTGGCAAGTGGCAAGGGCGGCGTGGGCAAATCCACCGTCGCGGCCAATCTGGCGGTGGCGCTGGCGCGTCAGGGACGGCGCGTGGGATTGCTCGACGCGGATATTCATGGGCCGAGCCAGCCGCGCATGATGGGGCTGCGCGCGCGCCCCGCAAGCCCCGATGGCACGCGGATCACCCCGCTGGAGGCGCATGGCGTCAAGGTCATGTCAATCGGGTTGATGCTCGATCCGGCCAAGGCGGTGATCTGGCGGGGGCCGATGCTGATGGGGGCGTTGCAACAGATGATGGCGCAGGTCGATTGGGGCGATCTGGATGCGCTCATCGTCGATTTGCCGCCGGGCACAGGCGATGTGCAACTGACGCTCAGCCAACGTGCCCGGCCCGATGGGGCGATCATTGTCTCGACGCCGCAGGATGTGGCGCTTCTTGATGCGCGCAAGGCGATGGATATGTTCCGTACGCTGCAGGTGCCGATTCTGGGTATGATCGAGAATATGTCGTTCTTTACCTGCCCTGAATGTGGCCATGACGCGCATGTCTTCGGTCATGGTGGTGTCCGGCATGAAGCCGAGGGGTTGGGTCTGCCGCTCTTGGCGGCCTTGCCGATTGATCTGGAAACCCGGCTGGCGGGGGATGCCGGCCGTCCGGTGGCGGCGGGCGACAGCGCGGCTGCGCAGGCCTATCTGGCGCTGGCACAGCGGCTGGTCGATCAGGGGCAGGGCTGAGGGCAGGGTCAAAAGTGGGCGATCGCCTCAGTCGGGGATCGGCGTGGCCACCAGCCCGAGGCGACGGGCGCTGTCGAGCGAGAGCGTGTCGCTGTCCAGACCAAGCGGGGCCTGATAGCGGGCGATGGCGGCGCGGGTGCGGGCATCGAACCGGGCGGTGATCTGGCCTGTGTAGAGGCCGCGTGCCGCGAGGGCGCGTTGCACCGAGGCGATGAATTCGGGCGTCTGCACATCGGGGCAGGGGGTTTCGTACCACGTGGTAACGCGTTCCTGCAGAATGGCCTGACGGGTCACGGTGGCATAGGTGGCAGGCCGCAGAACGCGGCCTGTGGCATCTGTTTCGGCGGGGGTAAGTTGCACCTGTTCGGTGACGGTTTCGATTACGGCGGGGGTGTCCTTTTTCCCCCAGCAGGTGCCGGGTGCGGCACCCGGCGGTGCCTCGGCCCCGAGGTTTGGGCGATCCGGGCCGGGGGGCGCTGGCTGGCAGGCGGCAAGGGCAAGTGCCAGCACAAGGCAGGGCAGGCGGAAAGGCATCATGGGCGGGCGTCTCGCAGGCGGTGGACCGGTCAAGCCTAGCCTGTTTGATCCGGTGGGGAAAGCGGGGTTTCGGGATCGGCCAGAAGGTCGAGCAGGTCCGAGATATCCTCGATTTCTTCGGCGACGAGATGGGTGACACCTGATTGCCGCTCGACGCGGCCCGTCACCCGCAGCATCCGCCCGGCGATGACCGCGCGGCGGAAACGGTCGAACACCTTGCGCCAGATCACGACATTGACGGTGCCGGTCTCGTCCTCGAGCGTGACAAAGACCACACCGCGCGCGGTGCCGGGCCGCTGACGGACCAGAACCAACCCCGCCACGGTCACGCGCCGCCCTGGCGCCACCTCGGGGAGGGCGGCAGCGATCAGGGCAGAGGGGGGGCGGGCAGGTGGCATCGTGATCGGGGCTTTCTGGTGCGCGCTGTCTTGAGCAAGAGGTATCCAATCCCGAGGGCCTAGTGCAAGATCGCGACGTGGTCGGGTCACGGTGATACGCGGTGATGCGGCGCACCGATCTGCCACGCGCGTGCTTTCTGGCACACGATCACAACGTGACCCGACGGTGCCGACGGCGACAAGAGCGGAGTTCGATGATGTGGAAAAGTGGCAGCCCGTAGGGGAGTCGAACCCCTCTTTTCAGGTTGAAAACCTGACGTCCTAACCGATAGACGAACGGGCCATGCCTTGGCGTGACGCGTAACTAGGCAAAAGCGGCGGGGGGTGCAAGAGGGATTTTGCAAAAACTTCACGCCGCAATCAGAAATTTACGCTCCGGGGCGCGGGCCTGTCGAACAGGGGGATTTTCAGGCCGGAGCGGCGTCTTCGAGACGCAATTGCACGCTCTGTCTGCCGCCCCAACTGTTGATGTCGAGCCGTCCAGCAAGGTGGAAGCGTGCGCCGCCATGGTTCAGCAATGCGTGTCCAAGAGGGCCGTCGAGCGCGCCAAAGCAGATCGCGTCGAGACTGGCGCCCATGCCATCGCCAAAGCGCAGCTTGAGATGCGCGCCGCTCAGCGCCTTGGCGAAGGTGATCTGGCAATCGGGAAAGACATAGCGGGGTCCGGGCGCGCCCGCGCCAAAGGGGCCGGCGGCCTCGATCCGCTCGACCAAGTCGACCGTTGCCGCACCGGGCATCAAGAGACCGTCCAGTCGCAGATCGGCGAGGCCGCCCGCGCCCGCGCCCTGTTTGGCGAGCAACTCCGAGAGCCGTGCCATGGCAGCCTCGAGGTGATCCCGCGCCACGGTGAGACCCGCCGCCATCTTGTGTCCGCCGCCCTTGATCAACAGCCCCTCGTTGGCCAGTCGCTGAATGGCGGCCCCGAGATCGACGCCCGAGACCGAGCGGCCCGAACCTTTGCCCTCGTCCCCGTCCAGCCCGATCACGATGGCGGGGCGGTTGGCGCGTTCCTTGAGGCGGCTGGCGACGATGCCCACGACACCGGGATGCCAGCCCTCGCCCGCCGCCCAGACAAGAGGGGCATCAAGGCCGCGCGCCTCGGCCTGGGCGAGGGCGGCATCGCGCACCTGCGCCTCGACCTCGCGCCGCTCGGTGTTGAGCTGGTCGAGGCGTTCTGCCATGGCGCGGGCCTCGGCTGGATTATTACAGGCCAAGAGGCGCGCGCCGAGGTCCGCCTTGCCGATGCGGCCTCCGGCATTGACGCGCGGCCCCAGAAGAAAGCCCAAGTGATAGGCATTTGGGGCGGTGTCCATCCGCGCCACGTCTGCCAGCGCCACCAGACCGGGGCGCGTGCGCGTGGCCATGACGCGCAGGCCCTGGCGCACGAAGGCGCGGTTGACGCCGATCAGAGGCGCCACGTCGGCGACGGTGGCCAGTGCCACCAGATCGAGCATCGCCATCAGGTCGGGCCCCTGCGTGCTCGACGCGCGCAATTGCCGCCCGGCCTCGACCAGCATGAGAAAGACCACACCGGCGGCGCAGAGATGGGCCAGATCGCCGCTCTCGTCCTGACGGTTGGGATTGACCACGGCGAGGGCGGGCGGCAGCGTCTCGCCGCCCAGGTGGTGATCGAGCACCACCACATCCGCGCCCTTGGCGGCGGCAATCGCCTCATGGCTAAGGGTGCCGCAATCGACGCAGACAATGAGATCGTGGCGCGCGGCCAGATCGGACATGGCGGGCACGTTGGGGCCATAGCCCTCGTCGATCCGGTCGGGGATATAGAGCGTGGGCGCGGGGGCCTGCATCTGGCGCAGCCAGTCGATCAGCAGCGCGGCAGAGGTGCCGCCATCCACATCGTAATCGGCGAAGATGGCGATGCGCTCCGAGGTCCGCACCGCCCGCAGAAATCGCGCCGCAGCCTCTTGCATGTCGCGCAGGCTGCGCGGATCGGGCAGCAGATCGCGCAGCGTGGGGGCGAGATAGGCCTCTGCGGTATCCTCTGTCACGCCCAGCCGGGCCAGCGTCTGACAGAGCGGGCGTGGCAGGGCGGTGGCCTGTGCCATCGCTTCGGCCAAGCGATCGGTTTCGGCGCCCGGACCGACCCAGCGTCGCCCCAAGAGCGAGTGTTCCACTCCGAGAAAGGCCGGACCCATGCGCGCCTCCTCTCATTCATCTGGCGGCAAATACCTCGGGGGAGTCCCGGCTCAGACCCGGGACGGGGGCAGCGCCCCCACCCCCCGTGCCCGTGTTCAGTCCCGCTTGCTGCGATAGATCATCCGCCGCACCGAACCGGTGCGCGAGCGCATGAGCAGGGTCTCGGTTTCGACATAGCCGGGGCGGCGTTTGACGCCCGAGAGGATCGAGCCGTCGGTGACGCCGGTGGCGGCAAAGATCACATCCGATGTCACCATCTCGTCGCGCGCATAGATGCGGTCGAAATCGGTGATTCCGGCCTTGGCGGCGCGGGCGCGTTCATCCTCGTTGCGGAACACAAGGCGGCCCCACATCTGCCCGCCCATGCATTTGAGCGCAGAGGCCGCCAGCACGCCCTCGGGTGCGCCACCTGTGCCCATATACATGTCGATGCCGGTGCGGTCGGCCTCGGCGCAATGAATGACGCCGGCCACATCGCCATCGGGGATCAGGAACACGGCGGCCCCCGTGCTGCGCAGTTCCTCGATCATTTCCTGATGGCGCGGGCGCTCCAGCACGCAGACGGTGATCTCGGACGGGCGGCAGCCACGCGCGGCCGCCAGCGCCTCGACCCGCTCACGCGGGCTCATGGCAAGGGAGACGACATTCTCGGGGTAGCCCGGCCCGATGGCCAGCTTGTCCATATAGGTGTCGGGTGCGTGCAACAGCGTGCCGCGCGGGGCCATGGCGATCACGGTCAGCGCATTCGGCATGGCCTTGGCGGTCAGGGTGGTGCCTTCGAGCGGATCCAGCGCGATGTCGACGCCGGGGCCGTCGCCGGTGCCCACCTCTTCGCCGATAAAGAGCATCGGGGCCTCGTCGCGCTCGCCCTCGCCGATCACCACGACCCCCTTGATGGCCAGAATGTTGAGCTGCTCGCGCATGGCGTTCACGGCGGCCTGATCGGCGGCCTTTTCATCGCCACGCCCGATCAGGTCAGCACAGGCCAAGGCGGCCTGTTCGGCCACGCGCGCGAGGCCGAGCGAGAGCATGCGATCGTTGAAGGCGGTATCAGAGGTCATGGGATGGTCCTTGTAAATCTGGTCAAATCAGCATTAGCGCCGCGGGCTCTGGCGCACAAGTCTGGCGGGCGGGGCCGCGTCAGACGGTTTCGATGCGCAGGGCCACCGGCTCTCCTGACAGGACGTCAAGGCGTCTGATGCCGGTCAGGGCGGTGTCGAGCGCGTCGCGCGTGGTCTTGTGCGTCACGATCAGAACCGGCGCTGTGGTGGCGTCATGGCGATACTGGCGCATCCGGTCGATGGAAATACCCGCCTCGCCGAGGATGGTTGCGACCTTGGCGAGGGCGCCGGGTTTGTCGATCAGCGACATGCGCATGTAATAGGGGGCCGGTGTGGCGCTGGTCGCGGTCTGGCAGCGGGTGAGACCGGCGGCGGGTTGGCCAAAGGTCGGCAGGCGGAAGCCGCGCGCGATGTCCATCACGTCGCCCATGACCGCGCTGGCCGTGGGGCCCATGCCCGCACCGGGGCCGCGCAGCACGATCTGTTCGACATTGTCGCCCTCGAGCACGACCATGTTGGTGCCGCCCTCCAGTTGGCCAAGGGGGCTGGTGTCGGGCACAAGGCAGGGAGACATGCGCTGTTCCAGCCCGCGCCCCGTCATCTGCGCCACGCCCAAGAGCTTGATGCGATAGCCCATGTCGGCCGCGTGACGGATATCCTCGATGGTGACTTTCTGGATGCCTTCGAGGGTCACACCGTCGAAATTGACCTGGCAGCCAAAGGCGATGGAGGCGAGCAGCGCCAGCTTGTGCCCCGCGTCGATCCCGCCCACATCAAGGGTCGGGTCCGCCTCGAGATAGCCAAGTTTGGCGGCCTCTTCGAAGACCTGCGCATAGGGCAGGCCCGCCGATTGCATGCGCGTCAGGATATAGTTGCAGGTGCCGTTCATCACGCCCATGACGCGGGTGATGTCATTGCCCGCCAGCCCTTCGGTCAACGCCTTGATCACTGGAATGCCGCCCGCGACGGCCGCCTCGAAGCGGATCACGCGGCCCGCTGCCTCGGCGGCGAGGGCCAGTGCCTGACCGTGATGGGCGAGCATTGCCTTGTTCGCGGTGACAATATCCTTGCCTGCGGCAATCGCCGCCTCGGTTGCGGCCTTGGCCGGGCCGTCCGACCCGCCCATCAGTTCGACAAACACATCCACATCATCGCGTTTGGCAAGGGCGACGGGATCATCCTCCCAGGCGTAGTCACTGAGCGTGACACCGCGATCCTTGTCGCGGGTCCGCGCCGAAACGGCGGTGATGACCACGGGACGACCTGCGCGGGCGGCCAGAAGATTGGCCTTTTGCCGGATGATCCGCACGACACCCGTGCCGACCGTGCCCAATCCGGCGATGCCAAGGCGCAGGGGTGTGTTCATGGGGCTCTCCGATTATCACTGTTCAGGGATTTTGCCGCGATGTAACGGGTTCGGCGGTCCCTTGCAACGCGCCTTGCAGGGGCAGGGCCGTGGTTTTCACTCGTTCACACCGCTTTGCATGCGCTCTTGTGTGCCGGGATCGACCACACCGCGCTTGAGCCGTGCGGCGCGCGCACGCAATCCCGCACTGCGCTGGTCGAGCGTATCGGCGGTGTCCGGTGTGATTTGGGGCGTGGTGGCCTGCGCCCTGATGTCTTCGGTCGGGATCAGATCGGGATAGGAGGCGTCACGGGTGCGTTTGTCGACGGTGCGGTCGAGCGGCAGGATATCGCTGCAGCCCGCCACAAGGCCGGTGAGCAGGATCAGAAGAGGCAGGCGCAAAGCCATGGCGGCCGGTATCCTTGTTCGGGTGGATGGGTCTGTCTTGCCATTCTTTGGGGTCAGAGGGCAAGCCGGGCTTTGATCTGAACGAATGTTCAGTTAAACCCGGTGTCATGGCACGAACCCAAGGCTCTCATTCCGATATCACCGGCCCGCGCGTCCGCGATGCGGCGCTGCGTCTCTTTGCGCGCCACGGGTATGCGGCGGTCTCTATGCGGCAGATCGCGGCGGCGGTGGGGGTGCAGGCGGGTGCGCTCTATAATTACACGCCCGACAAGCAAACGCTGCTCTTTGACCTGATGCGCGGGCATATGGAGGATTTGCTGGCGGCTTGGGATGCGGCAGAGCCCCAGGGCGACGCAATGGCGGCGCTAGAGGCGTTCACCCGGTTTCACATCCGCTTCAACACCAGCCGGGCCGATGCGGTCTTTGTGTCCTATATGGAGTTGCGCAATCTTGAGCCTGCGAATTTCGCGGTGATCGAGGGGTTGCGGCGGGACTATGAGACGCGGCTTGAGGTGGTGTTGCGGCGCGGGGCAGAGGCGGGCGTGATGGTCGTGACCGAGCCGCGCATCGCCAGCATGGCGCTGATTGCCATGCTGACGGGCGTGAACACCTGGTATCGCGCAGAGGGGCGTTTGTCGCTCGATGAGGTCGAGGCGGTCTATTGGGATATGGTGCGCCGGTCGGTGACGGGGTGAACCGACGACGTGGCCGGCCCATGAGGGCGGGCCATCGCCAGCGGTCGAGGTCGGTTTCCGCCTTTTTTCAGTCCCGCAGGTTGGTTTCCAGCCAATGTTCCAGCCAGTGAATGTTGTAATTCCCGGACTGGATGTCATCCTCTTGCAGAAGCGCGTGAAAGAGGGGCACGGTGGTGTCGACGCCATCCACGATCAACTCGCCCAGTGCGCGGGCCAGACGGCGCAGGGCGCTGTGACGGTCCTTGCCATGCACGATCAGCTTGGCAATCAGGCTGTCATAGTAGGGCGGAATTTTATAGCCGTCATAGAGCGCTGAATCCATCCGCACGCCCAGACCGCCGGGGGCGTGAAACTGGGTGATCCGGCCCGGACGGGGCGCGAAATCCGGCAGTTTCTCGGCGTTGATGCGCACCTCAATGGCGTGGCCGTTGATGATGAGGTCGTCCTGGGTGAAGGACATCGGCAGGCCTTCGGCGACGCGGATCTGTTCCTGCACGAGATCGACACCAAAGATCGCCTCGGTCACAGGGTGTTCGACCTGAAGGCGGGTGTTCATCTCGATGAAGAAGAAATCACCTTTCTCATAGAGAAACTCGATGGTGCCCGCACCGCGGTAGTTGATGCGTGCCACGGCGTCGGCGCAGATTTTGCCGATGCGGTCGCGTTCCTCGGAGGTGATGCAGGGGCCGGGGGCCTCTTCCAGCACCTTTTGGTGGCGGCGTTGCAGCGAGCAGTCGCGCTCGCCCAGATGCACGGCGCGGCCCTTGCCATCGCCGAACACCTGAATTTCGATATGGCGCGGCGTGGTGAGGTATTTCTCGATATAGACCTCGTCATTGCCAAAGGCGGCCTTGGCCTCGGAACGGGCGGTGAGAAAGGCCTTTTCCAACTCGGTGGCGCTCTGCGCCACCTTCATGCCGCGTCCGCCGCCACCGGCGGTGGCCTTGACGATCACCGGAAAACCGATCTCCGCGCAGAGCGCCTGCGCTTGCTTGAGAGTGGCGACGCCCCCCTCGGAGCCTGGCACGCAGGGCACGCCAAGCGCTTTCATCGTGTCCTTGGCGGTGATCTTGTCGCCCATGATGCGGATGTGCTCCGCCGAAGGGCCGATAAAGGTCAGCCCGTGATCCTCGACGATCTGCACGAAATTGGCATTCTCGCTGAGAAAGCCATAGCCGGGATGGATCGCCTGCGCGCCCGTGACCTCGCAGGCGGCGATGATCGAGGGAATCGACAGATAGCTTTCAGACGAGGACGGCGGACCGATGCAGACGGATTCGTCGGCCATGCGCACATGCATCGCGTCGGCGTCGGCGGTGGAATGCACCGCGACGGTCTTGATCCCCATCTCACGGGCGGCGCGGATCACGCGGAGGGCAATCTCGCCCCGGTTGGCGATCAGGATTTTCTCGAACATCGCTTGGGCCTTATTCGATGATCATCAGAGGTGCGCCATATTCGACCGCCGCGCCATCCTCGATCAGGATGCGTTTGACGGTGCCGCCGCGCGGGGCGGGAATATGGTTCATGGTCTTCATCGCCTCGATGATCAGAAGCGTGTCGCCCTCGGACACCTGCGTGCCCACGCTGACAAAGGCGGGCGCGCCCGGTTCGGCCTGCATATAGACGGTGCCGACCATGGGCGAGGTGACGGCGCCGGGGTGGCTTGCCGGGTCTTCGGTGGCTGACGCGGCGGCGGGGGCAGGGGCGGCCATGGCGGCGGGAGCCGGAGCATATGAGGGGGCCGGGGCCGGGGCGTAGTGGGCCGTGACGGCCTCACCGCGGCGGCTCACGCGGACCTGCAGCGTGTCATCCTCGCCATATTCCCGCTTGACCGACAACTCTGTCAGGTCGTTCTCGTTCAGGAGTTCCGCCAGAGCCTTGATAAAGGCCACGTCCGATTCATGGGATTTGTTCGACATATCTTCCTCGACCACAGCGCGATGATGTCCCGCGTGGCGGGCTCATGGCATTTGTTTTGGCCGCTTATAGGGCAAGGTGCAGGCTGAGAAAAGCGGCCATTGCCCCTTAATCTGGGGGCAGGAGGGCAATTTTACGAGAGGCGCGCGCAATCAGAGCGGCATGCCCGAAAGTTTGGCCACGAGTTCCGCGAGTTTTCGGGCCTGAAATTTCTCAAGCAGGCGCGCGCGATAAACCTCGACCGTGCGATAGCTCAGACCGAGATCAAGGCCGATTTCCTTGGACGTCAGCCCGCGACAGGTGAGAATCGCCACCTCGCGTTCGCGTTGGGTCAGTTCGACAAGCGGGCGTTCGTCCGAGAGATCGGAAAAAGACCAGATGCCGCGCTGAAACGGCGCCTCTGGCGTGAGCGACTGTCCGCGCACCCGGCACCAGAAGAGCGTGCCATTGCGCCGCTTCATCACCCGCTCGTCGGAATACCGCCCGGTCTTGCGCATGATGGCAAGCGCATCTGCCCCGATGCGGCGATAATCTTCGATGGACGGGTAATAGCGGGCGAGCGGAATGTTGGCATAATCGGCGGGGGTATCGCCAAAGATCGCGGCGAATTTCTGATTGCACTGCCGGATGATGCGATGTTCCAGCAGGGCAAGGCCCACGGGGGCATGATCGAAGGCGAGTTCCTTGATGTCCATGGCCCGTTATGCCGCGCGGGATGCAGCACGCCAAGCGGTTTGCGTGTTTCTACGGAATTGTGCTGGGGCCGCGTCGGTGTTTTGGTGTGGATTGGGAGGAACCGGGGATGAATATCGGGATATGGCTGGAACGCGCGGCGCAGGCGTGGCCCGCGCGCGGGGCGCTCTTCACCGGCGTTGATCTGGTGGCGGATTATGCCGGATTTGACCGCGCGGCACGTGAAGTGGCTGGCGCGCTTGTCGCGCAGGGCGTGGCCCCCGGCGACCGGGTCGCGATCTTCATGGGCAATGCGCCCGACTATCTCTTGGCGCTCTACGGTATCTGGTATGCCGGGGCCGCCGCCGTGCCGATCAATGCCAAGCTGCACGGGGCAGAGGCGGCCTGGATCGTCTCCGACGCAGGCGCGCGGGTGGTTCTGGCGGATACTGCGCGGCAGGAGGCCCTGGCCGAGGAGGAGGTTACGGCGCAGGCGGTTACACGCGGCGCGCCGGTGGCCGAGGTCGCCGCGCGCGCGCCCCACGATCTGGCTTGGCTCTTCTACACCTCCGGCACCACCGGGCGACCCAAGGGGGTGCGGATCACGCATCGGATGCTGGTGGCGATGTCGCTCGCCTATCTGGCCGATGTGGATGAGGTGAGCGCAGAGGATTCCACGCTCTACGCCGCGCCGATGAGCCATGGCGCGGGGCTCTATGCCATGGTGCATGTGCTGCGCGGGGCGCGGCACGTCTGTCCGGCGTCGGGCGGGTTCGACGAGGGCGAAATCCTTGATCTCGCGCGGCATCATGGCCGGGTACATATGTTCGCGGCACCCACGATGGTGAAACGGCTGACCGCCTGGGCGCGGGCGCGCGGCGAGACTGGCGCGGGTCTGCGCAGCGTGGTCTATGCCGGGGGGCCGATGTATCTGGCGGATATTCTCGAGGCGGTGGAGGTGTTCGGCCCGGTTTTCCTGCAAATCTACGGGCAGGGGGAATGCCCGATGGCGATCACCGCGCTATCCCGCGCCGATGTGGCGGATCGCAGCCATCCGCGTTGGCGCGAGCGGCTGGCCTCGGTGGGCCGCGCGCAGTCGGTGGTCGAGGTGCGGATTGCGGATGAGACAGGGGCCGAGGTACCGCCGGGGGAGGTGGGCGAAATCCTCGTGCGCGGCGATGCGGTGATGCCGGGCTATTGGCAGAACACGGCGGCGAGCGAAAAGGCGCTCAAGGGCGGCTGGCTCTGGACTGGCGATCTGGGGCGGATGGACGATGACGGTTATGTGACCTTGCAGGATCGGTCCAAGGATATGATCATCTCGGGCGGCAGCAACATCTATCCGCGCGAGGTGGAAGAGGTGCTCTTGACCCATCCTGACGTGATCGAGGTGGCGGTGGTGGGCATGGCCGATGCCGAATGGGGTGAGGTCGTGGTGGCCTTTGTTGTCTGTGACGGGACGCTGGATGAGGCAGCACTTGACGCGCACTGCCTGCGCCAGATTGCCCGGTTCAAGCGGCCCAAGCGCTATATCGCGGTGCCCGAGTTGCCCAAGAACAATTACGGCAAGGTGCTCAAGACCGAATTGCGGGCGCGCTTGGCCGAGTAGACCGACCTTGTTTTAGACTGTCAAAGGCGCTAGATGCGCGGAGTCGAGCGGTCGCAGCCTACCCGCTTTAAAAAACAAGGATGAAAGATGAGGACGATTGTTATCTGCTCGGGCGGGCTCGATTCCGTATCGCTCGCCCATAAGGTGGCCGCTGAGCATGAATTGGCGGGGCTTCTGAGCTTTGATTACGGGCAACGCCATGTGAAAGAGGTGGAATATGCCGCCGCTTGCGCGCGCCGTCTGGGTGTGCCGCACAAGGTTGTGGATATTCGCCAGATCGGGGCGGCGCTGTCGGGGTCGGCGCTGACCGATGATGTGGCGGTGCCGGATGGGCATTACGCCGAAGAGACCATGAAAATCACCATCGTGCCCAATCGCAATGCGATCATGCTGGCCATTGCCTTTGGCATGGCGGCGGCGGAAAAGGCCGACGCCGTGGCCACGGCGGTGCATGGCGGGGATCATTTCATTTACCCCGATTGCCGCCCCGGTTTTATCCATGCCTTTCAGGCGATGCAGGATGCGGCGCTTGAGGGCTATGCCGAGGTCACGCTCTACACGCCCTACCTCAACGGCTCGAAAGGTGACATCGTCGCCGATGGTGCCAAGCATGGCACGCCCTTTGCCGAAACATGGTCGTGCTACAAGGGTGGGGCGCGTCACTGCGGGCGGTGCGGCACCTGTGTCGAGCGGCGCGAGGCGTTTCATCTCGCGGGGGTGATTGACCCCACCGAGTATGAGGACCGGGATTTCTGGTTGGCGGCTGTGGCCGGACGGGAGGCGTGATGTACCGGATCACCAAGGAATTCCACTTTTCCGCGTCACATCAGCTGTTTGGCCTGCCACCGGAGCATCAATGCGCGCGGCTGCATGGGCATAATTACATCGTGGTTGTGGAACTGACCGCCGCCGAATTGAACGCGCATGGGTTCGTGCGCGATTACCTCGATCTGGGGGATCTCAAGCGCTATATCGACGACACGCTGGATCACCGGCATCTGAATGATGTGCTGGGGGATGATTGCGTGACCGCCGAGCGGATGGCCAAGCATCTCTTTGACTGGTGCCATGCGCGCTGGCCCGAGGTGACGGCGGTCAAGGTCAGCGAGACGCCGAAAACATGGGCGGAGTATCGCCCGTGAGCGAGGCGATCCGGGTATCCGAAATCTTTGGCCCGACCATTCAGGGCGAGGGCGCACTGATCGGGCAGCCGACCGTTTTTTGTGCGCACCGGTGGCTGCGATTACCGCTGTAGCTGGTGTGACAGCCTGCATGCGGTCGAGTCGGCCTATCGCGAGACATGGGTGCCGATGAGCGCCGAAGCGGTGTTGGCCGAGGTCGCGCGCCTCTCGGACGGTCGGCCGATCATAGTGACGCTCTCGGGTGGCAATCCGGCGATTCAGCCGTTGGGTGCGTTGATCGACCAAGGCCATGCGCGCGGCTATCGGTTCGCGATGGAAACCCAAGGCTCTGTCGCGCGCGACTGGTTTGCCGCGCTCGATATGCTGGTGCTCAGCCCCAAGCCGCCGTCTTCGGGCATGGAGGTAGACTGGGCGCTCTTTGACGATTGTGTTGCGGCGGCCAAGGGCGCGGCGCGCGTGCTCAAGATCGTGGTGTTTGACGAGGCGGATTACCAATGGGCGCGGGACGTGGCGGGGCGCTATCCTGACCTGCCGCTCTATCTGCAACCGGGCAATCACACGCCGCCCCCACCCGAGGATGACACGGCCACCGTGGATCAGGCGGGCATCGACGACCGGATGCGCTGGCTGGTGGAGCGGGTGACAGCCGACGGATGGTTTGACGCAAGGGTCTTGCCGCAATTGCATGTGATGCTCTGGGGCAACAAGCGCGGGGTGTGAAGGAGAGAAAGATGAGCGAGAATATCTACAAGGATCTCAAGCAGTTGGGCGGGGCTACCCTGGTCCCGCAACGCCCGGAAGAGGCGGTGCTGGAGCGGGTTTCCAATCCGCAGGCCGATGTGCAGTATAACGTGCGCTTTACCGCGCCCGAGTTTACCTCGCTCTGCCCCATGACCGGACAGCCGGATTTCGCGCATCTGGTGATTGACTATGTGCCGGGCAAATGGCTGGTCGAGAGCAAGTCGCTCAAGCTCTATCTCACCAGCTTTCGCAATCACGGGGCGTTCCACGAGGATTGCACGATTTCGATTGCCCGGCGGCTGGTGGAATTTCTCGAACCGGAGTGGCTGCGGATTGGCGGCTACTGGTATCCGCGCGGCGGTATCCCGATTGATGTGTTCTGGCAGACCGGGGCGATGCCCGACGGGGTCTGGATTCCCGATCAGGGCGTGCCGCCCTATCGCGGGCGCGGCTGAGGCCGCCAGATGGTTTGCGCCCGTCCGGTCAACGGGCGGGCGCGTGTTGCGTCACACGCCAAGCCAGCGGTGCTGTGCCTCGGTATCCGCGCGGATGGCCTCGGCGCTGCCGGTCCAGACCACCTGACCCTTGCTGACCACGACCACATCATCGGCAAGCGAGGTGGCAAAGCCGAAGTTCTGCTCGACCAGAACCATCGACAGCCCCTCGCGCTTGAGCTCCATCAGCTTGTCATGGATAAGCTTGACGATGATCGGGGCCAGCCCCTCGGTGGGCTCGTCGAGGATCAAGAGGCGCGGATTCATCAGTAGCGCGCGCGCGATAGCCAGCATCTGCTGTTCGCCCCCCGACAGTTGCGTGCCGCCATTCTCCAACCGCTCGCCAAGGCGCGGGAAAAGGTCCAGCACCCGGTCCATCGTCCACGGCCCGTCAAACCGCTTGGACGCGATTTCAAGGTTTTCGCGCACCGTCAGAGAGGGAAAGATATCCCGCGTTTCGGGCACATAGGCGATGCCAGCCTTGGCGATGTCATATGGGCGCCTGGGCATGGCCTGCCCGTCCAAGGTGATCTGCCCGTCGCGCAGCGGCAAGAGGCCCATCACCGTCTTGAGCGTGGTCGATTTGCCCGCGCCATTGCGCCCCAGAATGGCCAGAACCCGGCCCGCCTCGGCGCGCAGCCCCATGCCATAGAGCACCTGGGTTTCGCCATAGCCGGAATTGACGGCATTCAGTTCAAGCATCTTCCCAACTCCCCAGATAGATCTCCTTGAGCAGCTTGGAGCCGCGCGCGGCCTCGGGCAGCCCGTCAAAGACCACTTCGCCATAGTTCAACACGGTGATCGTGTCGGCCACGTCAAAGGCCAGATCCATGTCATGCTCGATGATCAACAGCGTCAGATCACGCGGCAGATTGTTCAGCAGATCGTGAAAGCCCTTGGCCATCTCGGGGCCGACACCGCTGGTCGGTTCGTCCATCAAGAGAACGAGGGGCCGTGTGGCCAGCGCCACGCCCACCTCCAATTGCCGCCGCACGCCGTAACTCACCTCGGACACGCGCGCATGCAGATAGGGCATGAGATTGACCTGTTCGGCCACCTCGGCCACGATCTCGCGCACCTCGGGGCGGGCGAGGCTGTCGGTATGGAGCCGCGTTGCGTTGCCGGTGTGGATCGCCGCCGCGAGCCCCAGATTTTCCTCGACGGTCAGCCCGTCAAAGAGCGTGTTCTTCTGATAGCTGCGCGACAGACCCTGGCGCGCGCGCCGGGCCACGGGCAGGGCGGTCACATCCTCGCCTGCCAGATGCACCGAGCCGCTGTCGGGGGTCAATTCCCCCACCAGCAGGTTGAAGAGCGTCGTCTTGCCCGCGCCATTCGGCCCAAGGATCACCCGGCGCTCGCCCCGCTCCAGTTTGAGCGAGACCCCGCGCGTGACATGCACCGCACCAAAGCTCTTGTCGAGATTGCGTGTCTCAAGCATCGGTCTTGACCTCCCTGGGGTCTATATCGCGCACCGCATCCGCCGCGCGCCGTTCAATCCGCGCGCCAAATCGCGCCTCGATCCAGCCAAAGATGCCATTGGCGCGGCTCATCACCACGGCAATCAGGATGACCCCGACCACCAGATGCCAATAACTCGTGAGCGCGCCCACCTCATGCTTGAGCAGCACAAAGACCGCCGCCCCCAGCAAGGGGCCGACCAGCGTGCCAAGCCCGCCCAGGATCACCACCACAAGCGCTTCGCCCGACACCGTCCAGGACAAGAGCCCAGGCGAGACGAACATCACATGCTGTGCTGCCATCACACCGGCCAGGCCCGAGATCAGACCAGAGAGGCCAAAGACATCCGCCTTGACCCGCCAGACCGTAAGGCCAAGCGCGCGCATCCGCTGTTCGTTGTGCATGACCCCAGAGAGGGACCGACCCAATCCTGAGCGCAGGATCAGCACCGCCGCGCCATAGATCGCGGCCAGAACGCCAAGGCAAAAGAGTGCAAAGCTGCGCCCGTCGTTGAGATCGAGCCCTATCAGCGTGAGGTCCAGCCGGGCGATGCCGCCCAGCCCGTCATCGCCACCAAAGAGCGGCGCCTCGAACACATAGGAATAGCCCATCTGCCCAAAGGCGAGCGTTGCCATGATGAAATAGATGCCGTGACTGCGCGCGCAGATGGCCCCGATGACCCAAGCGATGGCCCCGGTCACGGCCACGGCCCCGCCCATTGCGGCCACTGGCGTCAGCCCCACCTTGGTGGACAGGATCGCATAGCCATAGGCCCCGACGCCCAACAGCGCGCCGTGGCAGAGCGAGACCATGCCGCCAAAGCCCGCGACCATGTCGAGCGCAATCACCAGCATGGCGAGGATGAGAATCTCGGTCAGGATTTCCAGCCCGAAATATTCCGCGGTAAAGGCCTGAAAGAGGGCGGCCGAAGCCAAGAGCACGAGCGCGGCATATCTGAGCGGTGTATGTCGAAACATCGCCTTATCCTTTCGCCGGAAAGAGGCCCACGGGCCGGATCACCAGCACCGCCGCCAAGAGCGCGTA
>SWCD01010601.1_pt1 | contig 16950 bp, 16 predicted proteins | sample 4693011 | NCBI WGS metagenome assembly SWCD01 (sample SAMN10267278, study PRJNA491770) | bioreactor metagenome | isolation source: DHS bioreactor inoculated with marine | place: Japan: Omine Ridge, Nankai Trough | reverse complement strand
CCCCCCCGATTCTCAGCGTGGCGTACTCGACAACACTGGTCCGGCTTGCCGACCGTGTGCTTGTCGTCACCGCTCACGGCCAGGACTACAGCAGTACTCAGGACCTCCGGTACCAGCTGGACATGATCGGGACACCGTCGCTCGGCTATATCTACAACTTTGGCCCGCTCCGTGCGGAGATGACGCTGGTCGCCGGCACCCTCTCCTCCTGGGGCCAGCCTCCGGTAACGGAAACCCAGAGCAAAGCTTCCTCCATCGAGTGACCGCGTGCGGCTCTGAGTCTCCTAGCCTTGTGGGAGACAAGACGTTCTGAAACGAGTGAGGACCTGGTGAAGCGGACGCTGATCAAGCACGTACTGATTTCTGATGCCATCGGCGAGCCGGTGAAGGTGGCTGGCTGGGTCCGGACGCGGCGAGACTCCAAGGGCGGGTTCTCCTTCATGGAGATCAACGATGGGTCGAGTTTCTCCGGTCTTCAGATCATCGTTCCCGGTGAGCTCGACAACTACGAGTCCGAGGTGTTGCGGGCCTCGATCGGCAGCGCAGTTGCTATCGAAGGAGAACTCGTCGAGTCGCCCGGCAAGGGCCAGGCTGTTGAGGTGCACGCCACACAGGTCACCGTATACGGGCTTGCCGATCCTGATGAATACCCTCTGCAAAAGAAGCGCATCTCTTTCGAGAAGCTGCGGGATATCGCCCATCTCCGTCCCCGCACCAACACATTCGGGGCTATTGCTCGGGTCAGGAACGCCCTGGCCTATGCAACCCACAAGTTCTATCAGGAGAGGGATTTCCTCTACCTGCACACGCCGATGATCACGTCGAGCGACGCCGAGGGAGCCGGCGAGATGTTCCAGGTCACAACGCTCGACGTTGGGGCGCCGCCTCGACTCGATGGTGAAGTCGACTACTCGCAGGACTTCTTTGGCAAGCCGACCTATCTGACCGTCAGCGGCCAGCTGTCTGCGGAGACATATGCGAGCGCTCTCGACCGGGTGTACACGTTTGGACCGACGTTTCGGGCGGAGAACTCGAACACGCGACGGCACCTCGCCGAATTCTGGATGATCGAGCCGGAGATCGCGTTTGCCGATCTCTCTGACAACGCCGATCTTGCCGAGGACTACATCCGGTACATGTTTCAGTTCGTCATCGAGAACTGTCAAGACGATCTCGAGTTCTTCGACAAGTGGGTGCAAGAGGGTCTGCTGGACCGCATCAACACTCTGGCAACGAGTGAGTTCCGCCGGATTACCTACACCGAGGCCGTCGCGGCCCTCGAGAAGGCGGACACTTCCTTCGAGTTCCCGGTCGGTTGGGGGAGCGACCTCCAATCCGAGCACGAGCGCTATCTCACGGAGGTTGTCTTCGACCAGCCGGTCGTCGTGGTCGATTACCCCAAGGACATCAAAGCCTTCTACATGCGCCGCAACGACGACGGGAAGACCGTTGCCGCCATGGACGTTCTGCTGCCCGGGGTTGGAGAGATCGTCGGCGGATCACAGCGCGAGGAACGTCACGACGTGCTGCTGGAATCGATCCGGGAGAAAGGCCTTCCCGAGGAGGAGTACTGGTGGTACCTCGACCTCCGTCGCTTCGGCACCGTGCCGCACGCCGGTTTCGGTCTCGGCTTCGGCCGTATGGTCCAGTTCACCACCGGCATGCAGAATATCCGCGACGTCATCCCGTTCCCGCGCACCCCAAAGAGCGCCGAGTTCTAGCGAACTCTCACCGCGGCTCGCCTGAGTTCGGCTCTTGCCGAACTCAGAACCGGCTAGACCTGGCTTTCCCACCACTTGATGGTTGCGGCTAGGCCGTCCTCGAACTCGGTTTCGGCCTCGAAGTCGAAGAGCTTTGCCGCCTTCGAAGTATCGAGCTTACGCCGGGGTTGACCGTCGGGCTTTGTGGTGTCCCAGATCACCTCGCCCTCGTAACCCGTGAGGCGGGCGATGAGCCCCACCAGATCGCGGATGGTGATCTCACGGCTCGTTCCGACGTTGACCGGTTGGGCGCCGTTGTACTTCTCGGTAGCCATGACGATGGCCCGGGCAGCATCCTCGACGTAGAGGAACTCGCGTGACGCGGAACCGGTGCCCCAGGCAGTGACGGTAGGAGCGGCGGTGTCCCGTGCGGTGACGAACTTGCGGATCAGCGCCGGGATCACGTGAGAGCTCTCCAGATCGAAGTTGTCTCGCGGCCCGTACAGGTTCACGGGCAGTAGGTAGATACCGTTCAGGTTGTACTGCTGACGGTATGCCTGGAGCATGACAAGGAGAGCCTTCTTGGCGATGCCGTAGGGGGCGTTGGTCTCCTCCGGATAGCCGTTCCACAGGTCTTCCTCGCGGAACGGAACGGGGGCGTATTTCGGGTAGGCACAGACCGTGCCGATCTGGACGAACTTGCCCAACTTGCGCTTGCGAGCCTCTTCAATGAGATGAAGCCCCATCGCCATGTTGGCGTAGAAGTAGCGACCGGGGTTCTCGCGGTTGGCGCCGATGCCTCCCACCTGGGCGGCCAGGTGGATCACGGTGTCCGGCTCTGCATCGAGATACATCTGCTTGACGGCGTCGGGTTGAGTGAGGTCGTAGTTCTCGATCCGGGGGATGAAAAGCTCGCCGGCGCCGGCCGCCCTCAGCTGCTCGCACAGGAACGAACCAAGAAAGCCGGCCCCTCCCGTTACGACGACCTTTTTGTCGATAATCGCGCTCACGAGTTGCTCCCGTTCCACTCGATCGTCTTCAATCCGGCATCGACAAGCGCCCGCTCCTGCTTGGCGAGCTCAAGGTCCGACTCGACCATCATTTCGACGAGTTCGTCGAAGCTCACCTTCGGCTCCCAGCCCAGAACCTTGCGTGCCTTGCTGGCATCGCCCTCGAGAAGATCAACCTCAGCGGGACGCATATAGCGAGGGTCAAACGCGACGTACTGTTCCCAGTCCAGGTCGAGAAGCTCGAATGTCTTGTGTGCGAACTCGCGGACCGAATGACGCTCGCCGGTTGCAATCACATAGTCATCAGGCTCGTCCTGCTGGAGGATCATCCACATCGCCTCGGTGTAGTCACCGGCGAAGCCCCAGTCCCGCTCGGCATCCAGGTTGCCCAGGTAGAGCTTCTTCTGCAGACCCAGCTTGATCCGTGTCGCCGCCCTGGTGATCTTCCTGGTGACAAAAGTCTCACCACGGCGTGGCGATTCGTGGTTGAAGAGGATGCCGCTGCAGGCGTACATGTCATACGCCTCGCGATAGTTGACGGCCTGCCAGAAGCTGTACACCTTGCCGACCGCATAAGGCGAGCGCGGGTGAAATGGGGTCGTCTCGGACTGAGGTGTTTCGAAGACCTTGCCGTACATCTCCGACGACGACGCCTGATAGAAACGGATCTCCGGGTTCGTCATTCGGATGGCTTCCAGCATCCTCAGGGTGCCGAGGGCCACGACGTCTGCCGTGTACAGCGGATTCTGGAATGAGACCGCCACGTGGCTCTGCGCCCCGAGGTTGTATACCTCCTGCGGGTCTACTTCCTGCATGAGACGGCTGAGGCCGTTGCCGTCTGCAAGGTCGCCGTAGTGCAGGAACAGCTTTGCGTTTTCGAGGTGGGAGTCGAGGTACAGGTGCTCGATGCGCTCCGTAGCGAATGTCGATGAGCGGCGAATGAGCCCGTGCACCTCGTAGCCTTTTTCAATGAGCTGTTCTGCGAGGTACGAGCCATCCTGACCGGTGATGCCTGTCACCAAGGCACGACGTGTCATGGGTTGTCTCCTGTTCTTCGACGTGGGTGCGCCCCGCACCCCGCCGCCTGGTCCACTTTTTTGGTCATGCGGATGACTCCGCACTGACTAGTGAATCTAACGCAGTGTTGGTTAGAACGCCGCGGGCGCTCCGATTGGTGACTCTAAATGGTTCAACCCTCGAGATCCTCGATCGTCTTCGGCCAATCGTCCTTGAGGAGGCGGGACAACGATCGATCCGCCAGGATCTTGCCGCCCGTCTGGCACGCCGGGCAATAGTTGGTCTCTCTCGAGGAGTAGACGATTCGCTGGATCGGTGTCGCGCAGACCGGACACGGCTCGTTGTATTTGCCGTGAACCGCCATCAGCGGATGAGCCGAGCGAACCTTCTCGGGGAATCCCTCACCCATATCATCTCGTCGAATCTCGACCCATTTGGCCAGTGTCGTTTTGCCCGCCTCGAACAGGCGCTGGATCTCGTCCTCGTTGAGGTTTGTGTTCATCTGCAACGGCGACAGCTTGGCCATGTGCAGGATTTCGTCGGCGAAGGCACCGCCGATACCTGAGATGTGTCTTGCGTCGGAAAGGGCCCGCTTGAGAGTGTGTCGTTCCGCCGTCAGCGCAGCGGTGAACTCGTCGAGTGAAGCACCTTCGAGCTCGATACCGCCCGGGTCGAGTTCGCTGAGAGCTCTTTCGCCGCGGACAACATGCAGTGATGCCCGGCGCTTGGTGCCTGCCTCGGTGAGGATCAGCGTGCCTTTCGAGAAATCGAATGCGGCGAGGCCGATTTTTCCCGGGATGGCTTTCCGTTCCGCGTGCCAGTGCAGACGTCCGGCGATCATCAGATGGAGGACGACGAACACGTCGTCCTCGAGTTCGAAAACGATCCGCTTGCCCAAACGCCGGAGCCCGGTCAGGCGTTTGCCGAAGACGGTGTCTAGCGGCGGGTCGTAGGTGCGCAGCAATGAGAACGATTTCACCCGCACCGTCTCGAGGACGTCGTCACCAACGTGGCGCTCGATGGCGTCTATGTAGGTGACGATTTCGGGTAGCTCAGGCATGTCAGCGAAATAGATCCTCGTGCGGGGGTCGCACCAGATCCGTGGCCCGTCCCGACCCCGGTTCCCATTCCACGCCGCGGACGATGGCGACTGGAACCTGAGTCGACTTGCCCATGGCCAGGTCTGCCGCCGAGGCGATCTCATCGATGATTGCTATTTCCGTTGCCTCCATCACCCGACCGTTGGCGTCGGGCCGGCCTTTGTGGTCATCCATGACCGCCATTCCCGATACACCGATGGCGATGTCGGTTTGCCCGCGTCGCCATGGTCGACCGAAGGTGTCGCTGATGATGACCGGCACATCGATGCCGGTCGCCTGCTGCACTTTCATCCTGATCCCATGTGCCGAGCGGTCCGAGTCGAGCGGGAGCAGCACGGCTCGATCACCGGGCACGTTCGAGCGATCCACGCCGGCGTTGGCGCAGATGAAGCCGTGGCGGGTCTGGGCAATGACCAGGTCGCCGCGGCGCCTGATGATGGCCCGTGCCTCGTCCTCGACCGCGGCTCGGTATCTGGATTCATCATCGGCGTCGATGATCCGGCCCTCGGCCTTGGAAACGATCTTGTGTGTCACAACAAGAACATCTCCTATCTCGAGCGGAGTCTCGGACTGATTGACCGCGGCCACGATGAGTGCGGCGACATCGTCACCAGGACCAACCTCGGGGATCCCGGCTACGGGAAAGATCTGAATCATGCCGACATCGTATCCATCAACCAGGTCGCAAATCGCCGACCGTCTTCGGCGGAGAGCATTCTGGTGTCTGTGGCAATAACGGTCGTGTGCTCCGTTGCCAGCGCTTCATCCCCAGCGTCCGTCGCATCGATCACGAGGCGGGAGAGAAGCCCGTCATATGCCTCCAGGATCCCCGCCGTTCCCGGAGAAAGGCCCAGCGAGGCCAGGACACGATCCGCGGGTCCCTTGAGCGCTTTGCCCCCGAACAGCGGGCTGACCGCCAGGACGTTGGGCGCTCGCTGCACAGCGTCGCGCACCCCGGGTATGTCGAGGATCGGCCAGATGGAAAGCGGAGGATTGGATGGAGCAATCACCACTACGTCGGCGGTGGTTATCGCTTCGATGACGCCCGGTGCCGGCGTCGCCTCGTCAATGCCCGAGTAGCGGAGCGCGATGACCTCGTCCTGGTGGCGTCTTGCCACGAAGTACTCCTGAAATGGAATCCAGGAGCCATCTGCGATCTGCACCGTCGTGCGGATCGGGTCGTCAGAAGCGGGCAGGACCGTGGGCTCAACGCCAAGCGACGTGGCGATCCTGGCCGTAGCCATAGACAAGGGAGCGCCGGCCTGCAGAGCCGCGGTTCGTTGCAGGCACGTGGCGAGATCGCGATCGCCGAGCCGGAACGACGTATCGATGCCACGGGCAGACATTTCGTCCATCACGGCGAAGGTGTCGTCGGCTAGACCCCACCCGTGAGGACCCTCGATACCGGCCAGCGTATAGGTCACCGTGTCGAGATCTGCTGCTACGTGCGCGCCATACATATAATCGTCGTCACCTACGTTGACGACTACCGTCAGTCGGTCGGGTGCGACAGCACTGGAAAGTGCTCGAGCCATGCGGGCACCGCCAACGCCACCACAAAGCACAACGACATCAAGATTGCGATAGATCGGTCACGACTCCAGAATGCGGCCTATGTCATCCCCCGGGAATCCTAAACCAACAGTCGTCGCCGCCGTGCTCGCGCACGCCAGTACCGATGTCTCGGACACGATTGCCCGGGTGAGAGCACAAGGTTACGGGACTGATCGGATCGTCGTAGTTGGTTCGGGTTCGGCCGGACGTCATGCCGCCGACGGTGCCGGTGTCGAGTGGATGAGCACGGTGCCCAATCTCCTCGGATCCATCGACACCTCTATCACCCATCTCTGGTTCGTCTACGCAGGAGCGCTGCCTCGACCCGACGCTCTGGGAGCGTTGGTCCAGGAGGGCGAACGCGCCGACGCTGCGGTCGCCGGCTCGAAGCTCGTCCACGCCGACGACCCGGAACGCTTGATTGCGGTCGGCATCGCTACTGACGTTTTTGACGTGCCGTATTTGGGGCTCGAGGAAGATGAGATAGACGCGGGCCAGTACGACGTCGTTCGTGACGTTGCTGCCGTCGCCGGCGTTTCGATGCTTATTCGGCGCGACCTGGCACGCGGCGTCGGCGGGCCGGATCCCAAGATGCCGCCGGAGGCCGCGGCGATTGACCTCTGCCAACGGGCGCGATTGCGTGGTGCCCGGGTTGTGGTCGTGCCTTCGAGCGAGGTGTTGTTTCCGGTAGAGCGTTTCCGTGCCGAGTCCTGGCGGGAATGGGCGGGTCGAATCCGCGCCATGCTCAAGGTCTATAGCTTGCTGACTCTGGCGTGGGCGGTTCCCCTGCGGCTGCTCATCGGTGTGATCGAGGTCATCGTTGCCCCATTCCTCGGTCGATGGGCGCTGTTCGACTTCTTGAGGGCGTGGGCGTGGAATATCTGGCACCTGCCCTCACTGGTCCGGGAGCGGATCGTGGCCCGCAAGGGCAAGGCGTTCGGTGACGCCGAGTTATTCCGGTTCCAAATGCGTGGTTCGGCCATCCTTTCTTCTCTCGGCGGAGAGATCGGTGGTCGTCTCCGCGCTCGCCTCGAGCGAAGCGATGCGTTGAGCGTCTCTTCGATCGGCAATGACCTGCGCCAGCCGGCATTCATAGTCGGCGTACTGACGGTTGTGATCTCTCTTCTTTCGGTTCGCTCGCTCTGGGATGCAGGGTGGCCGGCAGTTGGATACAGCTTGCCGCTGCCCGAGACGGGCAGCGATGCGATCGGTGCGTATGCCGGCGGCTGGAACCCGGGAGGCTTTGGATCGATTGAGCCTCTGGCGCCGCTGATTGGATTCGCCGGTCTCGTCCAGTGGGTTCTCTTCGACTCGCCGGCCCTGACGGCATGGGGCCTCAGCTTGGTGGCCCTTGTCGCCGGGATCTGGGGCATGATCCGCCTGGCCAGGCTCTGGGACATCGAGGTCGTCGCCGGATGGATCGGCGGGATCGTGCTGGTTGCGGGACCTGCGGCACAGGCACTCGGCGACCGAACTGCGATCGGTCAGTTGCTGGCACTCGGGGTTTTGCCGTGGGCGATCAGAGTCGCCGCCACTCGCTGGCCGCGGCGTTGGGTACGGCGGATCGGTAGGTTATTGGCAGTGGCCTGGGTCGTTGGCATCCTTGGCATGTTGGCGCCGCCGCTGTTGGTTGTGCCTGCCGTTGCCCTTGTGCTCCGGGTCGTGCTCAAGCCAAACGATGTGGCCGGATGGAAGGCAGTTGCCGTTGGTATCGCCGGCACGGCACTGGCGGTACCGATCCTCCTTCCCTGGATTGCCGTTGTCGACATAGAGGCGTATCTCACAGACGGTGCGGAGTATTGGACGCCGGGGATGGTCCCGTTGGCCGCGGTTGGAGCGGCCTTCGCCGCCGGACTCGTGGCGGCCAAGGGTCGTCGGCTGGATGCAGTCCTGCTCGGTGGTGTCCTCGCAGCGGCCGGTGCGATCATTGCTCGTGGCGATGACCTCGGTTTCGGCCGCGAGGCGGCGATTTCGGGCTTGGCGGTGGTCTCCCTGGGAACAGCGCTCATCATCGCCGGCACCCTGGACACGCTGCGGGCAACCGATGTTCACGGATGGCGTCGACTTCTCACGGGTGCGGGAGCCGTCGCATCGGTTGTCGTGCTCGCCCTCACCCTCATCCCGCTGTATGAGGGGCGCGGTGCGCTGCCTGCGGATGAGTTCACCGAACCGCTGCGGTTCACCTCGGCTGCCGACGGTGACGCAGCTTCGTCTCGCATTCTTCTCGTTGGACCTGAGGACACGCTTCCGGGTGAATGGCGGGTCATACGGGGCGCTGCCTATCGGGTGGTGTCGGCTCCGCTGCCTGCACTCTGGGAGGCCACTCTCCCGGAGCCGACGGCGGTTGACGCGGCGCTCGAGGCCGAGATCCTCGGTCTCATCGAAGGCGAGGAGTCCCGCGCGGGGGCCGCCCTCGCTGAGTTCGGGATCCGCTGGGTCGTGGTCACTGGAAGTACGCCGCTCGAGGATGTGTTTGATGGTCAGCTCGACTTGATCTCGCTGGGCGGGGCCAAGCGCCCGACCTTCCTCGTTGATGCCGAGAATCCGGTGCGAGCGGTGACTTCAGGTGGTGAGTTCTGGACCCGGTCGGGTACCGGCTACGAAGGCGAGTCGGCGAGCGGCGAGCGCATCCTCGTCGCGGAGACGGCGAACTCGAGATGGGGACCCGAGCCATGGACCCAGGTCGGCTGGGGCAGTGAACTCTCGGCAGCGGAGGGCGAGGTCACCTTCTCCCCAATTGAGTTGAGGCGATCCCAGGCCATGATGGCCGCCGGGCTGTTTGTGCTGTCTGTAGTCATATCGGCAATAGCGCGGAGGCAGCGATGAAGAGGATCTTTGCCCTGGTGCTCGTTGTTGCTGCTGCTTATGCCGCCTTCATCCTCCCTGAGCCTGAGGCGCCATCCGGCCCCGACTTCCAGGGTCCCGAGGAGCGGGAATCTGTGGCATCGGATACGGCCAGCGTTTGGTACTGCACCTGGGCGGCCAGCGGTGCGCTTCGCGATTCCACAGTGATGGTCGCGGCCAACGTGCCGGTCAACGCTTCGCTCACCTTGCCGCAGCAGATCGTTGGCGAGGAGCCAGACACCGATGAGATCTCCCTCGTAGAGCCGGGGGCGGTTGCGCTGGACGTAGGCCAAATCGTCCGGCGCGGCGACACCCCGATGTTCGTCGAATTCGATGACGGTCCCGCGGCTGTTGCGGTTGTCGTCGAGAGTGATGAGCTCCTAACCGGAGATGCCTGCGTCGCCCGGATCCCGAAGGTGTGGGAGCTCCCGGGCGGGACAACCCGCGAGGGCCGCTCGCTGACACTGCGACTGTTCAACCCATTCCCGGAACTGGCCAAAGTCACCGTCGGTGGTTCGAGTGAATCCGGGGAGACCGGGCTGGTTGACCTTCAGAACATCGATGTGGAGGGTCGGACCTGGCACGACGTTCGCTTCAACGAACTCGTTCCGCTGCTGGACGATATCTCGCTGACCGTCACCACCAGCGAGGGTTTCGTTATCCCATCACTCGTGGTGGCAGGGATCAACGACGAGGCCAGCTGGCCCGGCCAGGCCCCAGCGACGTACTGGGAGTTCCCGGTGGCGACGACTTCGAGCGAGTTTGCCCCGAGCTTGATGCTCTCGAACACCGGTGCCGTGTCGGTGGCTGCCGTGATCGACGTATATACGAGCGAGGGCGTGACTCTCGACGCTCGCGAGGTCGTGGTTGACCCGTCGATTCCAAAGCGGGTCGATCTTGCTGATCTCGCCGATGGGGCGATGGGTGTACGAGTACGCGCCGCAGCCCCTGTCTCGGCCGTGGTGTTGGCAGAGGAGTCAACGGCCGTGATCGGGGTGGTCGACGAAGAAGGACAGCTTGAAGACGCGGCCCCGGAGAGCGGCGATCGCATTGCAGGAACTACTGGTGTCACGACCGCGGCGACGACCTGGCTTCTTCCCGGTCTGCAAGCGGTCGGCTCCGGCGACTCGACCGTGTGGCTGCTCAACACCGGTTCCGAGCCGGCCACGGTGATTCTGCAGCCCCTTGGCGCGCAGGATCTGCCAACGTCAAAGCAATCGGTGCCGGCCGGCTCGGTCCTGGGTGTTCCGCTCGGCTTCGAAGACTCCGTTGGGGGCTACTTCGTGGAGTCATCGGTTCCGATTGCCGTCGCATGGAGCGTCGAGTCTGCGAAGGGAATCATGTTCGTCGCCGGGACGGTTGTCGGTGGCTGAGACGCTGCTGCGATTCGGATTGGTTGTCGCGGTAGTCGCGGCAGCTGCAGGAATCGCATACCTCTCTCGTCGTGCGGCCTATCACGCCCCAATCGATGTCACCGGTGCAGAGTTCTCCCCGGGGCTTGTCGTCTTCACCTCAACCGACTGCCGCCGGTGCAAAGTTGTGCTTGCCGCCGCAAAGGCGACGGGAGCATCGCTGCGCGAGGTCACATACGAGCTCGAGGCGTCTCTTCAGGAGAAGCTCGGGGTCACGGGAGTGCCGCTGACCCTCGTCATAGATCGGGACCGCCGGGTCGCTGCTCAGTTCGCTGGTCTCGTCCGGTCGGGCCGGCTGCAACGGGCGCTGGCACGCGCCGGTATCTAGAAGATCCACCATTGATCGAGGTTCGGGCACTAGCGTCACGATCCTGATGAGATGTACAAGATGCACTTCCCCGGCCGATTCGGTCATGTCGTTCGACTATTCCGAGCGCGCGATGTGGATCTCCGATCTCGAGATGGCCTTTGACCTTGGCACGGGCTACCCGCTCTGTGCCAAGCATGCCGCCCGGCTCAGCGCTCCCGTTGGTTGGACGCTCACCGACCGCCGCTCACCGATGGCGCGGCTGTTCTCGGTGCCTGCGTAGGTGAACTGATGCCGATCGATCGCGATGTCCTCGAGGCAATCAGAGAGATGGAGGAGCCAGAGCTCCGCCGGCTTCTCATACTGGCTCGAGCCCGGCTCGAGAATCGCGGCGTGTTCAGCTCTGCGGATGAGCCGGACGTGAAGCTGCGCCGCCAGATGGTCAAGTGCGGCAAGGCGTCTTGTACCCAGTGCCCCCACGGGCCGTACTGGTATGCGTACTGGTGGGAGAAGGGCAAGCGTCGATCTCGCTACATCGGGAAGCTCGACGAGATTCCGGAAATGGCATGAGCCGGGGTAATCGGAGAGCGGTCGTCCTAGCGGAGCGGAGCGCTGAATGCGTCTCGGATGCCCATGGGTATGACTACTCTTACAGCCATGAGTAGGAGAAGAGGCACACCCGTTGCGCCGCTCCAGTGTGCAACATGCGGAGCCAACAACGTCATTCAGATCGAACTGACCCTGCCGGACGGTACCGAGGTCAATTTCTGCTCTTGTCATCAGTGCGAGGAGCGCTGGTGGGACCGAGACGGTGAGCCCCTCGACTTGGACGTGGTCCTCGAGTTGGCTCGCAACACCGAGTCCTGAGCAACAGAGCAGCCAACGTAAGCTAGCCTCACGCCGGTGACCACCACCTCCAGCGCTCGTTCGACTTCTTCCAGCAGCCGGCTTTTGGCCGTTCTGGCCATTCTCATGCCCACCGCGCTGATCCTGCTCATCATGGCCGGCTTGGTCGCACGGGTGAGTCCTCAGGACGCCTTCCCGTTCTTTGATATCGACTGGCATTCGCCGTCGATCTTGCTGGCCAACACACCGACGGGCGGCGACATGGGGGCGCACGTCGTGCTCCCGCAGGTTCTTCGCGATGACCTGCTGCCGTCAGGCCGGATTCTCGGATGGAGTAACGACTGGTATGCGGGCTACCCGGTCTTCTTTTTCTACTTCCCGCTTCCCGCGCTCTTTACCGTCTTCCTCGATGTGTTTCTGCCCTACGGAGTGGCTTTCAAATTGACCACGATCGCCGGGCTCGTGGCTATGCCCGGTGCGGCCTACTACCTGGTGCGAGCAATCGGGTTCTCCCGTCCGGTCTCGGCGATCGCTGCTGCTTTTGGGTCGATGTTCGTGTTCATGGAGAGCTTTGCGATCTTTGGAGCGAACATAAAGTCCACCTTGGCGGGCGAGTTCTCATTCTCGTGGTCGTTCGCTCTCTCGCTCATCTACCTCGGAATGGTCATCCGTGATTCGCGCGAGGGGAGAGGTTTCACACCGGCTGCCGCCGGGGTGCTGGCGCTGACCGCGCTGAGCCATATCGTGACCACCATTGTTGTTGTTGTGGTCTCGTTGCCGATCTTCCTGCGGAGACGCGGGGGTGGCAACGTCGTCGCTTCTTGGGCATTGGGGTTCGCCTTTGCTGCCTTCTGGGCGCTGCCCGTGTTCATCAGCATCACCGGGGGCCTGTCGACCGACATGGGCTGGACGCCACTCACCGGGATACGTGGCGCCGGGCTTTCGGGTGTCGGTACCCCGTTTGCGAACGAGTTCATCCCGATCGTTGCCCTGGGGGCCATTGGGATCGTGTGGTCGCTGCTGCGGCGCGAGGACATCAGGGTCCTGCTGACCATGACCCTCCTCCCGTTCATCGCTTACCTGCTGATCGCCGAGCAAGGATGGACGATTCTCTACAACGCCAGGTTGCTGCCGTATTGGTTCATGGGTCTCTTCCTGTTCGCCGGAATCGCCGTTGGGCTGGCAGTGATGCGGCTGGCGCGCTGGCTACCCGACAGGCAGACGAACTCCGCCGTCATTGGAGTGCTGACGGTGGGTCTCACGCTTGCGATCACCATTATCGGGGTTCATGACATCCCGGGCTGGGTGAACTGGAACTACCAGGGCTACGAGGGCAAGGCTGCTTACACGGAACTCGAGGCGATCATGAATGACGTCGACGAATTGCCCGACGGCAGGGTCATGTGGGAATACCACAAGGAGACCCAGGAGCAGTACGGGACCCCGATGGCCCTGATGCTGATTCCGTATTGGAGCGAGGGGCATACAACGATGGAAGGCGTCTTCTTCGAGTCTTCGCTCACCACACCCTTCCATTTCTTGAATCAGGCCGAGATGAGCCGATCACCGTCACAGCCGGTGCGGGGCTTGACGTATCGAACGTTTGCCCTGGAGCGAGGTCTCCGCCATTCGGCCTTGTTCAACATCGAGTACTACATAACCCAATCTGAGGAGATGACGGGCGAGGCCAACCGGCTGGGCCTGGAGCCGATCGTCGTGGAAGAGGGGTACTCGATATTCAGGCTTCCGGACTCTGACCCTGTCGAAGTCGCGCACTACGTGCCCATGGTCTATGAAGGCGAAGAAGACTTTGCCGATGTGGCCATCGATTGGTACGACGACATCGACAACCTCGATCGCTGGATCGTTGCGGAGGGCCCTGATTACTGGCCTGCGTTCGACGAGATAGGCGGCCCCTACGACGCCGGCGTCGCCCTGACTACTACTGATGCTGTGGTCACGGACGTTGTCATCGAAGACCACAGGGTCTCATTCACGACGAATGCGGTCGGAGTGCCGCACCTGGTCAAGACCTCGTACTTCCCGAACTGGGAGGCCACCGGCGCCGATGGGCCATATCGGGCGGCTCCGTCTCTGATGGTGGTAGTGCCGACTCAGGAGCAGGTTTCCCTGGAGTTTGGCCGCACTTGGGCCGAGAACCTTGGAACGACCCTGACGATCCTGGCGCTCATCTTCGCCGGGTGGTGGGCTTTCCACGCACGGTCGCGTCGACGCGAGACACAGTTGGCAAAGAGGTCTGATTGAGCGCCTACATACGATCCTTGTTCACGCCAGCTGCGATCAACCAATTGATCAAGGTCGGTATTGTCGGCGTGGCCAACACCATCGTCTCGTTTACCCTCTTTAACCTCTTCCTCGGTCTGTTTGGCGGCACCAAGACGGTCGACGAAGGGTTCAATTGGGAGCTGTTCTGGGCGATTGCACTCTCATTCCTGCTGGCGACTTTTGTGTCGTATCTCCTCAACCGGCGTTGGGCCTTCCAGCTCAGCGACAGCGGTGAGATGCGCCGAGAGACGCTTCACTTTGTCGGAATCAACATCGCGGCGTGGGCGATCACCCAGGGCATCGTCGGAGGCGCGGATTTCGTCTGGGGTCCTCTGACCAGGATGGAGCAGAATCTGTTCTACCTGTTTGCGTCCGGATTGATCATTCTGCCGAAGTTCGCCGGGTATCGCGACATCGTCTTCCGCAAGGCGATCGATGCGCGGGAAGCCGAGGACGAAGAAGCGGCGCTGACTACCAGCTGAAGCTGCGGAACCAGATCTTCAGGGTGTCACGGCCCATCTCCCAAAGGGTCGAAAGCGATAACCCGCTCGACGAGCCCTTGGCTAGGGCGACGGGTGCCTCGGCCATTGACCCACCCGCCTTCCGGATTCGGACCAGCAATTCGAGATCGAATGTGTAGCCCGCAGTCTCGAGGCGGGGGAGTGTCTGCTCTAGAGCGGACCGCTTGAATACCTTGAGACCGGTCTGTGTCTCTCGTATCGGCAATCGGAACAGAACCCGGTTCACCGCGGCGAAGGTCAGGCTGAGGATCCGGCGCAACGCTGGATACCGCCCCGGGGCCATCGCTGATCTCTTCGCCCCAACCAGCGCGTCGACTCCCAACTGCTCGAACTCGTTGATGAACCCAGGCAGTTGCTCCGGGGGAAGGTCGAGATCCGAGTCGAGGAAGACGATCGTGTCCATTGTGGAGAAATCGAATCCCTCTTTGAGGGCGCCACCCTTGCCCCGATTGATTGGGTACCCGACCACTGAGACGAAATCGTGGCCAACGGCCGCCTTGTCGGCAAACCCGTGCGTGTCGTCGGTGCTTCCATCGTCGATGACAACGATCTCGACCGCGGGCCAGTCGGCAACGACCGCGGCGACACGGTCGATGTTGTCGGCAATGACGGATTCGAGTTGATAGGCCGGCATCAGAATTGAGACACCGGTGGATGGAAGGTGCGGCATGAGAGCCCGATTCTAGGGGTTCCCCGGAATCATGACCCATCGGCGGTCGAACAGGGCCGTACAATCCCCTACATGAGTTTTGACGAGATTTTCAAGGCGTACGACATTCGGGGCACCGTGCCCGACCAACTCGACGAAGAGGCGGCGCGACAGATCGGGGCGGCGTTCGCCAGGTTTGCCGGTACCGAACGCATTGCTGTTGGGCGCGACTGCCGGGACTCATCTCCGAGCCTCGCCGCAGCGTTGATCGAAGGCATCACCTCGCAGGGGGTTCATGTCGATGATCTGGGGATGATCACGACCGACATGGTGTACTTCGCCGCCGGTTCATTGGATCAGCCTGGGGCGATGATCACCGCCAGCCACAACCCGAAGGGTTACAACGGGATCAAGCTGTCTTTGGCCGGCGCCGCTCCGGTGGGCGTCGACAGCGGGCTCAAGGACATACGGGCATGGGCTGAACAGCCGATGGATCCGGCTCCGACGCCGGGTGAAGTCAAAGCGGTCGATGTGCTCTCGGGATATATCGAGCATCTGCTCTCGATAGTCGATGTAACCAGGATCAGTGCGCTCGATGTCATCGCCGACGGTGGTAACGGTGTTGCTGGGGTCGCGGTCCCGAGCGTCTTCGAACGGATTCCTGCCAACCTCACCGGGCTCTTTCTGGAGCCAGACGGTGATTTCCCCAACCACCACCCCGACCCGCTTCGTCCGGAGAACCTCGTCGACCTCGAGGCGAAGATGCGTGCCCAGACGTGCGATCTCGGCGTTGCGTTCGACGGTGATGCCGATCGGGCATTCTTCATCGACGACAAGCTGCAGCCGCTGCCGGGCAGCACAGTCACCGGGATCGTTGCCGCCTGGTTCCTCCGTAGCCATCCGGGTGAGAAGATCGTGCACAACCTCATATGCTCGAAGGCGGTGCCGGAGTCGGTGCGTGCGGCCGGGGGAGAGCCGGTTCGAACCCGTGTCGGCCACTCCTACATCAAGCAGGTGATGAAGGAGACCGGAGCGATCTTTGGTGGCGAGCACTCGGGGCACTACTACTTCCGGGACAATTACCGGGCCGACTCCGGGATCCTGGCAATGCTCGTTCTACTCCAGGTCCTTTCCGAGGACGGTCGGCCGCTTTCGGTGCTGCGGACCGAGTACGAGCCATATGCTCAGTCGGGGGAGGTCAACTTCGAGGTGGTCGACAAGGAAGCTGCGATTGAAGCCATCGCCGGAGCCTTCGACGGAGAGAAGGATCGTCTTGATGGGCTCACCATCGATCTGGGTGATCGCTGGCTCAACGTCCGGCCGTCGAACACTGAACCCGTCTTGCGGCTGAACGTCGAGGCTCCGGACACCGATGGTGTCGAGGCCCTGGTCACTCGGGTACGCTCGCTCCTCATGGAACCAAAGAGGGCCGGGCTACTCCCGGACGGTCTGCTCGACATCATGCAGTGCCCGTCGTGCACCGGCACATTGTCCGAGGTGGAAGAGCCCCCGTCACTGCTATGCGCCGACTGCGGTCTCCGCTACCCGGTAGAAGACGGCATCCCGGTGATGCTGATCGACCAGGCAACACAGACCTGAGTCGTTGACTCCGCCTGGTTGGTGTTGCTGCGTAGTCAGTCCCCCCGGCCGGAGGCTGGGGGGAAGGTACCGCAGCGGCGTAGCCGCTGAGGTAGGGGGGTGCCT